>Ga0209149_1001055_pt1 | contig 13192 bp, 5 predicted proteins | sample WorMetTyACAVOLI2_FD_187423 | JGI IMG/M metagenome (GOLD analysis project Ga0209149, IMG submission 187423) | Marine gutless worms symbiont microbial communities from Max Planck institute for Marine Microbiology, Germany - Olavius algarvensis... ... | reverse complement strand
GACAACCAGGTCGTCCCCGCATCACGTGGCTCAGCACCGTCCAACAGGATCTGAAACAACACCACCTTACGCTCCCCGAAGCAGCAGATTTGGCTCAGTACTGCCCTCTGTGGACGATGATGTCAACATATGGCGCTACGCAATCTTAGAGTTGCATGCCAGAAATGACGACGATGACGCTAATGACTATAAAATCATTTTACGCTAATGACTATAAAATCATTTTAATTACATAATTAATGTGATTAAAAATTAATTTTGCTTTTGTGCCTGCAATTTGCCTTACGGAATGTTTTTAAATTTGTTTACTTACTTAATTGTTTTACAATACTGTTCAGAAAGTATTGTCTGTTAAACTTTAAACTTTGCAGCTGGTGGTTAAAGTGACCTTGTAATGGCTGTTTTATTAGGTGCTGTTGCACTGGCCGAGTTCATTGCTGAGACTATCAAGTTGATCCGACTTGACCTGCGTGGCAATTATGTCCGCACTGGTGGTCTCATGGCGCTCATGCTGGCACTCAAAGTTAACCAATCTGTTACACGAATTGACCTCGATGGAGAACCAAAGAAAGAGGCAGTGAGTAGCATTGTGATCAGTGTCTTCCATGCAGTTCGATATATAAAACTTGAGATAAATAAAATTAATTGGAGAAACATTGAGTGAGATACCAGTGACTTCGTTATGCGAATAAGTGAGAATGCTCTTATTTAACTTCCTTACTTGTAAGTCTCTGTAGCCTTACAAAATCTAGCTTTTATTATTAATAAGTGTTTTGACATTCTCGTTTCATTTTTGTAGCGTGTTTACAGGCAACCTTGTGATAACTGGGGGGGGGTCGTTTTCCTAAGATTTCAGACTTTTTTTCGGGGAAACCTCGATTTTTAAAATAATAATAATGATAGATGACGTTACTTTGTAGTCAAAGCTTGAATCTACATGGTAAGTCTACTCGATTTTATTAATTCTGTTTCATAGATGGACGATATCGTTAGCACTCGAACAGTCAGGGGAAAAGTGGACCTTTTGGTGCCTGGGGGTCATCCAACCGCTGCGATCCCGGCTTGGCTACGCGTCTGATTTCCTTGTATAATTGCTGATAATGACAATGACATTGCTTGGCAACTGACTCAGTACTGTATGCAGAATGTCATTCTTTTTGATGTAACATGTTATTCAGTTGAAATTGCTTGATGCATGCTGTTTTGTAGGGCATACGTGATTATGCCGAACAACAAAGGCGGCTACTGAGTGAAATAGCAACGTTCAGTGCACGTAATTTGGCAATTCTGGCTGGTTTGTCACCATCACAGAATGCTGTAACAAACAGTAACAGTGCAGTGAATACGTCAGTTCCCCTTACACACTGTGATAGTCAGCCACTGGATGACAATAGCACTGCAGCAAATACAGCTGAAGATCGTTCTGCCAATACTTCAACACCTTGTCAACGCCCATTGTTAAGTCTGCCCCAGTCAGTAGCTCGCAGTGAAACTCTGGAATCGCCAGCATACATTCCAAGTGATTTCAGTGTACTGCCAAACGATGTCACAGAAACACAGGTTTTAGAAGCAGTCAGTGCCGATAAGCAGCAGGCAGTTACCAGTGCTGAACAGACATCGATCGATGTACATCGTAGTCCCTGTATGATGGCTTCTGTTTCCATAGAGACTGAAACACCAGCTACAGCATCTGTTCCAGCGTATGAGAAACTGATGCCAGCACAGCAGACAGCAGCAGGAAAGACTAGTAAGTTTGCAGCTAGTGTCAGGCGCAAGTTTACTGTTAGTAAAACTGTTCTTCCGTCCGCAGCAGCTCCGCCAGTTGTTGTCTTCAGCAAGTTGACAACTGAAGCAGCAAATCCTTGTGACGTCCAAAATGTGGATGATGTTGGTCATGTCCATATTGTGGACAAAGCTCGGTCCAGCAGCATCAGTGTGTTGGAAAAGTCGACAGTCTGTGAAGACGGTTCGTCTCCCAGCAGTGTTGAAATCTCTGAAGTACAGCCTGTGACGGATGTACCGACAGCATCAACCTGTACTCTGGAATCGACTGTGATATCAAAGACTGATGAGCCTTGTACTGATGACACCGATGGCAATACAGTTACTGCTGTGTCACTGTTACAGCTAGAGACAGCTGAATGTGGTCCGACCTTGGCGTCATGCACTGAGGATGAGAGTGTTGCTTGCGACGAGAATGTTGATGACCAGATGCCGGATGATCATAATGATGAAAGCACAGGTGAAAACATAAAAATACATTCAAGTTTGTATGTGCAGCATACTACTCCGGGAAGTTGTGCTGCACCTGAACATTCAGCTGCAGAATCTGGCACGTTGGCATGTAATTCTTGGTGTCAGATAATTGATGGGGTTGGTCCTGCACACAAGGATGCTGTTGATTTGCAAGAAATGACCAGCACTGGTGATAACTGTGGCATGGTTACAGCATCACAGGATAGTTGTCCACCTACTGCTGATGATGTTTGCTTCAACTGCACTGCCAATGAGCTGAACTTACTCTCATGCACAACTGATGAGCTTCCTTCCACGGTCGCCGCTGATGACGTACTTATAGCGCAAATCACTGACTCTGTAGCTTCCTGTTCCGTAGTTCAGCGGGTAGCTGCAGATGTGCCGTTTGAAGCGTCCTTACTGTCGACCAGTAAACACGATGCTTTAGTATGTGATAACAATTCCCAGATTGCAGAATCCATGCCATCCACGGCAGCAACTCAGTGTAGCAACCCAGTGCAAAAGCGAATAGATAATGAATCTTGAATATATGGGGTTATGGCGTCTAGTTTTAGATTGCTGTTGTACCATTATGCTGTCATTGCCTGACTTATAACGTTGTTCTTTACGCCACTGCAGAGCAAAGTCGTGACTTATGGTTTGCCGATTCAGTTGTAATTTGTGTACAAGACATTAACACTACATCCAATTTATTCATGTGATGTATTTGGCTGTTGTAAGTGCATATTTTGATTACTCCAATTATTCATATTGAAGATAGAATAATAACAGCAATAGTTTTGTGCACATTTTTATTAGATGCAGAATTCTCTAGCATTTGTTATTCAGTTGTTTAAATGTGATGATGGTTGTCTCATTAGGTGACAAAGTACTGGTTACATTATATATTTTCACAGTGTCATTTACTGGGAAAAATTCTGGTTTAACTCAGTGAAACTGATATATTGCATTTCTGGTTGCTGGCAAGTTTTGAATGATGTGAAATGTTTTAGTGTTTGTGTATTAAAATATGATGTGTCATGTATTAATGTTAGTAATTAATAGTAGAAGTAATATAATAGAAATAAGAGCAGCTTTCTGGCTTTGTTCATAGCTGCTTAAAGACATCTTCATATATGCTGTTGATCATTTTGCACTGGTAGATTCATGGAGTTCTGTGTGTTGTTTAAACAGTTGGAATGCATCAGCTGGTCATTGGCAGGATTACAGAATGTTGTTTGTCCGCTGGAGTTAAATTAGCATTGTGATTTTTGTACAGTATTCACTGTGTTGAAATGTAGTACAGTACCGCTTAAGTGCATATCACGTTTATTTGAATAGGATGTTAAAACCAAAACCATGACACATTCTTCCTTGCCTAACATGCCTGCTTAATTGCAGATCGGTTTGTGGAATAACACCGTTTATATGCCGATATGCAAAAACATTTCCGCTTAATGGAATAAGTCAGCACTCAATGCTGACTGATGCCATTTATAATGAGCCCTCAACATACAACTCACACTGTAGTCTGTAAACATGATCCAATCTCAGCTTAATGAGCTGATAACAGTGGTGTCAGGTCTGTCTGCATGTCTTCGGCAGAGGAGGAGGCCTGATTACAAATGAAGCGTTGGCTGGCACTGTGGTGCAAGTGGCTTTCATTCTTGGCAACTAAAGTTTAGTTTGACAGGATGGCAAAGAGAAAGTGAGCAGCATTATTTGGCTTTACAAGACAGAGTAAAAGTTATTAATAGGCTATGCTAGTCTACAATTTCAGACTGAAACAGCCAACAAGTTAGGCATTTGACAGTTGTAGCTGTGAAGAACAGCGGAAAATCAGGAAGACATCCTGAAAACGACAGCCGAATGACACGACAGCAAACTGGACGACAAATATGGATGTCGAAACAGCAATGAAGACATGACTTACCAGTTCCAGATGTCGCGATTTGTTACCAAGTGGACCAGTTCTACAGGCACATTCGCTGCTGCTTATTAACATATCCCATATAATAGCACACAACCTGCTTGAACGACTCGTATGCAATTAAGCTGGTTGCACGTTAATTGTAACCACCATGTTAGTCGTGTATTTGATGAACTAGATCTGAAGCAGTGGCACTTTAGGAGACCAAACATGACACTCTGTTGAATTGTGGCAGAGTTCACTTGAATATAAGTATTGAAAAGTTTTATATGACTTAATGTTGTTTGAAAGTGATATGTTTATGGATTAAGCATGCTGAATCATTATTTATTGCCATCTGTCGGTTATCACTTTGGAATAGCATATTGAATTCTTTCAACATGCCGTTGATACTACAATATGTCCCCAAAAAAATGAGATTCTCGTAATCTTGAATATCTTGTACAAGTGTACATATGTTGCAATGAAATTTAGCACGTGATATCCTGATGAACTATTAAATACATATTTTCCACCTCACCTTAGTTATGTTTCTACACTAGCTGACATTACACAACAGACCGTATTTCTCAAGGCATCATCGATAAAGCCATTGACCAATGGCAAACAAGGCTTCGTGCATGTGTAAAGGCAAAGGGATGTCACTTCAAACACCTACTGTGATCTAGGCACAACTGGCTCTTTTCAGAGCCACTCACACTATTGAGAGGAAGACAACATAAGTTTTCGATTCCAGGTTTTTGTGTAATGTCAGGTAGTGTAGAAACAACTAAGGTGAGGCATCAAATTATGTATGTGTTTAATAGCTATGGCCATCAGGATATCGCGTGCTAAATGTCATTGCAATAGACTTACAACTGTACAAGATATTCAAGATTACTCGAGTCTCAGTTTTTTGGGACACAGTGTACATGCAACATGGCATGATAGTGTTGTTGGTCTTGAAAAAATCACCTGACCCACTGTTGCAGCGCATCTGTCTGTCCTTAAACAGCGTGGTAGTCTGATGGTGAAGGGAGTGTGTTTCAGAGGTTGCAGTTACTGCCACTGGCCATCATTCCACTGATGATGTCTGCTCTACCTAGATAGATGTGACTGATGATGCTGTTGCAAAATGACCTATAATGTGATGAGTGGGACATTAAACCCAACTATACCTATACCTGTGATACAAGTACATGGGAGATGTGTGAAGTATTTATTTCAGCATAATGCAGACAAGATCTTGCTGTAACACAGAAATGGGTGATAACACTTTCTAAAACGAGAGTGCAGTGTATTTACATAAATGGTTGCCTCCCTTACTGCCAAAAATGGCCACATCTGAGATATAATGTTGGTCTGGAGAAAGGGGAATATTAAAAAAACTGTCTGTGTTACAGTATTGTGTACTATTATAATGGTACATAAAGGTTTAGCTGTCTTCCGAGTGCATACATTAAAAAAAAATGTTTGCTTACATCCTTCTCTTTACCTTTTAGTGAGCTGAGCCTGGTGAGATTGGCCCTTGACGTGGTTGACTAACCATTGTCCTTAGTGACACTATTGGTTGGGTCATCTAATCCGTAAAATTGTCTCCGAAATGACCTATAATGTGTCGAGTGGGACGTTGAACCCTACTGTACCATACCATACTGTAATATGACTCGACTTTTTATTCAGTAGATGTAACCACTCCGGAATAACATGGCTGTGAAGCCATAATGATCAGCTTCCAGTAGCTGCACATTTGGGTTGGCGGAATTGATGTTTAACAGCACGCGATATGTAATTCCATGTCACTTTATCTTATTATATGTTTATGTAATATGCAGTTGTAGAGGACATTTTCATTTTATTTTATGTGATGTGCAAGCTGTTTGTTTGTCTGGTTAGTACGATGTTCAGTTAAACTTGTAGATATCACGACGTGACACATCACCGTTATTCGTCCTTATGTTAGCGATGGGTTAGTGGATCTGTTTTGTTGATCTCTGTACAGCTGTCGCTGTTTCAGTTAATGTATTATAACTGTTCTTATTATGACCGTTTATATCATCCAGAAGTTTTTTTTTGATTATTACTTGGACAGTTGATGTGTTTAATATGCATTACAAAGACATTTTTGTATTGACTGTGGCATTGCAAAATCATGTAGTGGTTGTGTCTGTTATTATGCAGAACTAGTGTCGACAGATATACCTCTAGATGTTACTAGTATGGATTTTGCACTAAATTGTCAATGGACGTCGTCACATACAGTGAAATCGTCTCAGTTTTGCAATACTTATGCAGCGGTAATTGCATGAATGGCATTTTGGTTTACAGTCTGAACCGTTTGTATTGAATGAGTGGCAGATACAGAATATATACAGATTCTGGCATTGTTTCACAACATTTCATCACATAGTGTCATAATTGTTGTTTGTGTAAATTTCAGAATTTTGCAATTTGGTGATTATAGCTGTATATGTAATCTTACGGCACTTGCTCAAACAGCACAGTGCTGATTTGTGTTATGCATTTTGTTAGCATGACTAATGTATGCTGTTGTCATGTGTATAGAACAGTGTGAATTTAAATGTCAAGTTTATTAAATCGTGGTTCAAGGCATTTTAGTTCTTGATTTGTTACTACGCAACACGTTGTATGCAACTGCAGTATATTCTACAAAATTCTGTCAGTCACCACACTTGTAAGCCCTGTGAAAGGGTCGAGCGTAACATCAAACTTTTTTCAGTCCTACCGTTTTAGTTAACTCTACCAAACACTATGGAGCATTTTTTCTTACTTGTCAGCATTAGATACAGTATGAAAAGTTTGCAGTAAGGCTGCATTACAAGATGATACAAGATGTGCACATACAGAACACTAATAGAAATTTATGATGGGATCTAAAGAAATGATGTCATAACTGACCTTTAATAATAATAATACACAATCTTATAATGTACGCAGTGTCAGAGTATACGACCGAATGTGAGGCAATTTCAGCTACTAGGTACCTCTCCAAAGCCAATATCTTGAGAAATACAGCAAACTGTACGTAACTTATTTCTGATTTCTACAACTGAACTGTTAAACTGTTGTAATTAAATTAAAAGGTGTGTTGGAGGTCACAGGCAGCCCCGTAAACAAAATGAGTGGTAATATCTCTGAAACAGTGGGAGAAAAGCTGTTTACTACGATTTCAAATTGCAAAGTGTATATGCTCTGTTGACTGGTATTGTTGTATATGAGTGGCATTTAATGGTCAGTTTAGCGATTTTAGCTACAGTAATTATAAACTTGTACTTTAAAACAGCCACTAATAGAAATTCATATAGAATATACAACGTTAATGTCCGTTCAGGGTCATTCAAGGCAGAACAGAAAAGTTTCATGTGAAGTGTATGAAAGCAATGTGTACATTTATAAAGTGTTACTGACGTAGCTTTTTTGCATTTTATAGGCAGTAAAAAAGAGTTGCACATGATGAATAATTCATCTAACAACGCTGTCAGAAAGGTTGGTTGGTCTTTAACGGCTCTTTCAGCACAAAAAGGCTTTATCATGCCATAGGAGAGTGGTCTGTTAAGGCAACTGCGATGGGATGATCATTATGAGACGCTGTCAGAAAGCCTGCACTACTAACAAGTAGGCCTACTGCAGTAAGTTGCCAACAAACAAGTTCAGTTAAGTTAGGTAACAAATTATCAGAAGCGAGAACTGATATTAATTTTATTCATTCCTTCAGTAACTTAAATGCCAATTATATTAATATACCAAATCCAATAGTGCACTATTTTACCAGATCATCAGCAATTCAACATGCAATGGAATGCACAAGTCACACATGATGAGCAAGCAGCCAACATAAAGCAGCCATAGCACAACTTAGGGATGACAAATTATCACACTTGTTAGAAAATACTGGTACTCAACCTAGGATGCAATGCAATCATTCACGCTGACTTTAGGACTACACAATGTAATCATTTTCAGTTTAAATGGCTGAAAATTAAACCCATGAAACCCAGGTCTTACGCTCTGTACAACGTGGGTTTGCAGGGTTAAAAATCTGCTCCATAAACCTGGGTTTGGATTCCCTAATCTACACAGCAACATCCCCTCTCGAAGGGACCAGCTGGCTTCACTGCAATTTCTGTAAGGCCTGTTAGTTACCTCCCCAGTTGCACTGCATCATCACTTTTCATCAGTAGCAAATTACACTGCTTGGTAACAGGCACAAATGTGCGAACAAACTGCACAACTTTGTGACGAAACAGCACAAGAAACGGATTGCAAATAAATTATACATTGTGGTGGTCTATAGAAAACATGGCAGTAAACTTCGGTCAATAACTCCAGCAAATCTTAACTGATTTTAATGACTTTTTGCACTGTCATAACCAGAAATGAATAACAAAGTGTCACAGTCATTTACTTTCTTATCATTTTATCAGTGTCTGTCTTATTGATGAGGTCATCAAAACGTCATTGTGCGTGTGCTCATGTCGATAAAGTATTAATCTGAATGATGCCTCTGATGTCGACTATAAGCCTGTGTCAATAAGATGGACATTTTGAACATCACCTGTGCCTTCAAATGTGAGAAATTTTATGTCAGTATTTTAATGCTTTTATGAAGAAAATTCAGCATTCAGATGAAGAATTATTTTCTGATTTTGCACTGTAGCGTGCTTTCACATGCCTGGTGAAGTGAAACATTTTGGTACTGTCAGGTGCAGAATTCATTTCTGGTGAATGTGGTGCAGAAGTTGTCGAAATCGGTCAAGATTTGCCAAAGTTATTGCAAAAAGTGTGTTACTGCCACATTTTATGTTCCACAGTGTAGTTACATGTATAACAGCCATTAGTCATGATGAATACTTACAGCAAATCAAGATGCAAACATAAGTGCCATGCCACATAGTCAACTTACTGCAGTTACACTCAAATGCTGAATGAAACTGTTCAGCTCTCCACAATTTCTATACACGAGCTGGTATAAATTATGAACGGTAACTGCAATTAACCTCTGCGCAAAATAACCCACACATAATTTGAAATAAAATAACGTGATAATAATATACTGAATGGCATAATCAGCATCACAGCATGTAAGACTAAGAAGTCCCTTGAAGCCTGATTGAATCTGTCAGTACATCTCCTCAAGGCTTACAATATTTGTTATCTTGGGACAAAAGGTGTCAGCAGATGTTGGAGTGTCAGCAGCAACAAGTTCAGCTGTTTCATCTTCACCAGCACACTCCACCTTTACGTTTTCTACCACTGTGTCCAGCATACTGTCTGTTTCTGTCTGCAACTTTGGCATGTTAGCAGTTGGCAGTATTTTGGATTTACTTGTACCATTCCCAGTCCAATCCTTCAAGGACATGTCATGGAACTTCCATGACAACGGTCCCTTTCTCATCTTGTCAACGCCAGATGCAGAAGCAACAGAACGAGGACGTTGACTGTTGGACAGCATCTGAAGAAGTTGACCAGTGACAACTAGTCGACCTGTCTTTACAGCTTCTTCAGCTTTTTTACTTGCATCAGTCGACAGTGACTTGCTGCTGCCTGTAAAGCAATCACAGATATTCCTCTCACAAAACAAGTATTACCAAAACCGCCCGAATAGTACCAAATTTATGGAATGTAACAAGTCGTGCAAGGATAATATACTGAGTAATGTTAACAAAACATGTACAGTGTATTTCAAAAAAAGTATACCCCTTGATATTTGACAATAACTTTGGCAAATGTGGACCGATTTTCAAAATTCTTTTACCAACTTATTCACAGCAAAATTCTCTATGTACAAAACCACAAAGATTTCCACCTCACCTGCAGTATGTTGCTACACTACCTTGTGAAATTCGAAAATCGAAAAATGTTGCAGAATTTTTGGCCATGAAGTTGTCACAAAAAGCCTTTGTGTAACAAAGGTCAAGTGACAGGCACTCGACAGAAAACAAAAAAACATGCACAGATATTCAATAAAGACGAATATAAAATATATGGACTGAGAAAAAATTGCAGAGAACTAACTGAACTGTAGCAGAATGATTTGAAGAAAACTTGGTTTGGACATATAATGAAAACAGGAGACGAGTCATCCAGAAAATCACTCAGCTGTTAATCGCGCGATTAATTTTTAATCGTGCATTAATTTAACGCACGTTTTGTTAGTTACATTTTCAATTTGTGTTCCGTTTGCAGGTATACATCGTCAGCCCATTGCTGTTGAACGCTAGTCTACTCCTAGTACTGACAACTGATTACAGTGACTGATTAGTGCAGGACCTGAACTTATTGACAACTGACAATGATGGAGTCTTTTGAGTTTTGACTAATTATTCGTTCAATGTCGAGAAACGTTCAATTCTGGAATGTTTGTATTCACTGTTGGCACCACTAGTTTGCGTAATTTTGTCCCCCGAGTTAAAATTTTTAACGGCATTAATATTTTTAACGCGTTCGTTAATCCATTAATTTTACAGCCCTAAAAGAAATACAATCAAATGATTAGAATGACAATTTTAAATAATATCAGAAGTATAGAATGAAAACAGGAAACACAAAACCCGACAAGAAACAGGTAAAAATGCAGTAAACTTGATGTAACCTCACTGTCAGCAACACACTGATGAACGAAGAAAGAAAGATAAGAAATTGTTTTCCGTCTTCAAAATAATTCTTACACTGACCAATTTTGAGATATCCCATTAAAATCAATTTGTGGCAGCTTCTTTCTCAAATTTCACTTAATGCACTGCAAGAATTAACCATGTCCAAAATGTTTTCTACAAATATGCCATTACGTAAAATTGAATTTTGACTATAATAGACTGAATTAAATGAGACAATACATGCAGAATTACACAGTAACGAACTCAAAGGTGTATTACAACACTTACAAAGTTCACCTGAAGGACTTCCATTAGCGGTGCAAATGTCATTCTCCTCTTTATCACTTGCATCGCAGTCCAACTGCAATAATCAACAGGACTATGCCAAACTCAGTCAGCATAAACTCACTGGTTCACAACAACTTCAAATTTATAATCCAAAATCTAATTATTTTTATTTAGCTACATACAACACAGAATGTTTGTTACAAAACACAGACACTGTAATGCAACTGAAAGAAAAATTAAGACTAAAAACATTACATTGTAGGCCTGCCCTAGTGGTGCAGACATGCAGTGGTGTAAGTCACTCGCAACAGTGCGCTTGGCCTGTGTGGCCGCCAGGCTCCGGAGGTCTACTCCAGGCTCCGGCAGCTTGTCGGTACATGCAGGTCAACTAAGTGCATATTCAGAGATTAATATCTTGGGCAAGCATAGAGGGTTCGACGGTGTCCTCTTAAATCTGTGAATGCTGGCTAATGCCTGGTTTAGAGATGCTCAGTATTAGTCGTTGCTTGAACCACTAATAACAGACGGCAATTTGCTGTATGCTCTGATCGGTCACTAATCACTTTGTTCACATGCACACCACTAAATTGGACCTTGTGGCCCACGGCGCGAGGTGCACAGGGAGCTAAGGCCGTCTATCATGCAGTAGGTATTAGCCGCCAGAGAAACAGTGATTATAGGCTGAGCACGGTAAATGTATCATGGCACAAGGTCTCTCAACTTCCCTCTCCAGTTCCCTCCCTTAGCCCTTATACACACCTCTCTAAAAAAGGAGGTCGCACAACAGCTACACTACACACACCATTAGGCTAGCCTGATGGTGTAACGCTACACTATACTAGCCCCATCCCTGGAGTTGTGCATTGGGCTAGCCTGTGAGGAAGGCCTCAGCGCTGGCATGGAAAGGGAACGTGTGGACGGTCAATACAGAGATGTACAGACAAAAGTATGTAAACGTATGGCAATCTATGCAAAAATTACTCTGTGTGCAACCAAACGAAATGACGACTAATAACACTATCTTTCTACTACACAGCGTGATAGAGAGAGTCAGATGATACAGTCTTACCGGTCGTTTCACAGTGTCCACAGCATTTGCGACATTGTTACTGGCTGTACTGTCATCAGCACAAGATGCTGTATGTCCTGCAGTAAACTTGGTTGGTCTGCGAATACAGCCAGGCATAGCGTAAGAATGCATACTGGCCACAACGTCAACTGCAGCAGTTGCCTGTGAACAAGCAGTGACTTCTTTATCCGATGCCACGCTATCAACACCAGCAACTGAAGTCGGCGCAGAAGTACGGGACTGCCAAGCTGAAGATGCACTTCGATATTTGCGTCTCTGTGAAATGGCCACCGATTGTGGTGCTATACGGGAGTTCTTGCGGGCTCGTAGAGAAGCTGGCGAATCCTGTCTGTCGTCGGTGTCGGCAATTAACAGGTCAGTCTCCAATCCCATCCGACCTACATAATAAACATTCCAAAACATTAATAACGACATTTTATCCCGCAAGTACTCGCATAAGTGACAGCAGAAGACTTATTTTCATTCCTTCAGTGGCACTCAACGACTATTACAGCAATAAACCATTTTAGCCATCATACCTCACGATGAATGAGACAGTACGCAACCTGCCAACGGTTGCCAAGGACGGTGTGACTGTGTGACTTTTCAATCATAAATCTGTCGTGCCATCTCATGTTAGTTCCTCATAAAATAAGGTTGGCAGTATGGGCACACCATCGGGTGCTCGGAGTCAGCATAACTTTGGTGGTTGTAGATAACTTTGAACATTTGGTTGTACTAAACTAAACTAAACATACAATACAGCTTACATGACTAGATGACCAGCTGTTTGTTTACAGATATATATGCAATGTGTAGTAAAAAGGGGATGATAAAATACAGTAAAATCAGCATAGATGTTTAGAGAAAAGAAAGGTCTCGAGTTTTTTTTAAATGTTAGTGAGTGAGTGTAGCATGATGACACATTTCAAGTTGGCGACACTGGTTCACAAGTGCTTGAACGGCCGAGCACCTGGCTATCTGGCCGACGACTTCCGTCTTGCCGGCCGCGGTCGTCCTGGCTCACGGTCAGCCGCCAGTATGATGCTGGACATCCCTCGTACGACGACGTCA
>Ga0209149_1001054_pt1 | contig 13199 bp, 6 predicted proteins | sample WorMetTyACAVOLI2_FD_187423 | JGI IMG/M metagenome (GOLD analysis project Ga0209149, IMG submission 187423) | Marine gutless worms symbiont microbial communities from Max Planck institute for Marine Microbiology, Germany - Olavius algarvensis... ... | reverse complement strand
AGTACTTAGGATACAAAAAGAGATCTTAATTCTTTTTATTCGGTAAGTTATATGACTTAAATAGTGTATTTTAAAACTCGCACCGCTTACGGCAGCATTTAGGCCTGCCGGCCGTATTTATCACACAATTTATAAAGCGAATTCAGTTCGAAAACTGACCGTTATTGTGACTAATGTCAGTAAAAATGCGAGCTAGCAGGAGTATTTGACTCGAAGTAAGGCGGCCGGACATATGAAGTTTAAAAGCATTTAATGGTAAGCCTTTCTTTCAAATACGAACTTCAGATTATCTGAAATCTTTATAATTCACTACACAGTTCATACACGTGGAATGGCAAGACGACACATTAAAACAGCCAAGTCACAAAATGTTATTATTTTTGCATCTTATGAAGTTTTCCTGTATACTAAATAGACGCTGAAACAACGCATTGCTCATAGCAAACAGAAATCTTCCTCACGTATAATAAAAATAAAACAAATTATTTTAAGAATAGACTATACTGAGCCAAAAAAAGGATGTTTTTCAGACAGCTGTTCGTAAGTTATTTTTTGAAGTTTTTTCATATTTTCCTAAGTTTGCTTAAGATATTCGTATTTTTTCGAAAATTAGCACTTTTCTGAGTGCGTCTTCAGAGTGCGCTTAAAACCCGCCAGCGAGCTGTCTAACAATCGCAGAGCTTCTCGTAATTGTTGCGTAAGTTGCTACGCTGGCCCGATAACAGCAAATTCCGCCGTCCTGCTCGTAAGTCCTGAAATCTTCTTAAGACGTTTTGAAAATTGGACCCAAAGACTTTCTTTTTGTCCTTAAGGTCACTTGATTTAATATTGACTTATCTGCACTAGCCATGTTGTAATATGCTTGAATTCACCACTAATGTTAGTATTACTGCGCTGCGCGACAAATAGCCGATGGAAAATAGTCTGTCTGCATATGCGTAGTCTGTCTGTCTGTCTCTATGTAACTGCTTTGTTTCGTGTTTCTAGTTGCTAATCTGTAATTGTACTTCAGTATTTGTTATTATTTGCTTGCTACAATTGTGGCTTGCCAGCAGGTTGTCCTTCTCAGCATGCTTGATGTGCTTCACATTACAGCTGTACTTGTGCGTTTTTGCTCTGGGAATATGGAGAGACAGCAAAGTACTCAGATTATTGTCCAGCCTGGCAGTTGTCCCGTTTCATCTGAAAGATTAAATATGCCGTAGAACTTTCACGTATAGGCCTACAGCAGTACACACTGTCTACAAAGGTCGAAATTGCATTGCTTCGTACAAGAGCCACAAGTTGTGAGTCGACAATTGTCAAAGGAACTTTCCTGCGATAATTAAGCTTTATGTATTTTAGTTTATTTTGTTTATTTGGCAAATCGTAAGAGTTCAATACTGCTGCCAAGTACATACTGGCGACGCTTGTTCACGAGCGAAACAGGCTGCGTTCATCTGACAAAGAACATTGCAACAGGGATATTGCGGTCTCTTTGGTCAACTTGGTCGACAATTTCACGTAATGGAGTTTCTGCCGGTGTCCCAATGTACACCCGCGGGAGTAGGCGCGAGTCGCTTTCATGTGGCGTCACCTTCTATGATGCGGTTGTTTCGCCCCATCGACCACACACATCCCGCGGCCGAAGCCGACAAAACGGAAATTCATACGGCGTTTGGCTCAAAATGAGATTGTGTGCCTCGCTCACTGTTATTACAGCGCCTACTACACGGCATGACGTAACTTCGGCAAAAATGAGAGTGCAACTGTTTTTACTCGAAATTTGTACGAGAAATGGATACCATATCATATCACATCATATCATATTTATTTGATTGACACAAAAGTACGTCAGCATATAAACGCATCATAGACAGTTCAAATTAGTGTGCCAACTAGGATTCCAAGGATACAATGACATAAGTAGCAATGGGTCGTGCAGCTTGTATAATGCACAAGGGCCTACGCACTCAAAGACCCCTAATAGGTGAGACGTTTCGTTTCGTTACTTTTGCTGAATGTAACTTACTTGTAATTTTCATTTCTATGTTTCCGTGTAACTCTCTTACTGCACATGAATTTACATTTTTTGATGATGTACTGTTGCCTAACTGGCGCAAACTAGCAGCAAAACAAGTAGTAGGGGCTACCTAGTTAGACGGCGACAGAGATAACGGCGTTATCAATTTTCGCACCCACGACGTCCCACGTACAACGACACAAGAACATTCTGAGTTTAGTTTTTAGACCATTTTGTGTCGCCGACGACATTCCACAAATTTTTGACCCACATTACGCCTCCGTTGGTATGGACTATTTTTGTCTATTAGGCGCCGACTCTGTAGCCTGCCAGAAAACTCTGCACCCACAACCGTCCAATACATTAGGTCTACGGATAACTGCTCCAAGTATTTCCAAAGTATGACACAACACAAATAGAACGCGTATAGCGCCGTATATTGGCTAAAAGCAGGGCAGCAAAGGCGCCGGCTCAGAATGCATCACTTTAAACCTAAATTCAAAACAAATCGGACAGACACGCCTCCTTCGGCGATCCAGTTTGTCCCAGGTTGTCATTAGGCTGGCTGGAAGCGAGGCCGCATCCAATACTGCAGATGTTGACAGATCTGAGAGTCGTCAGGATGTAACAGAGACGACAAGCTGACGGCGTTAGCCTGACGACAGCAGCCTCCTTGTTTCAGATGTAGCGTAGACTTACGTCACATTTTCGCACAGATTGCGGTGACAGTAATTGGTCCGTGATTTTGAAAAAACGACTCGACATCTAAACTCGCTGCGTGGCATAGTCTATTAACGTATATATCACTGAAGCGTTTAGAACGTCGTCCATCAACAACACAGATGTCTAATACATACGTATGGATATTTATATGAAGTTTTTTTATTTAGCGTCGTAAATGGCAACCGAAACAAAACGGGATAAAATAAATCGACAAACTACCGGTGTGGGTAAACATCACATCGACCCTGTCGGCCGGCCGACAGGGTCCCTGTCGGCCAGTTTTCAAAAAATATTGCCCGCCTTCGTGGGTCGATTAGGGTCAGGATCCTGCCTCGTGGCTGACAGGGCCGATGTAGTGTTTATCTACACCCACAAATTACGCGTACTTACGTACAGTATTTTAGGTATTTTAGCAGAACGGAACGGCGAAGAGTTACCGCAGTTATAACGGTTATACATGTAGATCTCATTGCAATTTGTCGGAGGAAAAGACACTGATTTGGGAGTTGATGACTTAACTTATAATATAAAAGCAGCAGCAGCAGCAGAGTTTATTTGCCATGAAAAAACATACATGTAAATATAAATGTAAAACATAGGCGGGTTGCCAGAAACGAGTAACCCATCGTACTTGGCCGCCCATTATAACTAATAATAGTGACAATATTTCTAATAGAGCAAAAAATACAAAGCACAAAAGCATAAAAAAACACAATTACTCGATACGAGCGTTGGGACTTGAGCTGATCCGAGTCTCTAGGCGAACGGTTAGTCATAGTCATAAACCCGGTGGTAGGCCGCCGTAATTTTCCACCAGACCGGCGGTTACCTTCCCAACCGCAGAGCATTATCGCCCTTTGGCTAGTACCAAATCATACTGCTGGTGACAGAAACACATGTTTGTGAACTAGTTGATCAAAATCGTTACCGGCTGAGTGCAGTGGTAACACGTTGGTCTCGATCCACGCAGTTGCTCTACGCCTGGCACGGTTAGTGCATGAATGGGTGACCGTCTTTGGACGGGTAAACCACCTCGGCGCTGAACCAGGCAGCCAGGTCTACTCAGCCTTAGCCCGCCCTCTGTGGGTAGGCTGGATGAGTAGCCGGTGAAAGCTGGGGCAGCAAACAGGCACATCGCGTGATACACCAGCCCGTATCCGTGGTCTTGTAGTGTTCGCTGGTGCCTGGCTGAAGGACTAACTTGCGGATATCAGCGCCCACTACGGCAAGCAGTAGGACATTAGAAGCGTGTTCGCGACGATGCGCTATACAAATCACGTTTACTTTACTTTACTTTACGCGATAGCGAAACGGCCAGTAGTCAAACCCGCGATCTGTCAATTCCTTGTCCTACGGCTGTGTGTAGCCGCTCCTACAGTCTGGAACTTTCTCGGAGTCCCGTTCAGCTGATACGTTTTTGACATTTAAGAACCAGCTTAATACTGAACTGTTGAAATATTGCTACTCGTAACTGTTTTGGCGCCATCGCAGCGCTCTTGATTCGATTGCGAATTGACACATAGGGCGCGTTATTTTGTAATAACTTTTTGGGCAGAAAAAATCAATCTTTCCGGAATAAGACCGGCAAAACGAAGCCGATCCGGACCAAATTCGGTATGCATTGACATGTCAAGGGGTGACAACGTTCAGTTAATTTGGGGCGCGATCGGCCCATTTTGGGAAAAATTGGGGCTGGGACGAGTCCCGCGGAGCGCAAGTTTTTTTGTGTGGTAAACCAGACGACCTTTCAGCAACTTCGCAACGGCAGATTTCCACCAAATTTGGTCAAGAAACGTATTTCGGTGTCCCGTCGCGGAATCCGGAAAGACATTTTCGAAAATTTTTACTTTAGGGGTTATTTGCCCCCAAAATCTGAAATCGAAAATCTGTCAAATAGGCACCTCACTCAGAGCAGGCTACAGGTTATGGAATGCACTGCAGAAAGATACTGTTTACTCAACGTTGTAGTCCAAGGGCCAGGGAGTTACGGATATAGGTCAACTTTTCTCTACGACGTACGGTTGCGGAGCTACGGGGTGTCAAAGTTGCCCAATTTTCGGATTTTGGCCTATTTTCCCCATACAAAACCCTTAAAACGTACCTTCCGGTGACCAGCCTTAGCCTACAGCCCAGATGTTACATCGCAGAATGATTCCGATTTTTCCACGTGATAGTCGTCACCGGAGATTTCCTGCGACTTCTGCTAGGGGACCCGGAAGAGCCCCAAACTTGCCCAAATTTTCGCCTATGGCAAATGGCTATATCCATACATAATGTAACTGCACGGCGCGTCAGATCTGGACCAAAGATGTCTGAAAACGCGCAATTCTAAGGACGGATGTACTTTCCCACCAAATATCTTTGCCCCTACCCCCAAAATCACCCCAAAACCCCAACTTATTATACAGATAACTCTCCGTAAGTCACACGTTAATGGAGCTACGAAGGTGAAACTTTACAGCTATATAGGTAATGTAACTGCACGATAATGTGTTTGACACACCCCAAGTACTTGGGGTGTGTCAAACTTTTTCCGCTAGGGGGGCGTCCGGGGGGCGCAGGGCCCCTTAATGTAAATTTGGGACCCCCTATTATCTCAGAAACTACTGGAGCTAGAAAGTTGAAATTAAAATTACCATTAAATGTGGTAAAGTGCCCGCTTTGGGTACAAAAATTAGTATATTACAAGATATAACATGAGGGCGGCCGCAATATTGACTTTCGACAAATGTCTGTATCTCTGGGGTAGACTACGGCTAACAACTGCAAGACGGATTTCAGCCTACATGTAGTCGAGAGCGCTAGCGACGACTACAGCTTCTAGTTTGTATTGTATTGTATTAATCATTACAACACCACGACGTCACACGCAAAGCTTATAATATATGAGATACAAGAAGCGTGAAACCATCTGTGATGGCATAACACAAGCCGCGATACCACATCTCTAACGGTTGCAACAAGATTTTGCTGATTTGCTGACTCAGCGGAACACACAAACAAACAAACCGTGTCAACATACTCACAACCACTTGTATGGAGGTCAACACTACAAACCATGTCGCCAGAACCACTTTTTGATTTGTCGACACACACATGCACACACACACACACACACACACGTTGAAAACAATACCAGTACTGGTGTCGCAGCTGTAATAACTGAACTGTGGTTTGCTAGGCGTGGATCGACTACAAGCTGAGATGGGACCCAACAGTGTACGGTGGCTTGAAAGTAGTGCGGCTGCCTTACGATGACATCTGGAAGCCAGACATTCTGCTCTACAACAAGTAGGCTATACACGGCGATCACAATTTACTAGCGTTCTTGTTAACTTAACCGGTTGGTATGCGGCCGTTACATCCGATCTGTCCGTCTGTCCGTCTGTCCCATCATCGCATGCCCACTGCTAACTCGTAAACGTTCAAACTCAGAGTAGAGGTTATTCACGTCAGGAGTAACTGGCAGAGCAATTTTGAGGCAGAAGGTCAACGTTCAAGGTGGGTCACTGGGGCGGAAAAGGTGAAGGTCGCATATCGCATCAGCCATGGAGACCGCAATTGCTTGTTGTTTTTTGTGGTCACTGATGTTCTTATGGTCACATGACGTTATTCGGGTTATTCTGCACCAAACTCGGACGCAGTATTCTAATGAGGGACCGCAACATTATAACTGAGCCCAGTTTTCGAAAATCGCTTTCTAAATCTAGAACTTTATCGCCGAAAAACAGCTATTTGTCAACTTCGACCGTGTAAGCAGCAGCAGTTTGCAGTTGGCCAATCGATCAATAGCCTCGCCCCGCCCGCCCACTGGCAAGCGGTCGACGCGCGCAACGCCCAATAGCCCATAAATCGGAAACGAATAGTCGAACAGCCAAAACGAATAGCCAAAATTGGAAGGAGGGTACTCCACGACACGTGCGACATTGCGCACCAGTTTCAAGGTATCAAGCTCACATCGTCCTTACGTCTCATCTCTGCCTCTTCTTCATTCGGGAAACAAAATGCTGTACCTGTGTCATTACAGGCGGGCGGGGGCATACCGTGTCGGCCGAACCCGGCGGCTACACTCCTGGTTAACTGTAGCTAAAGTTTTAATCAGTCTACCAGTTCAATTCTTGCAGCACAGCCCGCAGTAAAGATGTCAGAAAGTCTCGCACCCAATAACAGTACCTGCCTGCAGTTCGTAACGGGGTATACAGCCGCTGTAACTAATGCAGCTGCTTGCTTTCATAAATGCTTTTCGATAACTAAAATAGTGCTGTCGTGTTTGCAGCGCCGACGTGTCGGCTTACAGGTCGTCCATCAGTACCAACGTCATCGTGACGTCAGATGGTAACGTGACGTGGTTGTCGATGGTCATCTTCCGCAGCTCGTGCGCCGTCGACGTGCGATATTTTCCATTCGACGAGCAGAACTGCTCGATGCTGTTCGCGTCGTGGACCTACGACGGCTACCAGCTCAACCTCGTCAAGGTCAGGCGGGCTCTGTTCATTTTTTCTTCCACTACATTTCAGGTCATTTCAGCTATAGTCTGAACCTCTCCGGGGACAAAATCTCGAGAAACACAACATACGGGGCCTAGTATCTGCGAAGCTAATTACAAGGACTGAAAGTCAGACGTCAGGTCCAGGCTTCTTCTACTGTTGTGTTCGAAGTGAAGTACTGTTCTCGTCTTTTCAGATTACTTGCGGTTACATGAGCTCATTATTGATAAACAAGTGCTATAATATATCGAAAACGGTACGCGATAGTAATAACAGAGTTACTATGGAACTCAAATAGGAAGTGATATGTGATCTGTCTTACAGCACCGCTACCGATGACCTTGAGTATTCTTGAAGGTCACAAACCTTTTAATTACAATGTATCGAGGAATCTCGTATATTCTCTAGGACGCATTCCGCGACGAATAATAAACTATACGTAAACTACCGTATTAGCTGTCGTAACCGAATTCAAGGTCAAATTGCGAGTGCGGTAGGTCCCTATATGCTACGGCAATTCTGTCTGCCTGTCCGTTCATCTGTCTGTCCGTCACACTCGTGATCTATTCAAAACGGCTAAACGGATCGAGTTGGTTTTTGGAACTTAGGCTTTAACTCTTTCAGTACAAGACACTGTCTTGTATTTAGAGTGTTCGAGTAAGAATACTTCCTCCGTAACTTACCCCCAAATTCATGACTTCGCCGTTTAGGCCATTTGTCAGACCACAGACGTTGTCGTCCTAGTGCGACCATCGCAAGTTGTTTATGACACTGAGCGCCCGACGTCGTTTACAACAGAGTGACCGTCGCTGTCGCAGACTTGGATGTCTTCATAGACTATCGTTATAAACCGTCTAATTAGCTTCGGAAAATTTCGAAGTGATACAGAGCGTCGCGCTGTTTCTCTGCGATAGCTGAGCTGCTTTTCTAATTTTGCATATAGATGATTCAAAGGTATATGCACTGTGTACATTTATGTGTTCATTGCGTTATCGCCAATAACAAAAGTTTATTCAGCCTATTACGACACTTTGGTAGGCTATTTTATGCGAATATAAGTCTGATTCAGTAATGGAAATTGTTTAGCTTCAGACTCAGGAGTGTGCAATTGAGATTTACATGTGTTTTAGGTTGGACAAGATGGAGATATGTCCAATTACATCCCAAACAGCGAGTGGACGCTAGTGCATCTTCATGCCAAAACGCATGTCAAGTACTACTCATGCTGTGTTGAGCCGTATCCTGATATCACATACGTCATACAGGTAACTATCACAATGGTAACACGCCGGCCAAAACGAAACTGAAACTAGTGGTCATTAACCGTCCACTTTGATCATGTTGGATACGTGTAAAGATACCGGCCTGTAAATCAAGCAGGCATTAGTCTATTTCTTGTTTCTGGTTTTAACTCGAACCCATTAATCATCTCTGTTGACAGTGTTTCCTTATCGATTTAACCCTTTACAATGCACACGCAAATTCAATTATAGTGCCACATCGAACAATATGAAGTTGGTACACTGGCCGTTGATGGGTAGGCTATTTGGTACATTTGGTACATGGGTAGGCATTTGGTACAGCGATGAGGGCACTGGGCAGGGCCGCAGCCCGCCCAGGCCCCTCCTCGCTGTACCAAATGCAACAGCTTACCAATCAACGGCAAGTCCACCAATCACCGTATTGCTATATACACTGTGTCTCAAAAAATTGCCCCAAGTTTGAATGGCTATAACTCTAGTACGCATCCACCAATTTTTATAAGTTTTGGCATGTCATCAGCAGACATTCAAAAATCAGCTAAAAGTATAACTTTCTCAAGTACCTCACTCTTACTTACTTTATGTTACTCTGAAGTAGCAGTGACGGAAATGACGCGTAAGCCTACTGTGTAATAACTTCTTCAGTTTGACTTGGTATATCGTAAACAACAAGAACTTAGCTATCGCAAATAGATCGCGCGTCAGCTACGCACGCAATATGCTGAGGGCATCTATGATAACCCTGTGACCTTGAAATATAGGTTAACGGTCACTCAAGGTCACTGGAAACGGAACCTCCGAGTAGATCATATACGACTTACTATTAGACGAGTTATTGGACGCTGAATATTATCGTGACCTTGAAACGTGATTGAAATTAGATGCGGTTTGCTATTCGCCTTCTATAGTAACTATGGCCGTATTTGTAGCCGTTTGTGAGATATTCAGTGTCAAGGAATGGCGTGACCTTGAAAATCAGGTTTGGGGTCGTTCAAGGTCATCGAAAATGGCGCCATTCGATGGACCATATGCGACTTTTCTATTGGTCGGCCATTGTAAATATAGCTCTATCTTGTACCATTCTCGACTTTTTTGATGTTGAATAATATCGTAATTTTGAAATCTGGCTTAGAGGTCACTCAAGGTCATTGAAATTGGTGTCATTCGAAAGCTTTGGTGCAGTTTCTCATTCGCCTTCTATAGTAACTATGGCCATATCTGTAGCCGTTTGTGAGATATTTAGCGTCAAAGAGTGGTGTGACCTTGAAAATAGGGTTAGGGTTTGTTCAAGGTCAATGGCACCATTTGATAGATCGTATACGAGTTCCTATTCGCCTTCCATAGTAATTATGGCGATATCTTGTATCGTTTGCGAGATATAGCGACTTATTGGTAGAAAATCGCGAAATTGTTATACCCCACCTGTATTTAGCGCCTCCGCAGGGGGTGACCCCGTCGGAATTTTGTGAAAATGTTTGATGCTGGTAAAACTAGAATGATTGTGCTACCGTATGATGAAAAAAAAACTATGACGATATGTTAAGCCGTTTTCATCTGATACCGGAACGTTACGGACAGACGGACGAACAGACAGACAGAATTGCTATATCAATATCGCGCGTCAGTGTGCTGACGCGCGATAAAAATTATAAAAATTGGTGGATCTGTGTTAAAGCTATAGCCAGTCGAACTTGGGACATTTTCTGAGACACACTGTAATGGTTCGTAAAGGGTTAATTCCGATGATTATTCGACGCCAGCGTCAAGTTACGTGTGTTTGGCTATAATTCCACCGAGCGAGCTCTGAGTATCTCTTTGGTATCCATCTGAAATATGATGCTCACAGGTATGGCCGAAATCCCGCAGAACGAAAGTCATTATCAGCTTCCCAATTCAACAGTGTTCTCAGTTTTCTGTCGTCAAATTCCGTTCTTCTTTGGTGAGTTTAGGTGAGTAAGACTAAAACTACATTTTACAAATAATGTTGTGTCAATGAATCACTGCAATAAGTGGCGCTAGCTAGCCACACAAACCTCAGCCCTCGCCCCTCCCAGAACGTGCTGTGCTTGAAATGTTGATTGTGTCGGTTTTACCTTTCACGGTTGCTTAAACTCAAAGGTCTTGAGGCAGAAGAAAGCTTGTAAAATGTGAAATAGCTTCCTTCGCGGCTGCTGGCCCACGTGCATGGAACAAACTTCCACCACCGCTTCGTCGCGTTTACTCTCCTGATACTTTGAAACGTCAACTTAAGACATTTTTTATACAATCATGTTTTTAATTTACATTGTTAGGCGCCCTTGTTGTGTCTCGGCACTTACGTCGCCCTAATCTCGACTTTTTAGATAGATAGATAGATAGATAGATAGATAGATAGATAGATAGCTATGCGAAATAAGGCGCGAACATTCTACTTCAGGTTTGAAATAAATCAGATAATTTTTCACAAAGTTGTGACCAAAATTATTTTTAGGAGTACATTTTTGGCTAGTTTGGACCAATTTGGCCCAAACTTCAACGGCATGATTTCAGAACCATTGCGCATCTGTTCGGCAAGTTTCGTAACGATAGAGTTGGCAGTTTTTCGTAATGTTACACACAATAAACACGCCACCAAAAACAATACCTCGACAGAGCGAGTGAGAGCGCTGTCGTACGAAGGACGTTCATTTGCATACGCCGGCCCTTCGAATTGGAACTCACTTCCTGCTTACCTTAGAGACAGTAGTCTTTCTCTTTCATCTTTTAAGCACCACCTCAAAACTTTTCTCTTTCTACTAGGCTAGCACACGCAGCGCGTTTGGGGTTCTTTCACAAAAACGCGCTATATAAATTCACTGTTATTATTGCGTTAAAGATGCGACGCAAGCCGCTGTTCTACGTATTCAACATGATCCTGCCGTGCCTACTCATCACCCTTGTCGCTCTACTTGGCTTCTACATCCCAAGCGACTCAGGTGAGAAGGTGACGTCACTGTTGCCACGGTGACCAGGTGAGAAGGTGACGATGGGCATTACGACGCTGCTGTCGATGACCGTGTTTCTGATGCTGGTCGCTGAGAACATGCCGGCCACGTCAGATGTCTTGCCGCTCGTTGGTATGTATGTCAAGGCAGTAGTCTCCACTTTCTTCTGTCTACCTCTCTGTCTCTCTCTCTCTGCCTCTCCCCTCCCACTGACTAATGTTTACATAAGTAAGTAAGCAGTTACCCGCAGTTTATTTACCTACGACAAAGGAGGATGAGGTATATGTTTTTGCTCGTGTTCGTTTGTCTGTCTGTCTGTCTGTGAGCAAGATTACTCAAGAAGGCGTGCATGGATTTGGATGAAATGTTGCGTGTCGACAGTTGTCGGGACATGGACGAACTGATTAACTTTTGAGCCCGATCCTGATTATAGTCTGGACGCCGGAACCGGATTGCTTTCTTTGATATCGTATGCGCTGCAACGCGGAATTTTATTACGTCGGGAAAATCCCAGCTATAGGTATTGGGCTGCAGCGACGCGTGGTTTTACAATGGTTCTATTTACCGCGAGCCGTCGGAACAACTTTGTCGGAGGTACATGCGCTCTACCGAGTGCCTTCTTTATATCTCATAGATTCCAATTATTAATAACTGCCACGTGACGCGACTGTCGCTCCGTGACGTTCGCACTTTGTTAAAATTTCCTATAATGGTTTATTGTGGACATGTTTCTGAATATTATATGACATATATGGCTCATAAAAACGTCCGCAATTTTTGCCTTAGAAAAGACACATGTAGTAAGCCTAGGCAGAATTGCTTTGGCAGTTGGATAGAGCACTGTCTGCTCTTTAGTAACCTGTCACGTCAATGACCAAAGCTGTTACACTGATCTGTTGAAGACTTCCTTACTGTGTGAATGTCGTCGACTTTATCCGGGCAATGACTTCGTCTTCATTAAGACAGTGCTCCGTCACACCACACAAAAGCGACGCAACAGTTTCTATGATTGCTCTTAAAAAGTTATTTCGTTTTGTTTGAATTCTATTGTTGAGCAGTACAACATCATTGCAAAGTTGGGAATCGCCATAAATAATCGTATATGATCCACCCGGTATAATCGTTGCGCAAATTTTGACGAACTGATTATTTAACTGTGTAACACGGAATGCATTTGTCGTAATATTAGTTGTTTAGTACATTATTAGCAAATTTTACGGTGCATATGTTAGGTTTGTACTACGGCATAACGATCGCCATCGTGTCGTTCGCGACTGCAATGACGTCGTTTACGCTGAACATCCACCACAAAGGCTCCGGCGGCTATCCCGTACCACATCTTGTCAAGTTCATCTGCTTCAAACTGTTCGCCCGTGTACTCTGTCTTAAGATACATTCACCGTACGAAGCTCTCGCCAGCCTAGTCAGTATCTAATTGTGCAGTAAATTAGTAATTTAATAACTGAAATAGCTACGGTAACTTAAATGTCGTTCTTTAGGCCTATCTCCGTCTGCTGGAATGCCTTCTATTTTGCCTGATAAACATAAACCTTCAAACTCAACGTCACTAGTACAGCCTATAACGTAAGTTGTTTGACACTTGGTTACCTTGACTTATGCCTTCTGTCAATCAATCAATCAATCAAGAATTTTTAAAGTGGCCTAAGTAAGAAGTTACTGCAAGGTCCACTAACAGAAGTTAGTCAGTTACGATAGTTGTATGTTCGAATATGACACGGTGAACAGATGAGTCTTCAGACGC
>Ga0209149_1001053_pt1 | contig 13199 bp, 7 predicted proteins | sample WorMetTyACAVOLI2_FD_187423 | JGI IMG/M metagenome (GOLD analysis project Ga0209149, IMG submission 187423) | Marine gutless worms symbiont microbial communities from Max Planck institute for Marine Microbiology, Germany - Olavius algarvensis... ... | reverse complement strand
TTTGTGTCGTAGGTCCGCAGTGAGGCCAAGATGTGGGCCTCGAGGACTACGTGACTGTGTAATACACAGCGCTTTGTGTCGTAGGTCCGCAGTGAGGCCAAGATGTGGGCCTCGAGGACTACGTGATTGTGTAATACACAGCGCTTTGTGTCGTAGGTCCGCAGTGAGGCCAAGATGTGGGCCTCGAGGACTACGTGACTGTGTAATACACAGCGCTTTGTGTCGTAGGTCCGCAGTCGACTCTGGGACACGACATTGGAATTGCTGTCCTGTCAATCATCATCATCATCCTCGTCGTCGTGGTCGGTGTGCTCTTGTTCCGCCGCTGCGCACGTCATCGCCGTCGCCTGCGTTTCTTCTCGTCGATCAAAGGAGCTCTCGACACCAACAGCGCCATCAACTTCTCCACGATGATGGAGGAACCTGAGATGGAGTTTCACCCTCATGATCGACAACTTCAGATTATTGGAACGCAGCCCACTTCTTCATAATTTCTCCCTCCCCACACCTATTCACCCGACGATTCTTGAAACATTCAGCCGCGGTGATTTAGTTTTTAAGTTTGTGTAACATTCATATTTTACTTTTATTTCTGATTGATGCTAAATAATATAAGAATTTTCTTCTTTTATACCGATTTTGGGAAGATAGTCGTAACAGATAACAAGCATGATGGAAATAACTATAGTTGGTTACTGCGAGTACCATTATTGTCTCTCTCTTTGTCCGTCTGTTTATAAACATGACTTTTGCAAGAAGGCATTCAATGTAACTTGTGGTGATATTATGGTAATGAATGATGATGATATTATGGTCCAGTTGTGGAGATAATGTAAAAAATTTCCCCTACTCCCCCTTGGTTCTTATAAAACTTAAGAAAAACCAACATTTTACGCCTGTTCAGCAACTTAATGTCGCTCACATTTGCAAATGAAATCATCTGGAAAATCTGTGATGATTGTTCGTGCATCCACTTATGATGAATATTTGGGCAAGAAAATTTTTGATATTAGATCAAAACATGTAGGCAGAGATAGATTTGGTGCGGGGTTATTAAATTACCCATTCACCAGGTGGCGCCACTGGCTATACATGCAGACGGGCAATAATGGTGTTTGCAGTAACCTCGTTCACTATCGGCTTGTTTTTCTGTTGTGTGAAGAAAGTTTTCACGGTACATTATGCTGTTACTATTGAATTTCTTGTAACAGTAAATAAACAGTATTAATAATATAATAAAATGAATAAATTAGTAAACAATATTTGTAGCAATATTAAGTAAGTAATGTGATAATATTAATGTAGTCCAACAGCAAAGCAACTTGACTTGCTGTGTTTAATTTGAACGTGTTCCTGTAGATATCGCTGTACAAGTTTTAGTTTTTGGCGGCCGTCCCTGAGGAGGCCACTTATGCAGCACACCCGTCTGTCTGTCTGTCTGTCCCGTGTCTGTGCCGTTTGCCGACACAACAGGCTTGATGTCGTTTAACACTGAGGCGCCGGCCAGCTATCATCAACAGACTTGATGTGTTAGCCTGTGTACGTTGTTAGGGAGGACCACTGTTTTGGCCATTACAGGCCAATATATTTGTTATGTAATTGCTTTAAAATTTCATGTTCTTTGCCTCGTGTATGATTGTGTAATAGATAAGTAAATGAATGTCCTTGACTGGTGATGACAACATAAATTTTAAAGTGATAAGTCTGATTTTAAAAATTTTTAAGATCCGAAATTGTATACGTAAAGCCTGGTACACACTGGTGACAAAGTTGAGTTCAACACGGTCTACTTTGTTGACAGTCAACCATGTCGCTTTGGCCCCATACACACTGGCAACAACGTCGACCGTATCGGCAACAAGTCGACCGTATCGTGTCGAATTCAATTTGTTGCCAAAACTTTCAACAAAGTTGAATGTATCGGCAACGAAGTCGACCGTATCGGCGACAGTCGACTTTGTTGCCGGTTTAGGCAACAGTCGACTTTCAATAAAGTCGACCATGTTGAATTCAAGTTTGTCGCCAGTGTGTAGCGGGCTTAAGTACGGTCGAGCGAATGTATTGACCAGCATTTCTGTATTATGTTAATTTCATCTGTACTTAGAGATGATCGTGCCTTTAATGCTGCCGTATGTAGCAGCTAGCTGTAAAAGCTGTAGATACGAGAGTGATGTGTGATTATTCAGTTCATTTTATGTTTATGTTAAAGTAACTGCGTATATTCTGACGTTTTTGTCATGTGTCATTCCAGAAATGAAGACGTTCTTTCTTTCTCAATTGTTGTCTTGTTTGTTCACTGTTTGAGTCAGAAACGGTTCTATTTGGTGTCGGGCCTTTTTAAATTATAATGCTATTTTTCACTATCTCAGTCTTATTCCGAAACGTCGTGTAAATAGATTTGTGTTAGTTTTAGAACCTTCACCAACGTCGTACTTTCACTTATGTGTTTGTGTCAACATTCCATCTTGTCAGTGAATCTCTAACTCACTGTAAGCATGTGTTGTGTACTGGTGCAAGACCAGTTATGTTGATTTTCATACTTTGTGCTCAGTGCTGGGGATCTCTGCTTGAGGGGGCTATGTGTCGAGGGGGCTCTGTGCCTGAGGGGGCTCTGTGTCTGAGGGGGCTGTGCACCTGGGGCATATCTTTCCTGTGGTGTATTACTAAATATATTACCGTGCTAGATGTGAGGTTTTGATTTATGACAACTGGCACTCCGAATGCATCGCGGAGATATCTATAGTGCTGCCAGACGTCAGGTGGTCTGAGAGCGGCCCACACAACATAACGGTAACACATTCGACTGTGTCCTTGGTACTGGCCCTGCCTACTTCAAAAATGTCTGCGTGCCGGTGTCGGATATTGCTGCTCGGAGCTCCCTCCGTTCGGTGGAGCGTGGTGACTTGTTTGTTCCTAGAACAAGAACAATGAAGCTCAGTCGACGGAGTTTCACGGTGGCTGCTCCTGTCGTCTGGAATTCACTACCGGCTCACTTACGATCACCACTGATAAGTCGAGGACAGTTTCGGGCTGCGCTTAAAACCCACCTGTTCAAGCAAGCCTACAGCCTCTGAGAACATTTTGTTTTAAGAGTGTAACGAACTGAACTGAACAATGCCAGGAGATGTAGTGGGGGCCCGGAACCGGTCATGTCTTTTTAATTAATATTTATTATTTTTATCTCGGTCATTTTAGTTAAAATTAGCCGTTATTTGATTTATTTTAGTAAAACTAGTGTTGCTGCGATGAGGTAATGAGTGTATTTAGTTACAGTTTTACGGCTTGCTAGTTTTCATTTTGAGTCTTCTTTGTTGCCCGTTAGTCGTCGTGTGGTGTTGGTTTACATTCCAGTGACAGTTACTGCGTCACCACGTGTGCATTCCCAGAGCGAGAGTTGTGGAGTTTTTCTCATTTGTTCTGAATACTACACATTTCTGCATGAAATCAGGTAGTTTAAGCCTTGCCCTTAAGTATGCTTTGGCCATAACTCTGAGCTACAGTAGCTAGTACTACAGACCAATGCTGATACCAACATGGCTCCGTTTGTATGTATATAAGTTACCGAGGTGTCCCTGACAGAACAAGACAGTGTACATAGACAGCTTTGTATTGTATTCCGTGTACAGAAGGATATCTGTCAGTTTGTGTACAGATATGTATCTATGTGTATTTTGATACGATTTAGTGAAAAAATGTGATTTTATTATTACCTTGTAATGTGTCACTCACTGACTATATAGAGTTCTCTGCACAAATGTAGTTAACCCTTTAATGGTCACATTAAAGCCGCAGAGCAATGGACCATTGTACTGCAATACGGTGATTGGTACACTGGCCGTTGATGGGTGGGCTGTTACATTTGGTACGGTGAGAAGGGGACTGGGTGGGCTGTGGCTCCACCCAGTCCCGTCCTCGCTGTACCAAATGTAACAGTCCACCTGTCAACGGCCAGTGTACCAACTTCATACAATTCGATGTAGCACTATAATTTACCTTTGCACTCTAAGGGGTTAATAGCAATGTCTTGAATTTCAGTTAACACTTTATATACAAGTTGGCAGACGTGCATTGGAAGTCAGTCTCACTAGAATGACGGATCTGATAAGTTTGCTTAGTGAAGCGTTTTAGGATGCAGGCTAATGTCGCGTGTTTTACCAATGTTTTTAATTTACTTTTATTGCAGTTGTAACCACGCCTTAAAGCTCTGTTGAGCAGAAAAACACATCAGTTGAACAGAATCAGATGCTGTTATTGCATTAGCCATTCAAGACCAAGTTACATCTGCAGTGCGTTTATTGCCGATTGAGTTGCATAGTTAGTATAGTCTATGTTTCAGCTGTATAGTGTAGACGACAGAGACCTAAGTGGCTGATATGTTAAATGTTATATTACAGAATACCATTGAACTTTCTTATGTTATACAGTATCACTTGTATGTGTGCATTTTTACTGACATTTTTATGTTCGTTTTAAGAGAGTTCTTGACAGAGTGGAAATTGTCAATTTCAGTGTTTGTTGACGCGTTGATTGCTGATGATTTGAGTTGTAAGTTGAACTTTTGTCTGTACAAATACACGTGTATACACTGTGTCCCATAAAAACCGGACCTTTATGATTAATGTGACATAACTCATCAATTCACAACATTTACTAATTATTTTTGGTAGAGAGAGAGATGTTGGTCAATTCTCAAGTGACTACGGTAAAAAGTTTTTAAATTGGCTTAGAACCAGCTGCGTAGTTTCCATAACAACAGTAGCGATTTGACACACCTGAACAGCTGATTTCTGGGCTGACTTCGAACAAGGTAGCATCGGCAGCGCAATAAACGAGTGGCAAAACGATGGTCAAGGCACTGTGAACACTTGTAACTTATGATACTGCGCTCGTTCACCTTCCCCTGTTGTCTGCATTTGTTTTGATCGAGCATTTAAATTTTCTAGATCGGATAACAAAAACGCCAAGATAACGAATTTCGTTTTCGTTTCGAAATTGCTACTGTTGTTGTGGAAGCCGTGCAGCTGGTTCTAAGCCAATTTAAAAACTTTTACCGTAGTCAATTGAGAGTTGAATAAGGCAGCGCTCTCTAGCAAAAGTAATTAGGAAACATTGTGAAATGAAGTTTTTTGAGACACAGTGTATTATGTGAGTACATGTTGAAACATTTGTTGCTTCTGTTACTGCTATTACCAGGTAAAGGTCTGACACTTGCTATAGCGCCACTTACATGAGTCAGACTCGTGACCAGCAGCGCTTTACAATCTCGGAAGTGGCAGCTGATTGGCATGAGCCAATGGTGCCGCAGCGCATTATGTGGCCATCCATTGCCAGCGCTAACGGACAATTGGACCCACGGTGCAGCTAGCAGACACACCATCGCCCCAATCAGCTACATTAGGCCTTCACACCGTAGCCGTAGCTACTACTCATTTCCCGGACACACGCGTTATTGCCGACGAGGCAATTATAGTTTCCCATTCTTCCACTGACCCCTATCCTATCTCGCATGACGACTTGTTTCTGCGCCGTGAATGCCGTCATTTCGACTTTGTTACGTGTCCTAGCCACCTAAATCTTTTCGTCACTGCTGCTAATAATAATATAAGTACCAAGTTGTACTATTCTTGACCAAGCCGTAGGCACCACACCGTACCCAGCCGTCGTACGATGCTGTGTTGTATCATTGGCAGCTGCTCATTACATCAGCCATTGACTCCTCCTATAGCCACTGTACTAGCTCGAGTATGGCAGCAGTCCGTGCGTCAGCGCACTGAATGGCGCGTCGTTTATGGCGTCGGAGAGTTACTATAAACATCCGCAAGTAATTAAGTAGTAATGGCGCTGCGTGGGCGAGCGAAGGTTCTGCCGGAACACGACTTGGGCCTACTTTTCTGAACGGAATTCATTCATTGTCACACGACGATGAAAATTTCAGCGAAATGGCGTCGTATACGCAAAGTACACGGAAAGGAAGTCCCAGCTAGTGTCTCATTTCTGCAGTGCACCGTTCTATAACTTGCGTTATTGGACAGTCATCCGATGCGCCGTTACTAGGCCTACCGCCTACCACTTGCAGCAAACGCGCAGCGCAGGGCGCAGCGTTATACAGTCGCTAGCTCACGCCTGAAGCGAACAAGAAGCTCAGCTGTCGCAGAGAGTGAGACCGCGCGTGCTGCATGTCAAGGTCACTCAAGGTCATTGAAAATGCTACCATTCTAAAGCTTGGGTGCGGTTTCTTATACGCATTCCATAGTAACTATGGCCGTATCTTTACTTGTACTAGGCACGAGCATGGTACGCAGAAAATTCGAATCGACGTCAAACCGGTGCTGCCACGTAGCGAATGACTTCGGATATTCCACGGTACCTACGACACGCTGGGCCCGCAGGGCGGGCGAGTCCATTACATACATGCAGCGGCGGAGGCATCATAACCGCGCGTAGTCTCTAGCTCTCTAGTTTGAAATGAGTACAGAGGCAAATCAGACAACGGAATTAACAAAGAGAAATAAATTAAATTAATAAATTAATAATTAATATCGGTCACCTATCCAATGTTTTAGGCGTTCTTTTGTTCTGCGTTGTCTCTTTGATCAAGCTTATAATCTGTTACTATAACTTCTATGTTTTTGTTTCTGTTCTAGACACATTTTATTCGTATGTTTTATTTGTATTTTCCATTATGGCGACTGTCCGTCAATCATTCACTAAAAGGCTTATTATAGTAATATTTATTCACCCTACATGACTGTTATTATGTATTTGGTTGTATTCATTTACATGATTAGCAGGAGCGTCCAGACTCGAGAGGCATACCAGGAGACCCAGACTGCGTATCAAAAATTTTCGGGAGGGGGGAGAGGTTGACAAACTTCGAGGGGTGGCACAGCGATACAAAACACTGTAATGCTAAATTTTTCACCCAAAATTACAACTACCGCAACCCATACACTGTCTTTTTCACTCTGAATACAACGAAATGCGTTTGGCGGCCGGGTGCATGGACCCACTGGGGGAGCTCACAGCGCTCCCCAGATCCATAGCTGGTTTTGAGGGGGTAGGCCCCCGGAAGAGGGAAGGACTGGGAGGGAGCGTGGAAGGGGTGTGTGGGGAGCATTGCGTGTACACTATACAAGGGAAATGTGCGCGATCCGATCACCAGCGCGATACAGGACACTCACTACATAAGTTACAGGAATATAGACCATATGCCGCATACTCATAGTCATAACACCCTGACCTTGCGGTGAATAATCTGTATACCCAGACCAATGCTCGGTTGCCTGGCAGCAGACATGACACACCGGAATAGTTCATTTATATACGTAAACGTATTTCGTTTGTCACATGCCCATCTCCGTTATATCGTGCTACAAAGCAACTATGCGTTATCAACGGAGTTCTGACATTTAACATAAGTTAGTAACGACACTCTGCCACACAATCGGCAACGTACCACAAATTTCAAGAAAGTCAGGAGGTTTAAAACGTGTTAAAATGTCTTTCTACGACGTTTGAGGGTTCAAACGTGCCCGTGTGACTTCCTAGAGGTTAGAGCAGTCAGTATTCTGCCGCTGCCATGTGACTGACATGGCAGAGGCATGGTCTTAGTCGCAATCGAAGCGGTCGCAAGTGACAGCCCATCGCCTTAACTATAGTAAGCCACACGGCTGCTTCAAGCAAGCAAGGAAATAAGAAACAAAAAAACGATATAAGTGTCCGAAATGACAGGCATAATACTGCACAGTGCACAGGCATTGTACATACACGGAATGTGAGGATTCGGAGACAGTAAACGCGGTAGCTCTATACATGTACTCTTGAGTGAAGAGTGAAGACTGTTCATTGTCTCTTGATGTAATATTTGAGCATTTGCAGTAACGACAACGAAGTCATGTCAAAGTTTAGTTAACTCTTTAAAGCTACTGGATTTCAGTCTCTACTGTTTATGCTGCAGTTTACCTACACGTTAGGCCTACATACATAGGCCCATTCTTTATTGTCTGCTTTGCATGTCCAGCCAAGCATATTAACTTAAGACCTCTAAAGGCGCACAGACCATCGCTGTGTTAATCCAAATCATTACAACATAAAAAAAAGTTGTAAATGAACTCATATAAAATCAGCAAATAAATACATATTAGTGACGTTAAAATAAACAATAATCAAGTTCCGTTTGTCGCAACTATATACATTGTGAATAGTACAAACTTATAGAAAAGACATAAGCAACTAATTACAAACACTTAAAAAATACATTGACATGTGTGCTGCGGTATGATTTACTACAACTCAGTAAAATAAGTAAGTTCACTTTCACTTTGTAGACGGCACCACAATTAGGCCTACAAAACGGCGTAGCTGCAGTAAATGGTGTTCGACACTGATATTGTCCAAAAAATGTGTTTTAATATTTTATAGTCTTGAACGTATTCAGCGACAAGCTATTTGTTCTAGTGTAATTTGTTTGTGTAATTGTGCAATTTCATTTGTGCTTTTATTGCTCAACTATATTGTAACACTAGTGCGATTGTCATTGGTGACTATTAAAGGCTACTTGCTTGCTTAGATCAGATGGCAGACTGTGTCATAGAGCTGCCCACTAGAAGGTGATACTTCGCTGACCAGCTAACGCCAGCAACTGGATACAGTCAGATCGTAGATCGTATATAGCAGTGGAAGTCGTGAGACAGAGACACATTCAGCTGGGACGCAGAATTCCTGTGTTAGCAGCGCCACAGACACACTTGTACACAAGAACATAGATCCTTAAAGCGACTCGCCATCAACAGTGGATGTCGTGTATGGACGTGGTCGCGGCGTTGAGTTTCTGCCACTAGACAAGCCGAAGTATGCTGCACTGATTGTATAGCCGTTTCATCTGCATGGCTATCCGCTGCTCTAGCTAGCAGCTAGTAGAATATTACAGTAATCCAGTCGCCACAGTCTTTAAAGCGTCGTTTGTCACAGATCGTAGCTCACGCATTTCATGTCATGAAATTATTAAAAAACAGCTACAAAAATATCCGTAGTAAAATAATCACTATAAGTCAAAGGTGCATAAGAGCATCTATTCACAAATGTTCATTCAAAAAGCAAACAGAATGACTCAAAATGCTACAAATACCAAAATCAATCGATTTAGTATAACAAATGCAACTGATGCAGCCAAAACTGTGGCGACAAAAGCAACCGCGATCTGACGCAAAGGTAAATTTTCGGGGGGGGGAGGGCATTCGGGGGGGGGCATATTGAAAATTTTTGCGTAGACTGGTCGCCGCCGGTAGTCTGGGAGATCTCTCCGAAATGTTTTAAATTCATATATAGGCCTAAATGACGAAAAATAATCTGCGGTGACTTAGGCCTTGAAAATCCCAGTCACTTTTGACAATGATTGGGCAGTCTGAGGCTATAGGGACGGGCATGCATTTCTTGCGCTCCCCTGGACCCACGCTTGAAACACCAGTTGGAAAACAGGAAACGACGACCAACTCGAGAACACACGCAAACCCTCTCGTTAATGTAGCACGGCGCGTGTGCGTCTGTATTTCAAGCCTGCAACAGTGCGTGAAACTCGACTGGTCGCGCCTGCATCTGATATCTACGGAGCCCGCAAAGGGACATGCAAGAAAAAAAATCGTATCTCGTGCGCACGAGATAGTATCTCGTGGTCACGAGATACTATCTCGTGCGCACGAGATACGATTTTTTTTCTTGCATGTCCCTTCGCGGGCTCCGTAGATATCTACTGATTAGCGTGAATGTAGGTGAAATCACGGATGTCTATTTTTAGAATTCTAAAAATAGACATCCTGTGGGTGAAATACAGTCAAAGAACGTATAGGCGGCGTAGGCGGCTACGCCGCCTATACGTTCTTTGATACAGTCGCCTTCAAACCCGCGTATCGATCGGCAACGCCGTCAGCTGGGTACGATTAATATACGGCACTGCGTAATGACATCAAGCCATTCAGACACTCACAGTTGCACAGGCCACGGTAAAGTAACATCCGCCTAACATAATACATACTGGAGGTAGGCCTACCGGTATAGATTTTTTGGCGCTGCTTCGCGATCGTCGCACAACACAACAATAATAACGCCGTTAACGCGAGCCAAATATTTGCACGATAAAAAGTGATACATTTAAAGACAGATTAGATAATATATTATATTTATTTATATTTATATTATACAATTACATTATAAAGATATGCCTCAATTGCAAGAACAAAGACAATGGTGTGTTGCTGTGTTTTTGCATGTATTTCGGCATTTTGTCAGCAATGCTTGCGCATCCATTTAGAAACAGCCTTTTTCATCTTACACAGCACATATCACTACACGAAATTTACGAACGTAGGCCTATATGCAACGAATGATATTGCGTAAACTTAAAAGAATAAATAATACACAAGTGTATTTTAAATAGTAAATTCTGAACACTACCAACGTTGTAGAAGTATTATAAAAAGCATACCTACTCATACCGTTAATGACAGTTAAAAACCTAGAAAAAAATTCTCCGACATTAAGAGCGCCTGTGGTAACATACATCACCGGTATGCGCTATGCTAAAGTGCACTCAAACGGTTAGTGTACCGGTACCGCATGAAATGAAACCTTAAAAAGCGAACGAAGAACGAACGTATAGAAGAAAAACTCATTTTACAGAGTGCATCTCCGCCAAAGCTGATCAATTACAATAACAAGAACTTAGCTATCGCAAACAGATCCCGCGTCAGCTGCGCACACAATACTTCGAGGGCATCGCTTACTTACTTACTTACTTACTTACTTACATACATCTATGATAACCCCGTGACTTTGAAATGTAGATTAAGAGTCACTCAAGGTCACTGGAAACGGAACCATTAGGTAGATCATACACGACTTGTTATTAGTCGAGTTATTGACGTTAAATATTATCGTGACCTTGAAATGTGGGTCAGAGATCACTCAAGGTCATTGAAAATGGTACCATTTGAAAGCGTGAGTACGGTTTCCTATTCGCCTTGTATAGTAACTATGGCCGTATCTTAGCCATTTCGGAGATATTCAGCGTCAAAGAATGACCTGACCTTGAAATTTGCGTTTGGGGTCGTTCAAGGTCATTTAAAATGGCACGGGTCGATAGACCATGTATGGCTTTAAGTTTCTATTGGTCCGCCATTATGACTATAGCTCTATCTTGTACCGTTTTCGAGTTATTTGACGTTGAATAATATCGTGACCTTGAAATCTGGCTTAGAGGTCACTCAAGGTCATTAAAACTGCATTGTGCCATTCGAAAGCTTGGGTGCGGTTGCCTATTCGCCTTCTATAGTAACTATGGCGCTATCTTGTATCGTCTGCGAGATATAGCTACTTATTGGTAGAAAATCTGGAAATTTTTACACCCCACCTGTATTTATCGCCCCCGCAGGGGGTGACCCCATCGGAATTTCGTGAAGACGTTTGATGCTGATAAAACTAGAATGATTGGGCTACAGTAGGGTCAAAAAACTGAAGATATGTCAAGCCGTTTTCATCTAATATCGGAACGTCATGGACAGACGGACGGACGGACGGACAGATGGACAGACGGACAGACAGAATTGCTATATCAATATTGCGCCTCAGTGTGCTGACGCCCGATAAAAAGTGAAGAAAGTGATGTGTAGCCATTAAAATGCATGGCACACACAGATTAATAAAATAATCAATTGAATTTTGGGCATAATCTCAGATTATCCCCAAAATCTAACTGATTATTTTTGTCCCAAAGCCTGCCCCTCCAAAACTTTCATGCAAAAATTTTCGTAACAATTCATCAATAACTTTTTGAGTAATCCACCTCACAGACATACAAACCAACAAACAAACCAAGGCAAAAAACAACATAACATCATTCTCAGAGGTAAACGGGGCAGAAGTCAAAGGTGACGTCACGTCGAAGACGTTAGCGAGTGGCGGTAGTTGTCTCCAGGAGTCGAAGCCTGTCGGCGAGGGCCAGCAGTGCCGTCAGCGGGTCGTTCGACGCCGCTACATCCGCCAGCTGCCGGCGAGCGTCGTCAGCCGCACCAAAGGTCGGGCTGAGCGGCGGCGGACTGTCGTCGTCGGCAGCGGAACTCGACGGCGAGTTACCGACAGACTCGAGCGCAACAGCGACCGGCGGCGACGAAACGCCAATCAACGCTGACGAAGACTGGCACACGGTCGACGCGACTGACTGCCGACGACCCAGAGGGACGTGCCACTGACGAACGGCAGTCAATGGAACAACGGCGGCGCCACTCTCGTCAGAATTCGGATCGAGACGAAAGGACGGTGACCTTGTCGTCTGCGAAGCCAATATCTGTCGTTGGTACAGACTCAGAATGGCCAGACGAAGTTCCAACTCACGTGCAGCAATGTCGACATCGCGTTGCCTGGTAGAGGGAGGTGACAGCTCTCGTGGTCGATGTCTGGCCTCGTCCTCGTTGTGGATGAAGTGACATCGAGGTCCGTACGGGCACAGACCTGTCGTGTGATAAGTGCGACACAGGTCGGTCTTGTACTTGGGATGACGGGCGACGGCTCGTAGGTCGTCGTGGCCGTGCGCAAACTGACACTTGTCGCCGTAGCGGCACGCGCCGTGCTCGGCGTACGTCCGGCACAGTTCCGTCTTATATCGCGGCGACGTCGTCGTCACCCGGCCGCGATCTTCGTCCCTGCAGCCGAGCGGCGGCGGCGTAGTGGCCGGAGGCTCGACGCTGGACTGCCGCCACTGACGCGAAGGCATACACAATCGTAGAACGGTCGACGGTAGAGATACAGCAGCTGATAAAGGCGAGTGTTGACGAGTCTTTCGTTCATCAGTTAACGACTGACGCATATCACTCCCATCTAATTGTGTATTCTGCAAGTTACACTGTCCGTATTATTACACAGATACAAGCCAAGCCATGTATACATTACACAGGAATTTATTTCAAGCGCTGCACGACATACGCATCCGACAATGCTGATTAGTAAATAGAACAATTACTTAATGTAAAGATTAAAGTATATATCACTCCTTTTGGAAAATAAAGAAAATGACAAGCTTAGTCCACGCGTTCATCCCACCACGTATAGATTAAACTAAAACTAGATGCTGGCATGTGACGATATCATGCCAACCGGATGGACGCCCGCCGCAGCCAGTTCGACCTTGGAAGAGTGGACGCGTACATTTA
>Ga0209149_1001052_pt1 | contig 13206 bp, 5 predicted proteins | sample WorMetTyACAVOLI2_FD_187423 | JGI IMG/M metagenome (GOLD analysis project Ga0209149, IMG submission 187423) | Marine gutless worms symbiont microbial communities from Max Planck institute for Marine Microbiology, Germany - Olavius algarvensis... ... | reverse complement strand
TACAGACGCTGCTGCATCAGGCCCCAAATGCGGTAATCGACTGGGTTTAGGTCCGGGCTGTTTGGCGGCCAAAGGTCGGGTGGACGATGCGCTTGACTAACGAGAGATGGCGCATTTTTTGTGATAAGCAGTGTAATTAGTGCAAAATAGAGCATTGTGTTTCATAAGGTATAGTGGCAACATATGTGTGGTGAGGTGGAAATTTTACCACCAGACAATTTTTATGATCGTTAACAAACAGCTTGTAAAAAATTATTAAAATCGACTGAACTGGGTCATAGTTATAGTCCGCCGAAGTTGGCGCGTTTTTTTTTGAACCACAGTGTATATATATATATACACGGTTGACTAATTACTGAGTAGTGACTAAAGCGTCAGTAAGCCACTCAAACGAACAGACAAATACATGACTTCAACCTTACAATTATGGTCCACGGAAGCAACATGACCGTCAAGATATATGCACCCTTCACAATTATTAACGACTGACATCAAGACCAAGTGTTGTTGTAGCTACTGCTACTTGCTAATAATGGCCAACTCACCGAGTGTTCTACTGCTGAGTCCACTGACTGCACTCCAACATGGTTGGCATGCTGGATGCTAGGATGTACAGCTGCAGCACGAGGCACTCCTGCAATGCCAACTGGAGGAGCTGCCCAGCGTGACCCTGCTGGCGGAACGCTGTGCATCGCGAGCAGCATCTGCTGGATATGCCGTGGATCATCCATGTCAGACGGTATCGGCTGATGTACTGTCATTGGCGGAGGTCCAGATGACGACGAAGGCAACGACTTCAGCCATTCCACATCAGCTGCTATTAAAGCATTAAAACAAGTATTCATCAACAACACTAAAATAATTTTAAATTAAGCCCTGATTATAATTAATATCAAAACAGCAATTAACACACAGGTGCAATTTACACTCTTGACAGAGTCCGAGTCAGTATGGTACGGTATAGCAGAGTTTAGCATCTCACTAGTCTTTCCTAGTCTTTACTTTACTAAAGTAAAGTAAAGCAACAGTGTTTTTGTATAGCGCATCGTTGCGTCATGCCTCAGATGCGCTACCGCTTCCCGTAAGTCGGCACTGATTTCCGCTAGCCAGCCCTACAGCCAGGCAATCAGCGAACACTGTTAGACCACGGACACGGGCTGGTTTGTCACGCGATATGGCTGTTTACTTCCCCCACGTTTGCCAGGTACTCATTCCAGCCTGCACAGAAGGCCGGCTCAGGCTGAGTAGGCCACGGTGCCTGGCTCTGCACAGAAGGCCAACTCAGGCTGAGTACGCCTCGGTGCCTGGCTCCATGCTGAGGTGGTTTACCCGTCCAAAGACAGTCACCCACCTAGGCACTAACTGGGCCTAGCATAGAGTAACTACGTTCATCAGCCAGAACGTGTTACCGCTACGCTAAACCAGCAACAGGCACTAGACACAGTATATGTCATTTTGGTACCAATCCCCCGCCACTCACTTAACTGGTGCAAAAAACGGGTCTTTCTAACCAATCACTTGGCTGGTACTGGTAAAAAAACTGGTCTTTCTAACCATTGCACTGTTGCGAAATAATTATTTGAGCCCGAAATGTATTGGTGATTAGTCCGATCTTGGAATTTCCAGTTTTTTCAAGAGTTTTTTATAGGCCTAAAGTAGCACACTGTAGTGTTATAGTCATGGTTATAGTACCGAATTCAGATGGCAAAACCTTATAGCTTTGAGCCTAGGAGAGAAGGCGCTCGTTTTCCCGTGGCTATGTAGACAAGGTAAATAGACTAAGTCGCCACCTAGCGGACAGTAGGACCTACCGGCAGAGTTCGGAATTTCCCAGCGTCAGAATAAAACTTCAAATTTCTGGCCCCTTACGGTAAAAATTGAGAGTCCAAACTTTGTAGGTGAAAATGTGATATATTAGACTTTTTATTGAAGGAGAAAAAAATATAGGCCAATCTGCACCAGAGTGTCCATTAACATGCAGGTTCAACACTACAACCTGTTGACAATGCTAGATGTAAGCCTTCAGCTCATGATAAGCAGAATTACAGCATTATCATAGTCATCCAGTAAACTTCTCAAAGTGATAAGGCACAGATACCCATCATACTATCACATATACATTTGCTACACAAAAAAGGGACACATACACTTATGCATAGATGATGCTGCCCACGGAGGCATAACATTCGTCGGTGGCATGAATGTAAAGTTCGGTGTGCCATGAGGTGCTGTAACTAGTCCACTAGTTGTCCGTGGCTTCTTGTTCATGCGCTCAGTGCCAATCGGTTGCATTGATCTGCGTTCTTCAAACGCTGCAGGTTCTAGCATTCTCTTGTCATCAAGTGGTGCATAGACATGTTCGTTTACAGCTGGTGATGACGTGCTGCTGCCAGGTGTCAGATCATTTGCACTAGTGCCTGCACTCATGCCGCCAACACCTACAAGCAAATTCTTATTCACACATAATCTGTGATGGCTTGCTAAAGTGTATTAAATATACATATGTAATGCATCAACATGTACCGTATATACTCACGTATAAGCCGAGAATTGTTCGCCAAATTTGATACTAGAAGTGTGGTGTAGGCTTATACGTACCCGGGTCACACTGAAAGACGCTCATGTGTATGGTCAACCAATCCACCGGCGGCGACAACTAAAGGCCTCTTGACATCGTGATTGCACGAGCACAGTACAATGTTGTGCATGTGACAGTCGATATAACTCGACACCTCATAATAAAACCTCACACTGTGCTGACATGCCCACAGTGTGCTCGTTTCATTAAAACCAGGCCACTTAGCGGTAACAAGGCCATGGTTCAGTGAAATAAACTCTGGTATCTGCTGCAACTGTGTATCACACTGCGTCGACTGTGGCAGTAATAATCATCTACAACTTGTGTTCTCAGCTTATACACAGATCACTAACTTTGACCAAACTGTTGCTGCTTATATACACACCAATCAGTTTATAACCAAGTATATATGCTACAGGCATGTTATAATTACGTCTTCAGGCACCACAAAAAAATGTTACAAAACTAAATGCCAGTCTCCGATTGTTAATCAGAGTTGAGTCAATCAAAATTTCACAAGAAATTCTGAAAACAACCACAACTGATAAATGCTTGATCGTTGTGCCTACAACATTCATTCCATATTCCATATCATCTCATACGTCATCCATGCAGTTTTTAATCTTGGCTCAAACTTTTCTGCTTTATCAAGCATTTCTGTACTGATTTGACCATCGGCAGCCCCTTGAAATTCAGAGGCTCTGAGTTGCAGTCTTACAGCAAAATATGAATATAATTTTTACTCAATAATTACAAAATCAATTAAAGCTAAAATCATCCAACCACTTCGGCATAAGTATAATGTCTTGGTTATTTTATTAAGGCTAGTGATGATATTCTACATGAGGTAAAGAACTTGTTTCTTTGATGTCATATGTTGATATCACAGTTTAATAAGAGATCAAATTATTTGGAGTGACACACACTCCCTTTGCATGCCATCACAGAGGCCTGCCTCACAGGCTGGCCCAATGCACAACCCCATGGAAGGGACTAGTGTAGTGTTGCACGACACCACCAGGCTAACCTGATAGTGTGTGTAGTTGTTGCGCGACCATTCCTTATAGAGAGCTGTGTAGGGCTAAGGGAGGGATCGGGAGTAGAGAGACCTTGTGCCATGATATTAATCCTGCTCGTGCCATGATATTTATCCTATAACCACTGTTTCTGTGGCGACTAATACCTACAGCATGATGGACGGCCATAGCACATGCTCACACTGTGGGCCCCAGGGTCCAATTTAGTGGTGCATGTGAACAGAGCCATTCATGACTGGCCAGACATATAACAGGAGGCCATCTGTTATCAGTGGTTCAAGCAGCGACTAATAGTGAGCGTCTCTAAACCCAGTAGTAGCCAACGGTCACAGATGAAAGAGGACACCGTTGAACCCTCTGTGTCTGCCCGAGAATTTAATCTCAAAGCATACGTCGCTATAACCCGACACAATGATTGGGCCAGCCTGGCCTCGAACCAGACTCGCCGATCACCGCAGCTAGGCAGCGCGTACCGCGACACTACCGACAGCACCACCGAGGCACGCTAAGGTGGCCCAGTAAAAACAGTACATTTTGAGATACTATGTTTTTTCTGCAAATGAGCACTGATTTTCAAAATTCCTTCACCAGGTCATTCGTAAGAAAATTCTCTATGTACACACCATAAAGATTTCCACCTCACCTGCAATACGTTGCTACACTACTGTGTGAAAGTTGAAATCCTAAAATCATGTTGAATGTGACAATTAATATGTTTAACTAAAATTTAATGTGAAATCTTATGTAACCTGACATAAAAGTATCGCACTAATTTCACTTAAATATGTGTGTATAACATGCGAAGTATAGCGTACATAGAATAAAGACGGTGCAAAGATAATGACAGTGAAGATATCGCCATGATGCAACAACGTTCGACTGAATTGGGTTCAGCTGTTGATATTATATGTCTTTGTTTATTAATTGGGCAAATAAAGATGTTTGCTTGCTTGCTTGTTGATTCGAGACATCATCTGACAAACTTCAAAATGTTAGTCAGTCAGTCAGTGTGAGCAGTCTTGAGAGAGTCTGTCTGTCTAACTAAGTGTTAAATGTTAAATCAAGTCCTCAAAGTGCCCTCATAAACATGTCAACAGTCTGTTGATGTGCTATCAAAGTCAATAACATTTTCGAATTCTCGACTTTCACACATCATCTTTGTGATGTATACAGAGAATTTTCTTACAAATCACCTAGTGAAAGAATTTTGAAAATCGTTCGCATTTGCAGAAAAAAACATGGTATCTCAAAATGTACGGTTTTTATGGGCCACCCTGTACAATACTGGGCTGTGGAGGTATTATACTACAGCAAATTTAAATAAATTTAGATCCTGTTATCACTGATGTATTAAGAAATTTTGTGGTTATGACAGAATGGACAGTTTAACAGTGATTTTACAGTTGAATCTACCTAGTCATAACACAGCAAATCATAAATCTGTTATGTCAATACAAACACGGTCTTGCGACGATGTTGTAAACTACTTATGCAAAATATGTCTGTAATACTCTAGTAGTTTGCAGTCTGGTAAGTGATAAGAGTTATATACTCTCTGTTTCTTACTCTCTCTTATGTGGTATGTTCTGATCATTTGTTTGTTTATTGACCAATGTAATCTAAGTAATAAACTACGATGATAACAATGACATTTCATACCATTAAAAACTGACGATGCAGGATTCATTGACAGATGCTGCTGCATGTCTTGACCAAGAGACTCCACAGCGTTGCTTACAGCAGGAACATCGGCAGCGGACTGGTCACCTGCATCACGTGGCACGGACTGAGTTGGAAAGCGTCCAGCAACTGTTGCATCTGAAAATCTGGGAGCAGCAGGTCGTTGTACAAGTGGATGGTAAGGATGTGACTGTGCAGTCTGACCTAGCATGCTGTTCTGTGTGCAGGGCATTGCCATCATCTGCTGCATAAATGCTGGCAACTGGGCAGCATGAGGCGGTGGGTAACGTAACTGATATGGCATCGGCTGCTGCTTTTGTTGTTGCTGCTGCATGAGCTGATACAATGGATTAAGAGGTCCGGCTCCATCATTTGCTGCAGATATCTTGCATGTGAAATCTGGAGCATTTGGATTCAGATTGCTACCAATCCGTGGCAGAGTCATTGGATTCTTGGATGAGCTGTATTCATCACGGTGACTCATACCACGTGGCAAGGCAGCACTGTCGTTCATTTCAGGCTGTTGCTGTCTCGGCGGCGTCATCAATGAGTTCACATCCATTCCTTCGCTGAATGGAAGAAACTGCCTGTTGACTTCAGATGGTAATGAACCAGATGAAACTGACGAACCGTCAACTGTTGATGGCGAAAGCTTAAGTGGCTGCTGTTCAGTGATGACCCGGGGTGATGATGTTCTAACCTGGGGACGGTATCCAGGAGCTTTAGCCTGCAGAGCTTCTGCAGCAACAGGCGATACAGTTTGCTCCATGGTGGTTGTGCCTGATGCCGTTGTTGAAACCACTGTAATTCCTCCAAACTGCATTGGCGTTTCACCAATAAAACGACAATTGAATGGTGAATAGCTGCTGTGAGTGTGAGCTGAACTATCAACTGATGAGCTGGGCGGCACAAAAGGGGCGGTATGGTTTGCTTCGACACTATTAAACACTGCTGTTTTACTGATGTTGGTATCAAACCTGTCTAGTGATTGGTGAGACATGCCTGCAATATTTGCCACTGACTGTGTGTCACCAGCTGGGGTTTCTGTCACTACAGGTGAGGCAACATCTAACTGCTTGGAAGCAGATGCTTCCTTTCTGCCATGTCCTGGAGCAGCAGCAGCATTGTGGCTAGCATGGGATGATGAACTTCTCTTGCTGGCAATGGTAACTGGCGTCCATGCATCGATGCGGAATGTTCCTATTGGCTGTGGCTTGTTAATATCCTCTACTGATGTACTACTAGTGCATTCAGACATCACAGAGGCAGACAAAGATAGCTGTACATTCTTTGCTGTAACTGCCAGCGGTGCCTTGAGTGCAGTAGTTGTTGCACATGTCACTGTTGCAGACTGTGCTAAGATTGCAGATGCTGGAATTGACCGTGCCATGTTGCTCTTCCATACATTGTCTGGTGGTGGTGGAGCTGGCATGACCACACACGTCTGTGAAGCAACAGGTACTGGACCTGCACGGGTTTTCATCTGTGGTATCAGCTGCTCGATGTCTTTGTCTGATTCGCGAATTAATGCCACGACAAGATCATGAGCAACGCGTGATGCATCAGCACTTCCTCTGATTGTGACTACTGCATCAGCAGAGTTCTTCAGTTTATCAAGGTCTACTTGGGCACCAGTAGCTTCACGTATTGCATTGATGTTGCAGCCTGCACGACCTATGATACGACTGATTGCCTTCGCTGGAACAGCAATCCGTTGACATTTGCGATTTGGATCATCTTCCTTACGTGTGCCAGCTGTGGTTCTGATCTTCTTGCTGCCAGAGCTGACGGCGGCAGCAGTGCTCGATGTGGTAGATGACTTCTGGCTGGCTGCTGATTGCGTGGATCTCTGCTGCCGTGATGCAGTGCTCGTTTTGACTACTGATGTCTGTATGGGTGCAGATTCAGCTCGTTCACGAGGCACGGCAACAGACTGGCTCAGTAATTTTGTAGATATTGTGGTAGGAAGACTACCAAAGTCGTCCAGGTCACCAATGCCTGTGGAGGTCACACTCATAATAGCACTAGTCAGAGCTGTACAAGTCTGCATATCTTTAGCTTTGGACGTTGATTTACCACTACTTTGTTGGTTTCGGGATGACGTCGGATTAGACTGCTTTAATAAGTCTGTTGATGCACTGCACTGCAACTGACTTACACTTTTTGAAGCCGAGGCCATTAACGCCTTAGCAATCTCACCATTTAATGGATTTGAATGCTGTGTTGTGCTGGCTGCCAACTTGATCGCAGAACTGGTAAATGATGGTTTGTTAACATCATCAGAACGAGAAGTCATAATTGACTGTTGTGGCCGAACGATGTTCTCCAGCTGCGGCAACAACAAAGATGAGTTCAGGCAGACAGCTGAGGTTGAAGGAACACGTCCCGACTCCACGGACACAGCAGAATTATGGTATGATAAAGATGCTAACTTAGTAGAAGCACAGGGACCATCCATGCTCCTTTGAGCCAATGACAAAGACCTCACTTCGTCAGAGGCTTTTGCATCAGCCAATTTCAGTTTGTTTTTCTTGGTTTTACGTGACTTTTTATCATTATGCCGGCTGACGTCAGGAGTTTCGGACACACTCGCACTCGCTCGTTCACGCTCATTCTGTGCAGCCTCCTGTTCTTTTACCATTTCCAATGTCACCGGATCTCGTGTAGTCTGAACACCAGCATCTTCTGATGAATCATCGTCATTTCTGTCCAGATCATCATCAGCATCTGCCTTCAAGTCACCCATATCCTGATCACGAACTTGCCGTTCACGTTTTTTCTGGCGCTTTTTCTCTCGCTTCTTGGCAAGTTTTGCACGGCGGCTTTCTTCACGGTTGCGCTCAGCATCAAGCTCTTCCAATAATACGGCTGCATTTTTGTTTGCCTCAGCTGCCTGACGTTCCTTTGCACTCATAATTGCTTCCATGCACTGTTGGCAGCGTTTTAACAGGTCATTATCAGTGACAGCAGCTATAAAACGCTGACATTCAGTATCAGATGGGAACTGTGCAACATGCCGCACAAGCCATCGTACAACTTTTACATGGCCACGTCGGAATGCTGCCATCAGGCAAGAAACTTTCCGATTGTCTTGTGCATCAGCATCAGCACGAGCAGTCACTAATAGCTGCACTACTTCAATATGACCGCCATTGCACGCCAGCCACAGTGCAGTTTGGCCCTTCTTGTTACGTGCATCCACAGCACCACCTCGTTGCACCAGAAGCTCAACAAACCGGTAGTGACCCTTGTCGGCAGCAATGGTTAGTGCAGTGTCACGCGATGACGGGACAGGAGCAGCGGCAATGTCAGCACCCTTGTCCAACAGAACACGGCCAACTTCAACATAGCCTCCTGAAGCAGCCTCCATCAGTGGCGTCAGACCAGTCTTGGCCCGGTGTTCAATGTTTGCTCGCTTGTCGACCAGAATGCTAACAACCTCGTGTCTTCCTTGGAAACAGGCAAGAGTCAGAGCTGTGTTTCGGTTGGTCTCAATCTGGGCATTAATGTCACTGCCCATGTCTACAAGAAGTGACACTGCCTGTGCATGACCATTCATAGCAGCTAGCATTAATGGCGAGATGCCAAGTTTACTGCCTGTGCGAGAGTTGATCTCTGCACCATGAGACAGTAGCAGCCGAATGATGTTCACATAGCCACCTGATGCTGCCAATGCTAACGGAGTATAGTCGGATACATTGCGATGCTCACGGTTTGCTCCTCTCTGAAGCAGAAGTTCAACAACCTCGTATCGACCACCAGAACATGCTAGTGACAGTGCAGTGTCTTTAGTACGCTCTGATTGTGCTTCTATGTCAACGCCGTGGTCAAGCAAGATCTCAACTACAGCAGTGTGACCAGCCGTTGCTGCATGGATCAATGGCGTAAAGCCTTTCTTGTCACGGTGTTCCTTAGCAGCCCCTCGTGCCAGTAACAACGTCACAAGTTCAGTGTGACCACCGGCACATGCCAATGTCAGGGCAGTGTCGTGATTACCTTCTGTCTGTGCATCCACCTCAATCGACATTGGGTAGACAGGCGGGGTCATAAGGGGTGATGCTGGAGATGGATTTGGAGATAACGGAGCTGACGCTGCTTGATCAACGTAGTCGAAGCCCTGCATCTGAGCAGCTTTCAACAACTGTGCAGTGTCCAATCCATTCAACAATGCATGCCCGCCAGTCGTACTCAGCTGTAGCTGTCCAGTTTTGTTTACCACCTTGCTAGTGTTTGCATTTATGCCTACTGGCAGAGGCATCATTGGCGTAATGCTGCTGCCATCAAACGTCAGAGGCATGACAGCTCCCGCGCCCAGACCCTGTGGAAGAAGGACACCACTACCAAGTGGCTGTGTGCCGACCAACGTCTGCGTAACAGCAACAGAGCCAGCAGTCTGTGGCTGTACAGCAATGCCGGTGTCAAGCATTGTTTGTGGCTGCTGCATGTGTCCCAAACGTTTTTGTGCAGTCAGCTGATGGTACTGCACTGGCTGTGTTGTGGTGCTGGCAATGCTTGACTGAGGCTGCAGAATCAACTGCTGCTGCTGGTCGTGGAAGACAAGTTGCTGCAGCTGCTGAGCTTGTGCAAGTTGACACTGTAGCTGCTGCTGCATGTAAGAACTAGCTGCATCACACGCTGGTAGACAGTATGCAGTTGGTAACACGGCCTGCTGCTGCTGCTGCTGCTGATAGTGATGTAGCACAAACTGCGGTGGAACGCCTTGACATATCTGCATCAAATACATGTAACATTTTTACACTCAAGTAACAAAGCAGACAGCTGCAAATTCACTCTCATGTAACTACACTTTATAAACATTCTTACACGGTGACCACTCTGCAGCACTGTGAAATTCTCTGACATTTACAACAATTCTGCCCCAAAGTAATGCCATATGCAATTGTTCAACAAAATGTTTCATTGTGCGACTCGTCTTTCAAAAGCCAAATACTTAGTGTTTGATGATTTCAACTAGTGAGGCCTGTCAACCTAGAGCTAGGCTCTGCTGCTACTGTTCCACAGACTGTCGAAAGTTAAAATTTTCGAAAATCTGTTCCACAGTGTGCATATTGGCACATAGGTCATGTGTGCCAGGTTTCGTGAGAATTGGAGAAAAACCATAGGAGCACCGCCGATTTGAAAAAAAAAATGACGGCATCCACAGTGTGTGAAACATTACGGTTGATTTCAACTAGCAGCTCTCGGCTGAAATAGCTCTGCTGTTTTGTGGAAAAAAATGATGTGATTAGCATAATTTATGGAAATAATCAAAATACGCTCTGTAACTTTGTAGCACCTTTTCCTCATATCATTCACACGAAGTTTCATCAAAATCAGACTTAACCTGACAGAGCACAAACAATTTCAGTAAAAGTTGACGTATGATGACAGTCAACCCCGTAGCTTCAATGACTTTTGGTCACAGCGGAGATAAAAACATGTTTAACTGTGAGAAAAAATAGCGAGAACTAATCATAGATTAGATAGCCGAACGTTACGCCCTGTCAACATACTGGGCCTCTTAGTCTTTAGTAATAACATAAAGAATGGTATTAGAGATATTAAATGTCGAATAATGGCGCAGCCTTGAAATCTGTAATGGTCATCCAAGGTCATTGAAAATGATGCCATTCGATAGATCGTACAACTTTCTTAATAGAAAGTTGTAAATGGAACACTGCTATTGTAACTATATTGTGTACCACTTTCAAGTTATGTAAAGTTAAAAATATCGTGACCTTGAAATCTAGGTTAAGGGTCACTCAAGGTCATTGGAAATGGCACCATTCAATAGACTGCATATGAGTTCCTATTCGTCTTCCATTGTAAATATGTCTCTTATCTTCTATCGTAATTGTGATATTCAGCATCGAATATTGGTGTGACCTTGAAATCTGGGTTAGGGGGTTATTAAGGTCACTGAAAATGGTGCCGATCGACAGATCACATACGAATTTGTATTGGTCTGCCATTGTAATAATAACTCTTATCTTGCACCATTTTCGAGTTAGGTGACGTTTAAAATATTGTGACCTTGAAATCTAGGTTAGGAGTTATTGAAGGTCATTGGAAATAGCACCATTAGATAGATCGCATGCAAGTTCCTATACATCTTCCACTGTAACACTGTAACTGTGACACTAGCACTGTCCTTCCACATCTTGTACTGTTTTTGAAATAAAGCGAGATACTGGTCAAAAAATGCCAATTTTTAATACCCCCTTGTATTTAGCTTGAACGATCCCCTAAAACCCCTTCAAATTTTTGTCCAAAATTTTAATACAAACGGCCAGAGCCTGGAGCTATTAGGTGGTGTAAAAATACTGCAGTAAAGTTAAAGTCTGTGCCTATGGTCCAACAACATTACAGACGATAGACAGAAGACAGACGGACAGATAACAGACGACAGACAGACGGACGGACGACTCAATCATGCCAAAGCCAAATGCAACGTTGTAATGTTCAAATAAAAACTATAAAACGGTTCATAATAGAGCATTCCGATTCGCGATTCGTTTTGTTAAAAAATCGGCCATTCGATTCGGCCGTTGTGTTCGCCTGATTAATGATCATACGCTTAGTCCCATACTCCGCCATTGTATTTCACACTGTGCAGTGCAACTAATCTTGCTTAAGTTATAGTGCCATGTTCTTACGCCGCTCAGTTGTTATAACTGACGTCACAGCCGATGTCTTTGTGAAGTTATGAGAGTGACTCATGATGATGGAGTAGAGTTGACATGTGACAACATAGTAAACGATAGTAGCCTATACGCCTATATGGCAGTGATGTGCTGAATCGAATCGAATCAAAAAAATCGATTCGTTTCGGAAAATCTAATCAGAATATTTTTTTCTTAATTGGAATGCTCTAGTTCATAATAGTGTTTGACAATCAAAACCATGACTGCAATATACAATACAACCACTTTTAGGACTTGAGCTGTGCTATCAGTTTATCCACTTCAGATTCCTGAGACTTCAGTTTAACGACTTTAAATACAGGTTTACAAATGTCTGCACACAGTTCACTTGAACACTGATCTGGCATCAGAACCCAAGTTGTAACTCCACTGGTATATGAACTGCCTCTGGACATTTGCCGACACTTTGTAAATTCCTTGGCATGTCGGTAACAGCTTTGCCATTCCCTGACATTACAACGTTTTCCAAACAATAATATAATAATAATAATACGTAGACGTATAACACACGCAGTGTCGGAGTATATGACCGAATCTGAATTGCGGACAGTCGCCGAGTGGGAGGTTGAATCATGTTTAATGATGGTTCATAAGACTAAACAGGTGGGTTTTGAGCCGGTGTTTGAAAGTTTGCACAGCTGTAGCATTTCTTATGGCGGCTGGATCTCATTCCAAATCTTGGGGGCACAGTAGCTGAAGGCACGCCTACCAAAGTCAGTTGTTACAGTTGGAACATTGAGCAGCTACTGACTGGACGAGCGCAGGGCTCACGTGGGCTCATAAGGAAACAGAAATGAACGTAGATAAGCAGGTTGGTGTGTGGATAGAATCTCATAGGTAGTTAATGCCAACTTGAAATCAATACACTTACAAACTGGGAGCCAGTGGAGATTAGAAAGCCGCATGCTAGCTGACAGGTGTTCGCGAGGACGGCCAGAGAGTACGACACGAGACGAGGAGTACTGTAATTTATGTATGTTGGCTGCCGATGTAACATGTACGAGAGAGTTTGCGTAGTCCAGATGAGATTGAACTAACAAGGTAGCTAATGTGGTGGCTGTGCAATCAGATAACACTCTGCGGTCATCTGCTCTGGCGCGTTGCTATTCAGCAGCAGAGTACTGCACCCCAGTCTGGTCACGCTCTGCTCACACAAGTCTGGTCGATGTGCAGTTGAACTCTACCATGCGTCTCATCTCTGGTACCC
>Ga0209149_1001049_pt1 | contig 13209 bp, 7 predicted proteins | sample WorMetTyACAVOLI2_FD_187423 | JGI IMG/M metagenome (GOLD analysis project Ga0209149, IMG submission 187423) | Marine gutless worms symbiont microbial communities from Max Planck institute for Marine Microbiology, Germany - Olavius algarvensis... ... | reverse complement strand
TCCCCCCTCAGTGGGGGGATTCGGACCTCCGTCTAACACATGGTCACTGTTGTCCAGGGCAAGGTGTGTGCCAAAAATCATCCCGATCGCTTAAGCCGTTTGGCCACAATACACCAACGTTACAGACGGACGGATTTCCTATGGCATAGGCCTGACCTAACGGTCGGCCAAAAAAAATGATAAAAACCGATAGCTAAGAACCACACTGTCTACCTAGGACGCCATCTTGTAACACACTGTTAGTTAGTTCTACGTGCGAACGTGAAAATCCACGAGCGCACGTAGACATGGTTGATGTGCGCACGTGGAGTTTCACGTTCGCACGTGAAGTTTAAACAAAACTTGCGGGATGACCGTAACGGGCCACCGTAGATTAGCGTTGTACTGTAAGTCTTGTTTTATGCATACGCTGTTCATAATTATTTGGACCTTATTCTTTTGTGCACGTATGTGCCTATGCGTTTGTTCTGTGTGTATTTTTGTTTTAACTGCTACCGACAAGTGAATAATGTTGTACACTAACCCTTTAGAGTCTAGAGGCAATTATAGTGCCACATCAAATAATATGAAGTTGGTACACTGGCCGTTGATGGGTGGGCTGTTACATTTGGTACAGCCAAGAGGGGACTGGGCTGCCCAGGCCCTCGCTGTACCAAATAAATGCAACAGCCACCCTGCAACGGCCAGTGTACCAATCACCGTATTGCTGTATAATGGTCCGTTGATCTGCAGTTTTAATGTGCCCATAAAGGGTAAAGGCATTACAAAGATATAACCGATCAAGCATGTGTGGCCTATTTTCAGGCTCATGCTGTATTGTATTGTATATTGAGTCATAGTAAAAATTAGTAACCGCTCGCTCCCTCACCGTATGCAGCCTCACTAATTCCTATAGCTTATCTTTCTCTTTCCGAGGGATACTGAGGTCGGCGCGTTATAAAAGAAACGAACTCGAACCTGGGAAAGAATGACACTGGAAAGAAAACTTCTGATATCACGACACGACGTCTGCTACATTCAGCAATATCGCTGCGATTCAGGGTTAATGGCAAAAACTAAAACGGAGGCTATTATGTTTTCTCTATGTCCCGTTGTCTGTCCCGATATCCCGATATCATGTCCCGTGCCGACAACGGCATTTTTTATCCGCTTCGCACGAATACCGAACGGATTTCGATGAAATTCCCGACTGTAATCACTACAACCAACAGAATGAACTAATTACAATTACATTTTGGGTAAAAGTTGGGACACGGCCAAGACATAAATTCGAATCGACGTCAAAACGGTGCTGCCACGTAGCGAATGATCGCAGCGGCGGAGGCATCATATGACCAGGCAGGGTCGTCAATCCCCCTAGGATCACTAGGCCAGCCCCTCCCCTTCCTGTCATCCCTCGATCCCCTCTCTTCTCTCCGTCTCTCTACTTTCCCTTCTCCTTCGATCCCTATGCTTATTAGTTTACAAGGCGCGGAATGGCATGGCACCAGATTACATACAGGACTTATGTGTGCCGGTGTCAACTGTTTCTACCCGCTCTGCTCTCCGCTCCGCGGCTCGTGGAAACCTGGTCATCCTTCGCACCAGACGACGTCTCGGGAATCGAGCATTCAGCGTCGCCGGTCCTGCGGCGTGGAACAGTTTGCCGCCGGACATTCGTATTGCAATTATCAACCTAATTTCGAGAAGCGTATGCTGTACGGCGCCCTTGTAGTGACTTTATGGACATGTTACGGCGCCTTATAAGTTGTCGTATTATTATTATTATCCTCCCTCCTTTCCCCTCCCTTCCCGTTCCCCTTCCTTCCTTGCCACGAAGCGGCCCCATATCCAGCTAGGGAGTTTGGGGGAGCGCTGTAAGCTCCCCCAGTAGGGTTCGGGGCAGAGCCTCGGCCGCAAAAGCATTTTGGGTACATTTTGAGCCCATAAATCGTGTCTGGTGGCAACGATTTGGGTTCTTTTTTATGCTGAACAATAAACAGAAATTCCCCCCTCCGATGTCCTGAAAATGTCCTAGGATCACTACGCCAGCCCCTCCGCCTTCCTGTCCTCCCTCCACTCTCAGTCTCTCTACTTTCTCTTCTCCTTCGATCCCTATCCTCCCTCCTTTCCCCTCCCTTCCCGTTCCCCTTCCTTCCTTGCCGCGAAGCGGCTCCCCATATCCAGTTAGGGAGTTTGGGGGAGCGCTGTAAACTCCCCCAGCAGGGTTCGGGGAAGAGCCTCGGCTACAAAAGCATTTTGGGTACATTTTGAGCCCAGAAATCGTGTCTGATGGCAACGATTTGCGTTCTTTTTTATGCTGAGCAATAAACAGAAATTTCCCCCTCCGATGTCCTGAAAATGTCCTTCTGAAAATTCTTACACGCTCTGAGCGTAGTCCAGTATGGGCCACGACGCCCCTGTGACTTGGCACGTCTTTAGCTCGCTTATGTAGTTAGCACAGCACATGTGGACACAAGCAATAAACGACAAACGCAAACAGCTGATTAAACAGTCTGTGGCAGTTGGCAGACATGCTTCGTCTGCTGCACTTGACGTCTTGACAGGCCGCGAACAATGAACAGCGACAGCAATGAACAGCTACGACTGAGCGTTATTCTCAGCGTTGACGTCAGTATATATATTTAACCCGCGGCAGAAAATCATCATTTTAGCCAGGAAAAACGGCTTGATTATACATTCGCTAACGATTAACATTTGCAAACATGACACTGCAACGTCACGTGACACACGCGTCATACATAATTACCGGTCGACAAAATATGGACGTCACCTTAGAGCTATAATTAACCCTTTAGTGGACACCGGCACATTAAAACCGCAGAGCAACGGACCATTTACAGCAATACGGTGATTGGTACACTGGCGTTGATGGGTGGGCTGTTACATTTGGTACAGCGCGGAGGGGCCTGGGCGGGCTGCGGCCCCGCCCAGTCCCCTCATCGCTGATTTAACCCTTTAATCGCCACATTAAAACCGCAGAGCAACGGACCGTCATAGCAATACAGTGTTTGATACACTGGCCGTTGATGGGTGGGCTGTTACATTTGGTACAGCGATGAGGGGACTTGGCGGAGCCGCAGCCCACCCAAGCCTCTCCTCGCTGTACCAAATGTAACAGCCCACCCATCAACGGCCAGTGTACCAACTTCATAACGATGTGGCACTATAGTTAGGCCTACCTTTGCATTCTAAGGGGTTAACAGTCTATAGGATTAACATGTCGAGACGTCAGGTCACAGTAATGACGGACAGACAAAAAGATGCAAATATTCGCCACTATGCACTTGTCAGCGGTACGTCGTAAGTCGTAACGCACAAGCGGAGCCGACATGTCCTGGCACGGTTATGACATGAATTATCATTAATAACTCCAGTCCATGGGTTATGATTACATCTGCCAAGGCGGAGGGGTTATGCATTCAGGTCGGTTTGTCTCTCATTCTATCTGTCTGTGTACAGCCTCACGCAAAAAGTTACGCGTGGATTTACATAAAATTTTTACGAAAGGTAGGTCTTGGCCTAGTCTCAAGGTCATTTCATTTTGGAGGTGATCCAGATTGACTTTCCCTGTCATTTAGAGGTCACAGTCGCCCATCAAGGTCATTTCGGCATAAAATCGACTGTGTAGCGCAAAAACGGTAAGAGATATGGCCAAAGTTACCACAGAACACTAATAGGAAGTCGTATATGTTCTGTCCAATCGCGCCATCCTCGATGACCTTGGAGCTCGTTCAAACTTTGGGATTAGAATATTCCCCGTGAAAAAGTATCACCATGAAATTTATGTTTGAGGCAGCGTTCGCCAACAACGGTGTCCCGTATGTTTCCTGCCCCGTGAGATTTTGGTCTTTAGGCGGAGGTTTGTGCTCTCTGAGACTCTTTAGCGTTAGGCTATGTGTTAATCTTCATGGCAGTGTGCGTTGTAAATGCTGAGCTTCTCCGTCTATGTGAATAAATTAATAGTGTAGACATTAATGACGATTTACGTGTAGGCCTACTGCGGGCAAGTGCGGCCCGGTACCCCTGTGGCTACACCTCTGACTGCGACGTTTCTGTAGATCCATTACCAACGACGATCGTATACAAATTCAGAAGAAACCCAAGATGTCGTCAAGTATTCGGTTTTTGGAAACTGGACGCTTCGCAGCAATACATTGTATGCCGAGTAATTAGGACAAAAAGTCGCAATGTATAAAATCACAGATGACAGGACGAACGAGTTGAAAATATGCCTAAGTAAAAGTATACGGATCAAGAGAATAACGATATGATACAGCAGTTGTTGAATGTGAATGTTTTAAACCGTTGTACACCGACAGACGGTTTTTATCGCGCGTCAGCATACTGACGTACGATATTGATATAGCAAATCTGTCCGTCTGTCTGTCCGTCCGTAACGGTCCGGTATAAGATGAAAACGACTTAACATATCGTCATAGTTTTTCACCATACGGTAGCCCAATCATTCTAGTTTTACCAGCATCAAACATCTTCACGAAATTCCGACGGAGTCACCCCCTGCGGGGGCGCTAAATACAGGTGGGGTATAAAAAATTCGCGATTTTCTCCCAATAGGCCTAAGTCGCTATAACTCGCAAACGATACAAGATATCGCCATAGTTACTATAGAAGACGAATAGGAAACCGCACCCAAGCTTTTGAATGGCACCAGCTTCAATGACTTTGAGTGACCTCTAAGCCAGATTTCAAGGTCACGGTATTATTCAACGTCAAATAACACGCAAATGATAAAAGATAGAGCTGTAGTTATAATGGCGAACTAATAGAAAGTCATACACCGTCTATCGAACCGCACTATTTTCAATGATCTTGAAGGACTCCAAACCAGATTTCACGGTCAGGCCATTCTTTGATGCTGAATATCTCCAAAATGGCTACAGATACGGCCATAGTTACCATGGAAGGCGAATAGGAAAACGTATCCAAGCTTTCAAATGGTACCACTTTCAATGACCTCGAGTGTCCTGTAACCCACATTTCAAGGTCACGATAATATTTAACGTCAAATAACTCGACTAATAGTAAGTCGTGTATGATCTGTCCAATGATTCCGTTTCCAGTGACCTTGAGTGACCCTTTACCTAGATTTCAGGGTAATGGTGTAATATTTAGACCTATGAATGCCCTTAACGTAGGCTATTGTGTGCGCAGCTTACGCGCAATCTGTTTGCGATAGCTATGTTCTTTTATTAACTGAGAGAAGTATTATTCTCGGAATGTTGTACAAACGCGGTTATTGACTGTTATCTATTAACTTTTTTGTAATTAGTTGCGGTATGTCAACTTCTAATAAAGATTATAATGATGATGATGACTTAGCAAGATCAGAACCTACAGGAAAACGGCGGCAACTATATGCCTACTGTATTACTGTAACGTTTAAATTTACAGAACGGTACTGGGATCATGCCATCAAAATTCGCTAGGTGGCAGCACACTGCAATGAGTAGCAGGGGGAGACTTGCTGTGCTTGGCTCATTTTCTAATTCAATATTTTAACAATCTGCTGACAATGATTTGTAAGACAAAAACGCGCACTCCAGTTCGCATTTAACATTTTTTATACGCGAGTTGTATATAGGCCTATAGATAACTGAAGCGACGTTGTAATAGCGCACCTGTTGCAGCAATTAAACCTCGTCATTAGACACAAGCGTATCGGGTTGTAAATCATGTCACGATAACGTACAGGTGGTCGAGGGGACGTTAGGCCTACATGTTTCAATTTCCTTTCTTCCAAGTCAGCACGCGAACAGACCTCTGAAAAAATCGCTCTGCGAACAGCAAATTAAAAGTAGTCAATCTCTACGTACACGCTTCAGTTAGTGCGATTTCAGCGAATAAGCTTACCGTATCTCACCGTATAAACGTTTGACGCCGACAACTGCACTTACTGCAGAACAATCGCCACCATCTGTTATGTGGCCAGGATGATTTTCAATGGCATTTTTTTTCTCAGGCGACGGCAGCAGTGTCGTAAAGTCCTACTGCTGCAGTGCTGCTATTTGAAATACGAAATTATTATTTTGTATTATGTTTCAGTACATTTTAGAAAGCATTTTATGCTTTGTAGTAAAAATACACTTCCATGATTCTGTGCAACTGAATACAATGTCATTCTGCTGCAATACTTTTAGACAAAGTTCAGTGCTTCGTTAATTACCAACTGTACACCAGTCAGTACAGATGGAGGTTTCAGGGGTGTGGGAGTGGCCGAGTGGTAAGCGTCGTCAGGACGCGTGTTCATATATCGGCAGTGCAAAGGAAACCGTGATCGACGACGTGGTGCTAATGAGGTCACAAGTGCGATACGATGTTTTTGTTACTCACGGAGGACTGAGTGTACCGAGAGCTTTACAGACAGTCGGTACACCGTACACTCAGTGCGACTATTCGCTACATAAATTAGATACAGACATTGACAACGACTCAATATTGCGACACGAGTTCGCTACGGAAATCCGATGACACGAGCAGCAAGTGTAAACTTCAGTACCCTTGGTAGTTTTAAACGCAGCATTACTGATGTTGATTTTATCAATTTTCTAAAATACGCATAAGTCGTCATTTTCATTGTTCAGTCATTGTGATTTTATTTTGTATTTTATTTTTATTTTCTATGTTACATGACTGTGCTTTGGTTAAAAGTCTACTGTGTCATCTGTATTAGTGTTATTTAAGGCAGCTGTTAGTGCCACTGTGAGCCTTGTTGTCCTGCTCACGGTGTACTTTGTACAACTATTGTCATTTTATTGCAAATTTGAGCAAATAAAGATTGATTGATTGATTGAGATCGTACGTGAATAGTCGTACGAGAATCGTAAATATCGTGGTCTCACTAATAGTCGCTAGGTGCTCATACTCACGTCGTTCTTGAGACTACAATTTAACGGCATGCGGCAGAGCGTTCCCGTTCCGTCCCGGGCTATCCCTAACACTGACTGCCAACTCAAGACAATAAAACTGAGACAAGCACCACCACTATGTCGCACAGCGGTGAGAAGGCTATGCCTTTTAGATTTTGAACGAGCATATTTCAAATGACTATTAGGCCTAAAAAGCCAGGAAAGGAAGATTCACTGCTGAATTAATGCCCGAAGTTATCGCACAACGATGTATCTGGGAGGCGTTGAGTTTAGCACAAACTGACAAAAATCAAGTATATTCTGAAACTACTTACAAACACATTTCGGCAGTTACAGCAAATTGCCATAAAATTACGAACTTTATTACGACGATTCATAAGTGCCAACAGCAACGTTTGCGTTCTTAACTGGCTGCGCAAAAAATAACATCATGATTACTACAATGCTAAGAAACCAGACAAAACGTAAGCAGAAACCCGCAACCATCTGAAACAGATAGCAATACAAACAAATGTTAAACACTGATCTCTATATGAAGTAACACTTGACAATAGTGGAGACGTCTACTAAAACAGCGCCAACAAAATACAACGGGTAAATAGCTACACCATGTAACTGTACAGTGCACCTAACACACGCGCATCACTAAAATGATAACAGTAATTATTGGATTTCTGTATTGGCATTTATCACATAAATCTAATCAATCATGGTAACAGTTAGTTTCCAACATTTACCGTGAAAACGACCAAATATGTCTGGAAATTAAATTCAAAATATAATACTTTCCCACTTTTTTTAATCATGCTTTTACTGCATCACTGCCAAAAATACAAAATTTAAAAAGTGGTTTTACTGACCAAATTTACAACACACTTAAGGCACATGTGGAGAAACTTCATAGCCATATAAACTCACATTTAAAAGCGACCAAAAACTTGACCAATAATTAATAACTTCCACCATAAAAAATAATTACAAAAACTCCTTAAAACCACACATTGAGGATATGTAGTCCTACACAGAAATCTGAAATGAAAAGGTGCTAAAAATGAAACCAGCAATCACTGCTGAATCAACCATTAATCATAAAAGTGCATCCTTTTCACATGTATACAAACAGGAATACAAACTAAAATAGTACTGCAAGATAATACAAAAAAGCTCAGTTGTCTTAGAGAAACCATGTACACATTTTTTTTATGTAGCCTATTTCATATCTAACTTCCCGTTGTGTATGAAGGACCATCAAAGATTCTACTTGGGCTTCCATTAGTGAATTATTATTATTAATGAATAACGTAAGTTTGCCATGATTTTGTGAATACTGAACCCAGTAATGTCAAAATGACATATATATATATATATGTCATTTTGACTATATATGTCAGTTACTCGATGTCGTCAACAATGGTGTTATTAACAAAACATACACAACTTCAAACTAGTACAGTGACCTTCCAGCATTTCTGAGATATAATTATTTACTTACGAATTAAGAGCTTACATGACTGCAGATCACCTAGAACAATCCCTCAAACTGGACATGAATGCTGTGTGATAAGAGTGGTATGGTAAAATGAGATTTCACACTCAAAAAACCACGGAGTGCGAAAGGCAACTTAGACATCACCTGTTTTGCTTTCGTTTTACTATAGCAGTTACTGAGATGATTATTTTCACATTTACAAATTCCAACCTAAAGTTTTTTTACAATGCCTCAACATTTCCAGGTTTTGCAGATCAGACGTTACACTGTCTATGGCACAGTACAAAACAATCCTCTTTACGAATCTTACAACCACTACATCAAATAATTCAAAACGGATACATGCATGACTGCTCAACATGTAATCAGGGTTACGATGCACAAAGTTAATAAGTGCTGACATATACAAAGACAAGTGCAGATACATATATAGTAGCAACAGATAAAAGGTCACACACGTATGATGTACTGATTATTTTGTGAAATCTAGCCTTTTGGCATGATAGTAAAACAACAAAACCTATCATATAACATCTGTAAACTACTACAGCTGGTCAGCTCACTGTTTCTCTATAAGCTCATCTCTGTTCAGCCCCCTCACAATACTCGTTCTTCATCTGCAGTCACCATTTCTCGACCATCGACTTCCTACTAAAAATTACCATTGGCTAATTTCGTTTTGCATCATCCCATCTATGGAATCAGCTTCCCGTTTCATTTCGTCAGTCTTATACTAGTCAGTATCCTTCACATTTGGCTTATTTCAGTCATTCCAGTTCCTCTTCATCATCATTTCTACCGTCCGTAATCTCCTTCTCTTTTTCACCCTAGGCTCAAAACTTACCTTTTCCACAAGTCTTTCCCACCATAGACTGCCTTTCATGGACTAATACTGTTTTTCAGACTTATTACGCTTATCTGTTTGTTTTATTTTCTTACCATTATTTGTTTAGTTTCTGATTTCTTGTGACAGACTAAGCTGGCTATCCGTCAGTTTTTTGACTGCATGTTAATTACATGCATATCATATCGTATCGTATCCCCTTAAACCTATGCTGTGAGTGTTATTACCGGTGGAGTCAGTTAGGCTCAATTAGCTATTAAGACAATGAGTAGGATGCATACCCATTTGTTGCGTAACTGGTACCTCACAATTTTCAATTATTGATGACTTAACATACGGGGATGGGGGGGAATGCCGTGGTGATGCGTAAGTCTTGATTCAAGGCACCAGCTAGCTCCCCGGGGCGAAGAAGTGAGAAACCTTACTTAAGGTTTCCTCCCCCTGCTGGTATAGCTTAACCACGGAAGTCCGGACCAGCTACCTCCTAGTGGTACCCCCGGGCAACTACAGTCAGATATTCTCTCTGTAGGCTGAACACTGGTTCGGGCGGAGAGGACCCTGATGAACCTCCAGACTGTTTATACGGACTGCAGGTAAGGAGTGCTCCTTTCTCCCTTGGGGGTTCGCTCTTCTGGGGTGCTGTGGGGGGTTTCAGTCTGGGGGGTCGGCCTTGCTGTTTTTCGGTTTCTCTGTGCTGGTAAGTATATTGCTCTGCTCATTGAGCATGAGTAGGGCGGCCCTCAGCACCCGGCTCATGGGAGCGTTAAGCTTCCGGGGATCCTGTTCATGACTTGGCGAGTGCAAGGGGTCATGAAATGGAGTTGTTATTTATTATTCCTTTATGTAAGAAGGAAAGATTCTTTTGGCCTCTGTTTTTGGCCCTTTTTAAGGATATAGCCCTTCGCTTTGTCGTTGGGATCTTGGAATGCTGGTCTAACTCTCGACTGGTCATAATTACCTTAACTGGCATTCAACTCTAAGGAGTGTTTACTATTCCCTTCACGTAAGGTGTTTATTTCCTGGGGACGTACATTGGGCCCGTTTGTAGGCCTCAGAACTGGGTGACTTAATTGCTGCCTGCCCCGCATGGAAGAGAAGAGAAGAGACTTAACATACTGAACCAGGAATTTGTGTACTGGCACCTCTAATTCAGTTACATTGTTGACACTGTATGCCTTGAAAGTACAGCCCGCCTCTCGACTGAAATAGCTCTGCTGTCTTTTTGTGGGCCCCTTTGACGTAATTAGCATAATTAATGCAAATATTTAAAATCTGCTCCTCTGCAGTCCTTTGCCCACATATTGTTCACACTAAATTTCACCAAATCAGATAGAGAAGAACAATTTAACCCTTTAGAGTTCAGGGGCAATTATAGTGCCACATCACATATGAATTTGGTACACTAGCTGTTGATGGGTGGGCTGTTACATTTGGTACAGCGAGGAGTGGACAGGGCGGGGCCCCAGGCTGCCCAGACCCCTCCTTGCTGTACCAAGTGTAACAGCCCATCCATCAACGGCCAGTGTACCAATCATCATACTGCTGTATAATGGTCCTATGCTCTGCAGTTCTAATGTGCCCATAAAGGGTTAAGGAAAAGCTGACGGAGAATGACAACGAACGACGAAGGTTCACCCAGTCAATCCAATCGACTCTGCTGACCTTTTATTCACAGTGGAGCTAAACCCATAAACGACCACCACTTCGAAAACACAGTTACACCAGACAGTCACAGGTCAGGCTCACACATCAACTATGTTTGTGTGTAATCAATATGATTCATATAAATCCAAAATTACACTGTATCCCAACTGCAGTGACACAAAAGTTCAAATCCAGTTAACAACAACAAATCTGAACAGAACTGAATGTCCTTTCAACCATGTTAATTACCACTTATGCAGCATAAATACCGTAAACGCCTTGCAAGCATGCTAAATGTGCACAAAGTCAGATACAGATGCAAAGACAAAACAAGATAAACAACTAGAATACAGGATGTCAAACTGTTCCGTGTTCAACGGAATAAGTAATTACGTGTTTTATAACACACCCAAGCCAGCTGGGGTGGCTTAATCTCCCACACTCAGAATATTACAAATGCCAAAGACTATTATATGTATATATACATAAAATTTCCAGGCAGTTGGCAACAACCACATGAACTTGCATTACTGGCATGTATATCATCAACTAAACTCAGTTACTGCCACAAGTACTGTGGGTTACTTTGTGGAGACATGGTGGAGTACAGCAAACTGAAACACTGCTGTTAAAGAATTAATCTAAAGCACATTTTCCCTTGGTTTTCTTATTACAATCTCGCCACAGTTTTTAACATCAGTTGCTGTTTATATGTGGCACGCAATGTGCATTTAATAACAGAACTTGTAAGTGGCCAATATGTTGTTAAACGTCATTATCTGGACGAACTGTTATCACACTGAATAGCATTGAACATTTCACAAGCAATAACCACAGCTACAACTGATAAAAGGCTACCAACAACCATGAACTACTATAGTTGTTCAGTTAGATGCTAATCCTCACAAAATTTACAGGTGCCAAACTGCACAAAAGTAAATAGCAAACACTGAGTTTAAAAATAAGCTGAGACAGTTACTTTGTTCTCGTGACTTCTCTCCAGTGTGCCAGTGTGCATGCTGTAAAGTTAATATATTGTCATCGTCGTGTCTGGCATGCAACTCAAGACTGCTTAGCATCACAACTGGTCCTCCTAGCTGGAACTTCCCTGGTAGCTCGCAACGGAAATGCAGGGTAGACAGCCAGTCATTCACAGGATTCACTCCGCATCTGCTCTAAGACAACTGCCCATCTCGGTTTTTCTATCGGGGTGGCCTTAAAATATGCAAAACAATCAAGAGCACTGTAACATTGTTTCTCGCTGCTGAATTTCAATCAGTCCACCACGTTTAGAAGTTCTAGTCTACAGCCGAGCAATCAAACAAACAAAGCAGACTACAGCATTGAAAGCGGCTACGAGTCTTACCATCAAGCAACTAAATGCATCAACAAGCCAAGGCATACTACACATAAATGTTAACAAAAACTAAACATTTGTTCACATATCAACCAACAAAACCGGTACAAGCAATTCTCAGTAAGAGAATGACAAAAATGGGATATAGATTGTACAAGGGATGAATTGCAATGGTACAGCACGTTCACTTGGCTTCAGCTTTCACCACACAACATCCATACAACTGTACAGTCATCATTACCAACAAACGCTGCTTTTACTTAACTTGCTAAGTTAACGGCAGTGGTTTTACCACTCGCTACTACAGCACTGGATTAACCAGACAAACGTATAAATCACATTCTATAGAGAACCAATTTATCAAATAAAAAAACACGATCAATGTGCCACAGCATCAAAAGGATATAGCAACATGATGAACAAGCATCAGTTATAACTCAGTGATAGCGACATTTCACATACAAAAAAAGCATGATTTGTCATTCCTTATTTTAAACAAATTTAATGCATTGTAATGAAAACAAAAAAGGTGAAAGAATAATCTCTGCATGATAATATTTAGCAGACATTTAGAAAAATAATCAAAATGAGCACTAAATCAACTCAGAATAGATGATTAAATGATTAGTAATTCTTCTAAAAACAGCAAATACATACACTGCTCAATATCTTGCCAAAGAGACAAAACAACATGCATTGTCTTGACAAAGCGTAAAATATTCCCGGCACTGCACCACAGTAATCTTTACATACATAACTCATGTGCCATGTACTGATGTTAAAATGAAACTATTTCACAGGCAAAACTAAACTAATGTGCAGGTGCTGTCAGGACAGTTTAATAGAAAACACAGCACAGTACAGCATCGGTGCTGTATACGAGAAGATGCAGTCCAAGTGCTAGATGATGTCTATGCAACAGCCAAGTGTTCGGCAGTTAGGACTCCGGCTAACACTACTCACTTCAGAGTTCGTCATTCTGTGC
>Ga0209149_1001048_pt1 | contig 13212 bp, 6 predicted proteins | sample WorMetTyACAVOLI2_FD_187423 | JGI IMG/M metagenome (GOLD analysis project Ga0209149, IMG submission 187423) | Marine gutless worms symbiont microbial communities from Max Planck institute for Marine Microbiology, Germany - Olavius algarvensis... ... | reverse complement strand
TTATACTGTTATACACTTTAGTTAGGTCACATGACTGTTTGTTCGTTTGCTGTTCCTATTTTTTCCTTCTTCTATTTCTGCTATCATTCGTGCTTACACTACAGGTACAGCTGGTAGGGGACGACGTTATTTGGGTACATACATAATCAAAGGCCAACAATTCAGATGCTATGTCACCATTGCCAAACGTTCATTTAATCGGTCAACAAATGCTGTTTTTTGGCAAAGTTGGGAGGATAGCCTCTGGGGAAGTTACTCTCCAGTTACTGAAGAGCAAATGCCTGCCCATTCTCCTATATGGGCTTGAGTGCTAATCTCTGCTCAATGCTGATCTACATTTCCTTGACTTTGTGATCATGAGATTTTTAATAAAATTATTCAGAACAGCAAACAAGGACATCATAGATGAATGTCGCTCCTTCTGTAACTTTCCATTGCCAACCGAAATGCTAGAGATAAAAAGCAACAAATTTTGTAAGAAATTAAAATGTAACAAGATATCAGTGTTAGCTAAACGTTTTCCCTTTGTTGTCATCGTTATACTGTTATACACTTTAGTTAGGTCACATGACTGTTTGTTCGTTTGCTGTTCCTATTTTTTCCTTCTTCTATTTCTGCTATCATTCGTGCTTACACTACAGGTACAGCTGGTAGGGGACGACGTGTACAGTGCGACGTGTGCGCAGCTGAAAGCAACGTTGATGATGAATCATTGGCCGACGTTGTGCGGCGCACTTCAGCTCATCTCGGCAGACTCTTGCCGAAATTCGCCCGCGTGGTAGGTGTGTCACCTTGTAAGTCAGTTTGTAGTGTGTAGTTGATACAGTCAACGAGTATTTCAGATTACGAAAAATAAGTGATTCAGCTGTCGCCGACAAAGCGCGCCATAAGGCGCACCTATTACGCTTGTGCGGAATGTCCATCAAAATCACTTATTTACTCACTAAGAAGAGAACAAGGTCACGTCGCAGCCTATGTGCCACGCCCACTCCACTCTGTCCCATAAAAACTCTGTCAACTTTTAATACAATGATATGATCTTTCATGGTTGCTCAAGGTCAACAATTTTGTGAAAAATCGAAAGACTGTCTACGATTTCCTATTAGTGAACAATAGTAACTTGGGTCATATTTTGAACCGTTTGCGACATTAATTGCATTGCAGTGTGTAAAAATCGCTGATGTCATACAGTTGTCTGTCTGATGACCCTGCGAATTTATGCACGATTTTTACATCTCTCTACAGACTTTGTGGCTGTCTTCAATCACGTTTAAACACTAAGCTCTGGAAAACGCGATATATATTTATGGTGAATAAAATTGTGAGAACAAAACTTTTAAAACGCGATAAAGTGTAAAATGATAAACCAAATGACGCTTTATGGCCATTAAGGTCATTCAAGGTTTAAGTTGGTACCAATCGAAAGGGGGTATGCGATTTTATCCTGGTGACTAAGTGAAGGCAGTGGTATGAGGTCGTGCAGTACGTGCTTTATGTCTACACGCTGAAACAGTTTGTTACCTGCTGCATGCCATAGTTCGGCGAAAAGCGGAACGTTTGGTGGTACGAGTCGATTTCGCTGACTTCGTGGGATAAACGCGTATCGTCCATAGCGTGCGCCCTCAAAGTTCTCAGTGCATACAAAGTTTGTGCACAAAACCGATGATAGTCTGTATATGCTCTGAAACGGACAGTCCACTGGTAAATGTCACGCCAAGTATTTTCATGCTTGAGACTCTTCTGTGAGTAATTATGATGAGAAGTTAACCCTTTAATCGCCACATTAAAACAACAGAGTAACGGACCATCATATAACAATACAGTGATTGGTACACTGGCCGTTGATGGGTGGGCTGTTGCATTTGGTATAGCGAGGAGGGGACTGGGGGTGTCAAATGCAACAGCCCACCCATCAACGGCCAGTGTACCAACTTCGTATTATTCGATTGAGGGCTGTGGATGTGGCACTATAATTGCCTTTGGAGTCTAAAGGGTTAAACTAAGCTTGCCGTATATGTTAGAGATAGCTAAGTTTTCTTATGCACATGTATGTTGTAGAATGACGTAAATCGCCGACGTCGAGCGAGGTGTTCGCCACAACTTCGCAGACTTCGTAAACATATGAGGCTGGCGACTTCCCGTCGACACCAATGTCGAAGGTTGGAGGGCAGGTCTCTCAACGTAAGTACAGAACATACAGATGATTTTGAACTCCCGACTATCTGTCACAATCTTTGTGTAAGTCCATTTGACTTGGTGAAACGATCGCACTGGTTGTTACTTTGTCATTTCGACTGTAGCCCTTTTGTCCGACCGAACGTGTCAATTACTAATACGTGTGTGGCTCTATCGCAGTCGGAGTCTTTCGCTCAGTTTGTTGGTTTTTAGTTTTTACCACGTCGGTTTTGTTGTTTTCCCGTAACAGGAAATGTCTGAGACAAATCCACTGTGATCGCTCTGTGAAAAGATGCTATAAGCAGTTGAACGACATTACATCATTTACTAGCAATACCAAACGTTGTTTTAGAGCAGACTACGTTTTAACGATAGTCTGTTAAACAGACTATCGTTTGGTTAAAACGTAGTCTGCTCTGTTTCTCAACGCAGTGGTCAGATATTGCGTAAAAATTCCAATGAAGGTGCGACACTGCTGCGGAGGAAATAGCTCACAGCGTATGTGACGAACGTGCTTCATGGCGCAAAACTCAGGAGAACTGGCACGGGAATCAGTCACGTGGGTGATAAAGGTCGACTGAGATGGGCTGGACGTGCGAAACCACTACCCTTTATCACCAACATACGAAACGTAAAGACGACACTGACTGAATCTGAAGCTGTACAACGATTGCGATGGCGCCCGAGAAGGACGCGATAACGGTGTTAAAGAGGATATGAACAGTTTTGCAGCGCGATGCTATGCATAAGCGCGGCCTATGCCGTCATGCAGTCTCCGTCCGTCCGTCTGTCTGTCACGTTCGTGTATTCGTGTATGTGTCCGGGGGAAATACATCAAGGGGGAAATATCCGGATCTCGTTGAAACGGTGTGTGTGTGCTTGGTGGCGCAGGAACAAAGAGGAGAGCTGGAGCTGGTGGCATTCGTACTGCACAACGTCAATGAGACAACACTGAGAAATGCTCTGAAACTGACGTCGGACGACGTCACCGAACTACGGGCGTTGCTACGCGACGATCACCAAGGCATCTGCCTCATCATCCGGCTTCTTGAGCAAAACAATCGGGCACGACGACGAACGATACGACGGCAGCGAACGACGCGCTGGTGTCGCAGCGTCGACACCGTACTGCGCAACCGCATCTCAGTAAAAATGGTTGTAGCCGAAATGCTCAACGACCTTCACGTCGTCTTATCCAACCCGCAACTGTAAACCTAACAGTTACGAGTGCTACTTTAGACAAACTGGCGTACGCCGGCTCTGGACTGGTCTATTTTCTGACAGTCGACTAAATCAGTTTTTTTGTAATTTTATTGTTAGCTCCATTAGCTGTCTATAGTATAGAATATGACTTTTAATGTGTCAAGTAGTAACGTCATACTTGCTGGAACATATTTTTATATCGTTTTACCGTGTTGAATTTTGCGTGTTTTTTAATAATTTTATTGACAAGTTTTAGTCAATATATCTCGTTCATAAAGTAAACGAGTCATCACCGCAATAACGTCGATAGTATTTATTGTTATTGTTAGTATTAGCGCATTAGTATTTATGGATATTGTTATTCTGTACATTCCGTGATGTGCTATTTAAGATAAATGTTACATGAATTATCGTAAAATAGTCAGTTGCTAAGAGTTATTCTGCAGTTTAGGCTAAGATATGAATGGATTGCTGTTTTGTTTGCTGTTAACTTGTACTTTCCTTGTGACAGGCCTGTGTACACTACATAGCTTCTGTTCACTAATACGCAGTTAAGTCGCTGGGCGATGTTACTGTTGTAATGACTGTTAATTAATTAATTAATTAGTTTATTTATTTATTCTCATCTGCCAGCGATTCATTTCAATGAAATGCATTCCACGCAAGAATCGAAATTCGTGTTTTAGAAAAAATTTTCATTTTGTAGATTGACGAATTTTTAGAAAATTTAAAGCGTCCACGATTTAAGAAAATAAATTTTAGTTATTAGAAACGTTCCTAATAAGCTCAAGTTATCTTTTTTTTCGAAAAACAATGCAATTCCTTAAGTACGTTCAAACGCAGCTTATATAGCCCAATATTGATTTCTCAGATTCCCTCAAACGTTTTTAAATCGCTCTTGTATATTTATGTCATGTTAATTGCGTTTTTATGTATGTTTTAAACGTTTTATGTTTACTGCTGGGGATGATCTATTTGTTTGTTTTTGCCTATTATCATCACTGTGGAATTTACTGTTTATCTTAGAAACATTTTTGCATTTCGTTTATGTTCGTGTCCATAATCTCTCTCATACTGTACATCTTCGCATTCAATTTTATGTTCGTATTAGTAGCATTCAGTAGTTAGTTTAGGGCTACTGTTTGCCTTGTATGCCCTGCTCTTATTTACCCTATTCTTATTTGAGCAAATAAAATGATGATGAAGATAGTTGTTATCGATATTCAGTCAAGCAGCTGGTCGTCATTTGTTATATTTTACTATCAGTCACAGTTTATTTACTGCTAATATTCTATTATGTGATATTAACGTTCTAATGTATGGCGTATTTTACTTGACACTCTGTATAATCAGTTGCGTCCATCTCCCGAAAGCCGATGAAGCAAAACGTCCTTCATTTCCTCTCTTCTTTTCTTCTTTCCTCTTGCCTCCCCTTTGTTTAGTCTTTCCCTCCTGGTCGACTAGGGGGTCTGAAGAGCGCCAACGATATTGGAGTTGGAGCATTTTAAATACAAACCCGTCTACTGAAAGCTACTTAGTTTCTGCCGCCAGACATCGCGCTGTTTGACGGTTTACCCCCTCCCCCGATTTTTGCCTCCTTATCCCCTCAAAAAACCTATAACCCAACATGTGTCGTTTCTCCATAGGATGGACGCCGCTGTGTAAAGTAATATTCAGCCGATGACAATCATAAGTACAAAACTCAGTGCTGAAAACCGGCGCCATTTGTAATCGTATCAGTTGCAATGTTTTATCTGGCACCTTTAAACTGGCAGCATTTATCCGTAATAAATGTTTGCCTGCATTACTTTATGGTTTGGAAGCGTGTCCTCTGCGAAAATCCGATATCAGTTCGTTAGATTTTGTTGTAAATCGCTTTTTCATAAAGTTGTTTCAGACAAATAACATTGATATAGTAAATTACTGAGTTTAAATTTGATCTACTGTTGTTGAGAAACGTAGTAAGAAGTTTGTTACAAAATATCAATCATGTGAAAATGTTATATGTAAATTTGCGTAACTTGCTCCATTGTTGTTATTTTTTTTTCTTCGATAAACAGACATTCATGGACTATGTAATGCGCCGTCGGTCGTAGGCGGCGCATTAGAAATGTTCTCGTTACCGTTACCGTTACCGTTTTGTGTTGATTTCTGCTGTACTTTTTGTTGAGTGCTTTTTATCGTATTATGATGAATAAAGATGTATATCAGTATGTATGACACACGTAGCATAAATCGGCGTCGGGTCGGTTTTCTGGATCTGCGCGTTTTTTTCGGCGCCAATTTTTGAACTAATTTCCGGGTGTCAGTGATCGTTGAACAGTGTGGGTGTGTGTTTGTTGTTGTTTGTTACTGAAGTCTTTCATGTCTTTTATCATGTTTTCAGTCTTGTCGTGTCAGAATGTGCGTATGTTTATGCCTGAGTATGAAATACGTGTAATTTGATCTGAGTTGATTGCTATATAACAACGTGTTACACTTTCTCTGTTATATTGACTTATTCTACCTGTAGCAGTTTATTTGGCCGAAAATAAGGCGAGAAACATTACAGCCTGTAACTCCGATTCGTGAAAACAAGCGAAGAAGTTTGATCGATTTATTTATTATTGTGCAGGTTGCAAGTAAATAAAATGAACACGTTTATTCGCCACAAGGGCAGAAATGAGTAGTAAAAAAGATATTTAAAAAAATTAAATAACTAATTTCTAATTTTTCATTTTACATTGCTACCATTTTTTATGGTGAATAAAGATTCTCAATACTGCTTACATGCACATGTCAAGCTCATATTAGCCTACTTATTTGACGAAGAATAACTGAATTGCAGTGAACAAAGTGAAAATCATTTACATTAATTTTTTTCACGACAAAGCGAACATCAAACAATGTCTTGAAACACAAAACGTTGTGACGTCGACTGAGCGCCGCTGCGAGAACCGACACATCTCGTCAGTATTGCCTCGCACACTCCAGGCGACACACGGGCACCGTCCGACAATCAGCAATAAGTTTTGACAGCCTTGATTACGCTTTGAAGTTTGAACTTTCCGCGTCGTCTGGGAGCGATTTGCATCATTTCGTCCTAAAAGTCTCCAGAGAGCGACTTTCGTAAGAAACAGGTTATATTTCGTGACAATGGCAATAAACGTGTAGAGAGCTACATGTAGACAACTAGGCCTCTTGCTGATCATCACAGTATCCCAACCCTATCCCTATTCCGTCCCGTCTCTTCCATCCACATTCACATTTGTCATTTTTATGTCATATTAAGCATGTCAGACTGCCAAAGTTATTTCATTAATAGCAAATAATGCATTATACTGGTATTACAAAGAATAAAATTAAACATTTACTGGAGAAAACGACTGCAGTGGCATCATTGACCGGATGTCCGGATTGTTGACTGCAAACCGCTCACACAATTAACTGCAAAGATCACCAAAGTAAACGTCTCGCACTGATTTTTTATCAGTGTCTTTAACCCACCAGGACTTCATTTTCTGTCAACAAGAAACTTAGCTATCGCGAACAGATCGCGAGTAAGCTGCGCACACAATACGTCGAGGGCATCTGTGGTAACTCCGTAACCTTGAAATCTGTGTTAGAGCTCACACAAGGTCATTCAAACTGGTACAATTCGAAAACTTAGGTGCAGTTTTCTATTCGTCTTCTATAGTAACTATGGCGCATTGGCGCTATTCTGTATAATACGTTAAGCCGTTTCCATAGAATATCGGAACGTGATGGATAGACGGACGGACGGACGGACGGACAGAATTGCTATATCAATATCGCGCGTCATTGTCCTGACGCGCGATAAAAATAAATCATAGACAACCCAAAGACAGTAACCCCTCCGTATATGAACCTCCAGCAACAACGTAAACCACCACCGGACAGAAACCCCCTTGGACAAACCCCCGGACGGAAACCCCCTAATTTCGTGCAACAAACAACCTCCACGACAACACCCCCAGTACAAAACCTCACTAACAAGTAGTCGGCGGCATACGTACATCTAGACAATGCAACAGACGTCGAATGCAAACAAATTTAGTAAATATATTATATTAAATATATTATGCGTGTGACAGTGTAATTCGTAAATTTAATTTACGAATTACACTGTCACACGCATAATATATTAACTTTAAACTCAGAACATTGGTTCGCCGCTCTGCGGTGAAGCCGCATGTGGACAGCATATTTCTAAACTCCCTGGTGGACAGTAGACAATTAGCAAGACGCGCTATACAACCAGACACTAATTTTAGCACAGCTGCGTTTATGTAACTGAGTCAATGGTGTGCAAATTTTTGTGATATCTATCTGTAGTTTTTGAAAAATCAGCAAAATTTTTAGGAGCTAATTTTTGACACGCCCTTCGTTGTGTTCTGTCGTTCTTATGTGTTAAGACTGTGCTGTTTTATCTTTTTTTATGCCTCCGTCCGCTCTCTCGCAGCCTTCTATTTTTGCAATAACTTCGTCAAACCACATCATATTTTGATAATTGTTGGCATACGGATACTGCAGTAAATTAGCAACAGAACTGCGACATAACTGCCCATTTCCATCTCCTTATGGGTGTTTCTACCCTACCCTACCTTGTGAAATATAATATGTCATTCTGTTAATAAAATATCATTCTGTTAATAACCACAGCTCATCAACGATGTTCGACGCCCCTTGCTGTTTCCTATAAACGCATTCCTGAATGACTCAGTAATCTGTAGTCTACAGGACTGAGGTCTGGTCTGTTGGGAGACCACGTCTGGTGTGAAGTACTGAGTCTTGTGTCGCAGCACCCCTGGCTGCATGAAAACCACACCAGTGCACCAGCGCCTGGAGACACCGACTGAAACCGACATGCAGGAACATGTTCATCAGAAACCAGTGAGTGACGTCAATGAGCTGAAGCAGCATCTGATTGAAACGTGGTCAGCAACCAGCAGGGCTTCATTGATCAAGCGATTGATAAGTGGCAAGCTTGTTTTAATGCGTGTCTCAAAGCCAAAAGCAAACGCTGAACATTTGCTAAAATGTTTCTCCGTAACTGCATGACTTTTAAAGCGTACGTTACTGCTGTTACGAACAAATTGACTTATGTTTTGTTTCACAAGGTAGGGTGAGAACAGCCACCAGGAGAGGTGGCCAATTTGTTGCAGTTTTGTTGCAAATTTACTTCAGTATCTGTATGCCTAAAATTATCGAAATATAACGTGGTTTGACAAAGTTATTGTAAAAAAAGTGCACCCCCCACAGTGTATAATAGTATTATACGAATGAAAAAATGCTGTAAAATTGTACTATATATTTATATGAAGCTTGTAAGTGGAATCTTGAATAACGTAAAATTGTTTCCGCGGTCGCACCTATCTTTGTCTGTGCAGTGAAATTTGTGAATTCATTCGCTAGGCGTCAGCACTTGTTTCATCTCGGCAACACCGATTGACGTCGATTCGAATATTCTGTTGTATCCTGATCCCTTGTCCTCGTTCCAATTTCGCTTAAAATCTAATCATTTAATCCGTTCTTGGTAGTAATTCCGCTTACCGCCAGCGAATTTCATCGAAATCAGCTCTGTATTCTTGCGAAGCGAAAGAAAATATTTGGCAAAGGAAAGACAGACAGAAGCCGGAACAGAAGACATGACAGACAGAAGCCGCGACGAGCAAGGCAAAAACGTAATGCCTCCCTTCATGGGGGACCGGACCGCTCTGCGTGACAAATTTCACATTATTCCGGAAGAAACCCCTCCTGCACAACCTCCATATGGAAACTCCTAGGACAACCAGCCATAGACAATTCCCCAACTCCCACTATATAAACTCCGTGGTATTATTGCAAACTTTATTCCCATCCCTGCGGTTTTACCGCGGTTAGCGCCGATTTCCTGCATGCTGCCCCATGCCTAAGCAGTTCAATGTAAACGAGCTCGTACCGCGGCATGAATCACATCTGTCATGGGTAACTGGCACTTAACATAGTTTTCTCCGATCCAGGAGCTTCTGAATTTCTAGTCCATAACGAACTTTACATTAGCCTCTGCGCTCACTTAATTGAACTTATTGACGCACAACTTTTACCTGAGTCCACAATCCACATTCAGTGAACAAGAAGAATAGCGTGTCATACAAGTATTGAAACGTATTGTTATTAAACAGAAAACAAGGTGTGGTCACGATGGTCAACACGAACACGATATTTGGTCCTTCACGCAATTACATCCATCCGTTGGTTAGTACATATGGCGGGTTTGAGCTTCGTGTCCTCGTGACCTTGACCTTTGGTCGCTCGACGTCTAAATGACACTACAAGTTACGCATACAACGCTGAACCTGTAAACCAACTCCACGAGTTCTCGTTGTTGAATAAGGCCCGACGGCACAATTAGACGGACACCAATAATATGAGATCTCGTAACATTCGTCTTCGAACTTTTTAACCATGTAAGTTCTCGTATCCTGGCTTTTATGCTACTTGCGACATGTCGCCGTTAACTGCAACGGCGCAACGGCGACATGTCGCCGTTAACGTAAACTGCAGTATTTTCACATTTATTTATGACGTTCATTATAGCAGACGTTCTTTTTACGCTATTTGTGAGCTATTTTGGACTATTTGGATTATTTGCACTGTTTCGTGTCCTTTCTGTGCTACTTTGTTTATTTGTGCGAGTCGCGCTAATTTTGCAGTAGCCGAAGTTTAATGTCTGTGTAACAACTAATAACAACTTTAGTTCATAAATGGGCGTGGCCAAGGTTTAATTTTTACCTCGCAATGCTATGCATAGCTCGTAATATGCCGTCGCAAGATGTCTGTCTGTCTGTCTATCTCTGTCTAGTTGTCACTCTATCTTCTATCTGTCCGACCGTCCGTCACACGCCGGTATTCTGTCGAAACGGTTATACGTATCCTCAAACTTTTTTTCACCATCGTGTAGCCACATCATTCTAGTTTCTCTGTACAAATCTTATGGCAATATTCCTACGAGGACTCCCTAACATGGGCGCCGAATGCAAAGGAGTATAAAAATCGCAATGTTCGACCAATGTCTCGCTTTATCTTGGAAATGATACAAGACAGAGCCATAACTACGATGAAAGGCGAATAGGAAACCGTGTCAAACCTTTCGAACAGTACCAGTTTCGATGACCATGAGTGACCTCTAACCCAGATTCCAAGGTTATGATATTATTCAATGCCAAATAACTCGAAAATGGTACAAGATACTTGCAATGGCCAACCAATAGAAAGTCGTATATGCTGTATCGAACGGCGCCATTTTCAATGACCTTGAACAACCTTTAGTCCAGTTTTCGAGGTCACTATCTCTCAAACGGCTAAAGATACAGCCGTAGGTGCTATAAAAAGCAAATAGGAAATGGTACCCAAGCTTTCGAATGGTGCCACTTCAAATGACCATGAGTGACTTGGAGTGACTTAGCGAAATATTCAATGACACAAAGCATCGCGCGGTCTCTCTGCGACAGCTGAGCTTCTTGTTCAAAATAACAATAACACATACCGACAACTGTTTGTTGCCAAGTTTAATGTTTTAACAATAAAAGCAGTATCATTTGATAGGATAGGCATGGTCGGGCTAACATAGTTGACAACTGGTCTTGTGATCGATGTCAACGATGTACGAGTACGTGGTTTTTCCGTTTATTCATTAAGGCCTACTGTGACTTCCTGTGTTAAATCCCCTTTAGGCAAGATTTTGACATTACAGACATTAAACGATATTATTCCGACGGGGTCACCGCTTGCGGGGGCGCTAAATACAGGTAAGGTACAAAAAATTTGCGATTTTCGACCAATACGTCGCTATATCTCGCAAACAATACAGGATAGCGCCATAGTTACTACGTAAGGCGAATAGGAAACCGTAAAAAAAGCTTTCGAATGGCACCAGTTTCACTGATCTTGAGTAACCTGTAACCCACATTTCAATGTCACGATATTATTCAACGTCAAATAACTCGACTAATAGTAAGTCGTGTATATGATCCATCCAACGATTCCGTTTCCAATGACCTTGAGTGACCCTTAAATTAAATTTCTGTCTTGTATCATTTCCAAGGTCACGGGGATATTATAGATGCCCTCGACGTATTGTGTGCATGCGCAGCTGAGGCGCGATCTGTCTGCGATAGCTAAGTTCTTGTTTATACATATCACGACGATATGCTAGAGTAATGTAAGATACATTAATATCACATTATTGTTAAACATCATTAATCGCATCTGACATCATGACACGGCCTAATTAAAGCTAGTATGGGCCCGTGCTGGCCAAAATTCAGGACCCTCTGACTAACATTCAAATGCTTTTAACGCGCTTACTGTATGTTTTTATGGCCCCGCAGGCTATACGCAGCATAGCCTGCAGGGGGCATTGTTTTCATCGAGTCCGTCCCGTGGTCTGTCTTGATGTCTGTCCCGTGCCGTGCCAACACTGGCTCGCCGGCAGAGCGCTCGGCCAGTGCGGTGAAATCCACGCAGGCGGTCGAATCCACTCCTGGGCAAAAATGGAATAGTGCGCAGGACGGGTATGTCCATTATGCTGGGGGTATCAAATGACTTCGGGTGGTCTTTAACTCTCTAGTTGGTATATGTATTTCTCATATAGCTACATACCGTACAATATACACGACAAAGCTTTGATGGCTTAGTAGTTAAGTAACAGTTGTAGAAATATTGTAGCATTTCTGATTGATTTTTACTGCGCGACGCGTATGCATAGCGCGGACTATGCCGTGGCAAGATGTCTGTCCGTCTGTCTGTCTGTCACACGCCGGTATTGAGTCTAAACGGTTATAGACATCCTCAAAGTATTTTCACCATCGGGTAGCCCCACCATTCTAGTATTTCCACACCAAACGAAATGTCAATATTCCGATGGGGACCCCCCAAACGGGGGCGTCGAATGCAACGGGGGTATGAAAAATTCACGATTTTCGACCAATATCGGGCTTTATCTCGGAATTGATGCAAGATAGAGCTATAGTTACTATGGAAGGCAAATGGGAAACCGCACCCAAACTTTCGAATGGTACCAGTTTCAATGACCTTCAGTGACCTCTAACCCAGATTTCAAGGTCACGATATTATTCAACGTCGAATAACTCAAAAACGGTACCAGATAGAGTTATATTTACAATGGCGCACTAATAGAAAGTCGTATATGTTCTATCGAACCGCGCCATTTTCAATGACCTTAAACACCCCATAACCCAGTTTTCAAGGTCACGCTATACTTTGACGTTGAATATCTCATAAACGGTTAAAAATACGGCCATAGTTACTATGGAAGGCGAATAGAAACCGCAACCAAGCTTTCGAATGGTACCAGTTTGAATGATCTTGAGTGACCTCTAACCCAGATTTCAAGGTCACTATATTATTCAACGTCAAAGAAGTTGAAATAACTCAAAAACGGTACAAGATAGAGCGGACCAATAGAAAGTGGTATGTGATCTATCGTACGGCGCCATTTTCAATGACCTTGAACAAACCCTAACCCAGTTTTCAAAGTCACGCTATTCTTTGACGCTGCATATCTCATAAACGGTTAAAGATATGGCAATAGTTACTATGGAAGGCGAATAGGAAACCGCGCCCACGCTGTCGAATGGTACCAGTTTGAATGACCTTCAGTGACCTTTGGGGTGGCGCGGTGGCTTAGTGGTAGGGCGTCGGACTTGCGATTTAGTAGTCGCGGGTTCGAGGCCCGGCCGCGACGCTGCTGCGCAACAACCTTAGGCAAGTTGTTCACACCCTACTGCCTCTGTCACCAAGCAGTATAATCTGGTACCAGCGAAAGCTGGG
>Ga0209149_1001047_pt1 | contig 13218 bp, 6 predicted proteins | sample WorMetTyACAVOLI2_FD_187423 | JGI IMG/M metagenome (GOLD analysis project Ga0209149, IMG submission 187423) | Marine gutless worms symbiont microbial communities from Max Planck institute for Marine Microbiology, Germany - Olavius algarvensis... ... | reverse complement strand
CGCCCTGAAGAGCTAGCTGGTGCCTTGAATCAAGACTTGCGCATCACCACGGCATTACCCCCCCCCCAACGTCTCAAATCAACAGTTGAACATTGTTGCATCATGGTGATTTTTTCACCAGGATCGTCTTGCACCGTCTTTGTTCTTTCTTTCTTTCTTCATATAGACGTATTTAAGTGAAATCAGTAATGCAATATTTTGTGGCAGCAGTGACTGTCATTAGCTTAAAATGGCTGAAAAACTTGGGCCATTATTAATTATAGTAGGCATTTATTACTGAGTACTTTTACCAACCATCACATGCAGACTTTTCGAATCTTTATGGACTGCTCCTTTCGTGTTGTCTGTGGTCTACCTGTGAGAAAAATGTACATTATAAACCTTTAACGGTAGTTTTATCAAGGTTTCGGTAATCTTGTAAACAAGAACCACGCCCACTTCGTAGAATGTTTAACCACAGATATCATTACATTTAATCCATCGAGGTCCGTGATAATTTCAGTGGTTTAACTAAAGGTAATCATCGCCAAAGATCATCGCAGCAGCAATGTCTGCAAATATGACGTCACCAATGTTAAGTGGCCGCTCATTGGTTGAGGTGACTATAATCAATGTTAGACGCACGCTCATTGGTGGAGAGCTGTCCGAGAATCATATAAAAGGAAACGCATCTCGCCTTCTCTTCGATTGGGGCCGGGGGGTGGCCGCGGCGAGGGTGAAGCTTGCCAAAGGGAAGTTAAGGCCAAAATACTGCGACACAAGTTCTGTCCGTATAACAGTGCCTAGTTTCTTCCTAGAAGACTTTTATTCTGTCTGTCGAGTAAAGTTGATAACCATAGACTGACGGAAGCGAGTTCTACGCTGAGGCTTTGCCATAGGCTGACTCGCTGAAATTATACGTTCAGGTTGTCAGCTGTAATACTCATCCAAACGTGTCGCAGACCTGGGTTATTAATACTAGGTTGCTACCACGTCACGTTAAGTTAGGATCGAGTATTGTTTTGTGTTGTATTGTTGTTGTAAATGTTGGAGGTTGAAGTAAACCTTCGATATTAAATCAAACATAAGTCACGAACTATAGCGTGCGGGGCTCAACGCACGCCTCCAATGCACACACAAACAGTCCACACTTGGCCGCATTATTTCTGTATAACGTTGCCCACTCTATCTATCTTCTAAACTGAACTACTTTATGTCTATATTTAATCTTATTTGTTTCCTGTCATTTCTTTAGATTAGCTACTCACTTTCTTACTGTCTTCTGAACTAGTCCATTTTCTTACCGTATCTTTTATAACTTTGCCCACATTCCAACCAATTTATCTTTATCAGACACCTTGTTTACGTTATCCTGGCACGTCTTATTCTACAATAAACTATTACATTTCGGTTATCTCTTTAACCTCCAACATAACTCGCGCGTGCCCACATAATAAGGTCATTCGCTCGAGTGTATCTTTAGTATGGAAGATAATTTTGACGTTGAGATAGAAGATTACGAAGAAATAGTAGGTAATTTAGACTACAGTACTCCAACAGCGAGTAGGTCGGCCAGTCCGATTCTTGACAGAGATTTGTCTTCCTTCCAAGAGCCCACTCTTAGATATCATGGCAGCTCATATGAGCCCCGTAAATGAGCACGTCGGCACGTGGCCAGCCCTGAGGAACCAAAACGCTGAGCTAGCATCCAATGGCCACGAATTGTTGCAGCCTCTATCACGGGCAGAGGAAACTTCTGCAGCACCGACGTGGTGCGGTGATCGCACAGTTTTCACATACCTCTAGATACATGCTGTGGACTGCATAATTCATACATCACTCACACACCTACATGTAGTTTTCATTTTGTTAGAAAATAACAACTCTGTAACATTGAAGCACAGTCGGTTATATTGTCTATTCCTTCACTTTTGACAGACAATTACCCTGGAAACATGTTAGAGAACCATGATGAAGGTCGAGTGTAGTTGAGTAGTCATATAAGATCAAGTTTGTTAAATAGTGTGGTTGACAGCTAATGCAAGGTGAGAGACCGGTTTTATATACTGTGTACTGAGTGCTGATATAGGATATAGTGTTGACGAGTATATGATGTTGGCCTGGCTATTGTAGGTTGGTTTCAAGCCAGCTGGTGGTATTCGCAGTGCAAAGGATGCCACATTGTGGATGATCCTGATGAAAGAAGAGCTTGGAGATGACTGGACTAAGCCTGATCTTTTTCGTATAGGTGCTAGTGGATTGTTGGTTGACATTGAGAGGCAGATATTTCACCACGTGACTGGTCATTATGCAGCCACACATGAAATTCCTATGGCCTAACACGTTGTAAACAAATTCTTATAAATGTACAGGTGCTAATTGCTGCTTGTTACTGCATGTACATAGACCATTACAGCTTTGTTTAAAACTAACAGAACAGTCTTGTGACATTTCTGTGTCTGACGGTCAGTCTTTGATACACAGGTAGATTGACAAAATATTGCATTCAAAAGGCTTAAGTGTTCTTCACCAGTCTGTCAAGAATTGATAGCTTCTATGAGACTTTAAAACTTAGGTCACAGGGTTATTCCAGGGTTGTAATAGGGGCTGGTAATGACTAAAAAAAGTTCAATAGTTATTAGTTTACTTTCTAAGCAATATCAGCAGTTATTATTATTTAAATTACTCTAACACAACCAAAATTATTACCTAAAAACTTGACTTAAATGACGACTTGACTAAAAACTTCCAACCAGATGAATTTATTCAGCAATATCAGCAGTTAATTAATCGTTAATTTACAATTGACAAGAGCATTTATTAAGCCGCCGCTCGGCTTAGTGTATCGGAGCTGTCCGTCTGTTAGTTTGTCAAAAACTAAGCAATTTAGAGCTACGGTGTCTATTGACGACCTATCGGAAGTTATGTAAGCTTAACTGGGCTTTTCAAAGAACCCATTATTGGATCCTTACAATCCAAGATGGCTGAGATCTGCCATGTTGAAAATCGACATGGCGTCATTTTTTTCTCCCGAGGGTGGTCCAATTTGGATAAAATTTTGCAGACTGGTACAGAATGACATGTTGACTGCGGTGATGTGTGGAAATGGAAACCATACGTAGAATTCTAATATGGCAGAGGTTTGGGCGAATTCAATGGCATGTCATCCCACAGCCACGTGTCACATTGCAGGGTGCTGCCACTTGGTGAATTCACTGTCACGATTCCAGAGCCACATGCCACACTGCAGGGTACAGTCACCTGACGAAATCAATGTTGTGATTGTGCCACATTGCAGGGTGTAAGAATTCCATCCGGCATATTGAAAATTGTTTTTTGCCATATTTTTTTTTGTTTTTAATGCAGTTTAGGCTTTGACGAGCGGCGGCTTTCGTATCGTCTCCGATACACTTGTTTTATCAGACAGATATAATCATGATAGTAAAAGGATTTGAAATGTACAATATTAATAGTAACATCGGGTACAAGACGTGGAAATTGTAAAAGCCAAAATAATTTTAAGGCAAAATTGCTACATTTAAGAGCAGTTAAATTAAAGGGTTTTGCAGTAACCAGCTGCGTAATCTGCTGTTTACAGCGTAACTACAGACAAAACAGTATGGACATGAACTTGAAGTACTGTACGTTTAATAACTTTTTTAATTAAACAGTTGCAGTGCCACAAAACCATAACTATCCGTTAACAAGCAGGCGAGTGTATATAAACAATAGTAAACAAGAGTTTGCAAATTCAAAACTTCAAATGTTCACAACAATTAAAACAAGAGTAGTGATAGTTAAGACGACATATCCCCACAACGGTGTACTGTAGTGAATCAGCTGCAGCCTAGTTCCACGGAGTGTAAAAGCATTTTCAGTTATAATTTCCTTGCTTACTAAATTAGTAGGTAACAGACAGTCGATGGCACAATAGCTTTAAGTGACTAATATCAAAAAACAGTTGCCAACGTCTAATGTAATCATCATACATTATCAGGATGGACAGTTGGATTCTTGTTGACAGCAGTCACACTTTAAGAAATTGCCTGCAGACAGTCTAACTGCCTGTTAGCGACTACAGCACATTTACCATCTGTACAATATGCTGTTGTTTGACAAGTTCGTTTACACATGGTATCGTGCATGGTAACATTTCAACCAGGTTCAGAAATCATACCCACTTGTCAGTCGTTATGGTGCATGTCGTGCCTGAACTTTGAGCTTTAAGATAACCTTAATTTTTTACCCGTTAAGTGTGAAATGGTACCATGTGACAGGAGACAGTGTACATATAATCTGAATGTTTGGCGACCTACTGTTATTGACCTTGACATGGCATCGTGAATTAGCTCTGCTGGAGGGAAACAGTACACTAAATATGAACCTTCTATGGCCTATACTCCAGTTACAGGCCTCAATGTCACAATCAGAAGAATACCTCGTGATCCTGACCTTTGACCTTTTAGTTTTTAGTATGTGCTACTTCCTGTGGACAGTATTACCACCAACGTTGAATACAGAATGGCCTTACGTTCATGAATTATGGCACATTTTGTGCACGAACTTTTGTGAAACGTGGTAACCTTGAAGACATTTAACCTCAAAATGGCACAACTGGTTATACGTGTTGCAGGAAATATGTGTACCAAGTTTGAACGTTGACTTTCTGTTCTTGAGTGCAGGGCCAGCACAGGACAGCAGCATGAAAATGGCCGAACAGGGCCAAATTTTAATGCCACTCCTTGCGAGGCAGAGGCATCAAAACTTCTTACAACAAACAGTTAAAACAGCTTAAAATGAATGAACAAGTAGAAGGCAAAGACCACCCACAGTGTTGTTACATGTCTCCAGGATTACCACTTTCATACAGAATAAAATTCCCACACTTTTCCAAACAAATTTGCAGCAAATAAATTGAACAAATGCACAAAATTTGTCAACACAGATTCTTATTTTCTGCTTTTTTCAATACATGGCACAAATGTGTATAAGCACAAGTAGCTCTACTGTCGCAGAAAGGCCGCGTGATGCTTCACGACTGTCAGCAGTTAGCTTCAATAGTACAATACGTAGAGTGCAATCTTCTATTAGTTACTTGCGGCTTCAGATTTACCACTGCATACAATTAAATTTTGTTCTGTTCTCTTCATTCTGGTCGTCCATGCTGGCTGTGATAAGCAAGATTCACTGACGTGTGGCGGTCTGTGCGATAAACTGCATGGTCGACCATCGCAATTGTTGATCGCACTGCAGCAGTCATCGATATGATAGCCAGATATTCGTTAAGAATCACGATTTTTGCCTACCCCACCAGCATTTGATGCCCCGTTAGGGGATACCGGTCGGAAAATTGCCATAATGTTTGGTATAGAAAAACTAGAATGATGTGGCTACCCGAGGGTTAAAAAATTTTGAAGATATGTTCATTCGTTTCAACAGAATACATGAATCTGACAGCTAGACAGACAGTCACCGCATGACGGCATAAGCCGCGCTTATGCATAGCATCGCTTGGCAAGAATGTGTACCATCACATATACAACACGTTTAGATAGAAGATAAGAACAGTCAGCATTCCATGAAAACAACTAAGGTAACTACAGTTATAAAAACTCACAGGATATGCTTAAGCTGTCCGACTTGCATTTTCACTGACTTTTCTCTGACCATTTTTGAATTCCCTGATGACTTCTCAAGGTTTCCAGAAAAAGTGGTAACACTGTTTCTCTTCAAAGGCTCACAACAGAGTCGTCGAATGAGCCTTCTGTACTGCTTGCATTCGGATCTAAGTCTACCTGTTCTTGTGAGAAGGTCTGTGTTGCTTTAGTTGCAGAAGTGACCTCTGGTAGAAGGTTGTGCTCTATCATGTCCTGTTTAGTGGCATTGTTCTGACTCTGGCCTACACTCCATTTATTCGGCAGTACCGATTTGTTGCCTTCTGCTGTACCAGGGTCACTGGCAGCGATGTCTTCACCTATTTCAGCATTCTGCTCATCTGGCAGAACGAACGTTGGAACTATAATATGTTCTACTGGTGCAATTATTGGTGAACCAACATCTTGCGTCATATTTGCCACTCCGCTTGTTCTGGCATCTTGAACATTCGGCTTGTCTGGTATTGCTGGCACTTTTGGTGCGGAATCCCACGCACGGTCTTGTAATACGTCAATACCAGGTTTGTCTACCACGGTGCTTTTCCTCTGCTCATCACTTCTTAACTCGGAGTTTTCCTGCAGGGTGGGTCTGTGCCTGTCCCGTGCCTCGAATTTGTTAATTTCATATTCTTGTTCAGCAGCCTCAGCTTCTCTCAACTGCCTCTCTTCGTTCAGTTTTATCAGCCTCTCAACTTTTCTGGGTGGATAGTGTCCCTTGACTCCTTTCATATTTAGACTCAAGCACTGCCTTCCAGTTAACAATCGACGGTGTGCACGGGCCGCTTGATATTTGTAATAATGATACGATGCCATGGTTAGTATAACGATAGCAAACGCCATAACGACAATAAAATTAATGATGTAGTTGACAGGATAAGGAATAGAAGCACCAGCCACATAAACCTACACAAACGAATGTAAGTGACAAGCTGGATATGTTTACTAATTCACCAAAACAACCACTGACAGAAAATAAACTTTACTAAATAGAAAAAGGTACAAGAGTATGAAACTTTTCAGGAACAATGAGACAATTGGCTGTAGCCACTCTACATACGACATTTGATGTAGACTTTACAGTGGGTGACTTGATAAAATAGATCAGACTTAGTTCTTAGACGAAACTTCGGTCTGAGTCCTAATTTGCATAAATTTTTCAAGTGACGACAAGCGTTCGGTCTTATCTTCAAGATCAGTCCAGAATTCGGTCAGATCAACAGGATTAGACCGAATATCCAGTCTTAATCCAGACCAAACTTAATCTGAACAATTCAGTCTAATCGGCAACTGCGTAATGTAAAAATACAGACCTTTGCTGCTAATCTCTAGATCAGACTAAAGTCTTAGAAGAAATCACTTGATTTTTTTCTGATTGCAAAAACGTAAACATTTGGATTAGGCCTAAATGTTCAAAATATCGTCCTTTTGCACAAATGCACGCCCGAATACGTTTGCACCACTCGTCAATAAGTGCGTCATTGATGATGCTTTGTCATAAATAGCTGTGATCGTCTGCGAAAAATTTTAAACAAAAGTGATGTGCTGATCATGAATATTAATAGTCTTAGAGTCTGATCTGATCGTGTTCTAATCTGAACTTCGGTCTGATCTGGTAATTTGCCAATCAGATAATCCGTTTGGTCTAAGAACTAAGTCTGATCTATTTTATCAAGTCACCCAGTGTATTCTAATTGTAAAGGTGTATGTATGATACGCATATAGCACGAGAAACAGTCAAAATAAGTGCGGCAAATGCTCTCAAGATGTGTCCATATATTTATCTGCAAAATTCGAAAACGACCCAGTGCCTTCCCGAGCACAGTTAATACTAATTCACTGACCCCAAGCAACCATACTAGTGACTGCAGTGTACTGTGAACTCGCCTTATTAAAAATCCACATAACAGTTCACCTATATATTTACGATGCTTCACAATAACCGTTAATTGTAAATGAAAAATTGAAAATTAATTATTCAGTACACTTATTAGCAAAACTTTAGCACAGTCCACAAGTAGCTGAAACGATGTAATCAAAAGTTAAGCTCAGGGTAACACAAATCTGTTTATATGAGTAAAATAATCCAACTCAAAACTCGTATGACTCTAGCTGCATTAGGTAAAAATTAAGAAAGTAATTAATTTCATATTTTGTCTTCACTCAGTAATCCTGCAGGACGTCTCATTCAAACTGCGGAAACATTTAATTTTATGTGTAACAAGTTACCATAAAAGACTTCGTTTTATACAAGACTCATTCAGTGTAACTAAATAATGAACCTACCGTGAATTCTGAATAGAGAGGACAAAACGACATTCCTCGAAACAGCCGAGCACGAAAGTGGTACAAGCCCGCACCCTAGTGACAAACACAAAACATTCACACCAGTAACATATGTTCAGGCAAGTAACTGGATCACAGCAGAGAAGCATTGGCTTGACGTCTTATTGAATGGTGTGGAATGGGCTTTACACTTATGTGCAAAATACAGCACTGTCATCCTGTATCAAGGTCCAGTGCACAAAAGCAAATTTAATACTAAAAATGAGTAAATATAGTTGGTTTTCCTTGATGACAGTGTTGTTGCCATTCTTCAAAATTTGACACCTATAATCAATTTACAGCAGACTTTAATTGCCGTTAGGCCTAACTGCCGCATGCGGTCAATAAGGACTCCATACTACTGCCATTAATGACTGAATAACTAGGACAACAAAATAAACATCACCATCACTAGTAAATCTGTAAACATAATTATGTCGTGATATAAAAGTCATATATTACCACATAACAGTGCTACATTAATGTGCCCTCAAAAGCTAACCATGAACCGAGCTTAGCTAGCATGCAGATGAAATGGACAGGCAAGGGTATCAAGAATACACAAGGAGTGAAAAGTTTATTTTTACAAACGGCAACAGCTAATCTGTATCAAATAATACGATGACTTGTGTGTGTTGTAGCTGTCTAACAAAAGTATGCAAAGAACGGGAAACATGACGATAACAAATAAAGTGACAGTGAAATGTGGCAAGCAAATGTTACAGCAAAGTACTTGAAGTTAGGACAGCACAACTCAATGACAAACAGCAAATCTTGTATTTATTCTGCTGCACATTTTTGAACTGACGGTGAAGCACTATATGACGATCCAATCATCCAACACAAGAGTAAAACATGTTACTTACATACATTACAATTTCTGACTTGTTAGAGGTATGATAATGGGCAGCATCTTTTTCTGTTGTATGATGTGTCCGCAAGGAAGTCAGAAAATCTGTTTCTTCCAAGTCTAGACAAACACACCACAAAGCCACAGTAAAAATGACATGGAACAGAAGCAATTTGTTTTTTTTTTGTTTTTACTATTTCATCTAATGACGTTCAACTGTATAAAACAGTCACAGGAATATTTCCAGCATCACACTCCATTAAGCCTATAATGGGCACATTAAAACCGCACAGCAACAGCCCACTTTACGTGGTGATTGGTACAGTGGTCGCTGATGGGTGGGCTGTTACATTTGGTACAGCGAGGAGGGGACCGGGCGGGCTGCGGCCCCACCCACTCCCCTCCTTGCTCTACCAAATGTAACAGCCCACCCATCAGCAGCCAGTGTACCAACTTCATATTATTCAACATGGCACTATAATTACCAGTGCCCATTAAAGGGTTAACAAGTTTTTCATTGACAACAATACAAAATATCAATATCATATTATAACACATCAGTGAAGCCCAAATAGCCAACGCTGACAAGCCCTGATCAGTCGGGCCACTAGCCGACATGTAGGCGACAAACAGACGGACAGACGAACAGATGGACATTGCCATTGCATAAAGCCTCCACTTTTGTGGTGTGGGCATAATAATATGTACCTGAGGTGGCCTTGCCACCTATGCAATTCAAGTATAAATTATTACATTTATATCTGTAGACATACGGTGCAGAATTGTGGCCACTAACAGTTGCACAAAATAAAAAGCTAGAAGCCACACACCACAAGTTCCAAAGACGAATAATGGGTATCTCATGGAAAGACAAAGTCAGTAACGAGAGGATCAGGGCACAGACACAAATGGAGAAAAAATTTTGCACAATGATTTGGGGATTCCGGGGCGGTACCCCCGGAATCCCCAAATCTGAAACTTTGGGCGTAAATTTTGGCCATTTAACTGCGAATATCTTGAAAACAGTAAGTCACAGCATTACATGTCAATTAGAGCTTAACATCAGCTCGACAAGAGCTTTCTAAAAATGTAGGTCATGGGCAATAGCCCCCCAGGGGAGTGCACCCCCATATGGCGGGTTTGTGTATTGCTGATGCACTTGTTACTATATCATAATGCTTTATTATTATTTTAATGATGGTTACCACTGTAACATCCAACTGAACTGAAGGTCATGTGTACGACTAAACAAAGACATCAACAAAGCATATGATCAACGTGAAGCATGTATACCATTGACAGCAAATGTTGTTCTGCTGTTTACTTCATTTATAGCGAATAGATAGAACTCTGGGACGTCAACATATCCACCATCTTCAACTTGTAAATTGAATATAGCAGGAATTACTGCAGGATACTCGAGCCGGTAAACCTGCACACACTTTGATCTATGTAGGCTTACATACTGATATACTGTATAACACTCAGCAGCTCTGGCAGTCCCTCATCATTCATCATCATTGACGAACTCCAAGAAGCATAGCCACGCTGTCAACTTCACACCATTTTTGCCTGTCCAGTGTCTTATGCCAAACTGTATGTATCCTGAAGGTAAGGAGCTTAACCATACGCATAGTTTGTGAGGGACTTGGGAGCTAAGCCACAAATGCCATGAGAGCTGCAATGTGCTACTGTTTTTGGTGCTAAGCCCTGGAACTGTTAACTATCGTGTTTCACAGTTGCTGTAAAGGCCCGTAACTGGCTGTCTGTGCCACAAAAATATGAGACTACAGTATTTCAGGTGTATGCTTGACCATCATGCAAAATTTCACGTACAGCGGTTCTCCTTAACTGGTCAAACAAACGAATAAAGTAACAGCAAACTACAGTGTATCCACAAAAAAACAAAGCCAACTACTTTTTAGCATAGCGTCATCAAATTGCAACTAAATGCTCTAATTTTTGGCACATCGATTTGAAACAACTGTGAGTCTGTCTATCATTATGTCTTCCACCTCACCTGTGTAATGCCCATACATGGTAAAACGTTTCAGACAGGTTACCTTTTGGCGATAAATAAAACAGTCAAACAGTGAAACCCCAAATTCAAAAATTATCAGCATTAATTTAACACACAACACACTGAACCAAAGGTCCGCTCCCCGCACCAAATTTCACGTTTATCGGGGGAGAAATGTGGGAATACAGCCCCCAAAACTGTCAAAATTTCGAATTTTGGCCATAAATTTGCCCCAAGGGGGTCACTCGTTTGTGCAATTTTTACGAAATTCACAGATTTTATACGTATCTACAGGTAGCTTTTAAGTTTTTAATTTGGACGCTTTCAGGAGACAAACAATGAAGTTATAAGCATTTTCCCACAGTGGAGGCATTTTTTCCTCAAATTTTCAATAGCCCCTAGCGGCAAAACCACTGATCGGATCAAAAAAAGTTAGGGGGTGCAAAAATGGTACAAACCTCCTCTATCACCATGCCAAGTATGGTGAGGATCGTGGGTCGCGCGCCGGCTGTAGATGAAAAAGTGTGGTGTTTGTTGTCTGTCTGTCTGTTTTTTTCTGTCACGCTTTGGAACGATGAAGTTTGTGATAACAGAAACACTATGAAGCAGTGTAATTTTCAAAACACTTATGGTGTAATTGCATAGAGGAAGGTATGTAGTTGTGTATCTCTATTCAACTTTTTCTGTGGACCCCCAAAATTTTCCCTTAGGGGCAAATTTATACCAAAAATTGCGATTTTTTTTGCGATTTGTGAGTCTGTAGGCCCACATTTTTAAAGCCAGAACAGTGAAATTTCGTATGAGGGTGTGGACCTGGGACTCCCTCCCCCAAGCCAAATTTTATTATTAAAAATCGCTTAAGGGGTATACCCCTTTGGGGAAAATTTATACAAAAAATTACCAATTTTGGCTATTTTGAGGCCTGTAAGCCCACATTTTAAAAGTGACTGGTTAAATTTGCCACAAGGGTGCGTGCCTGAGAGTCCCTCCCATGCCAAATTTTGTAAAAATCGCTTAAGGGGATATACCCCTTTGGGGTGGCACGGTGGCTTAGTGGTAGGGCATCGGACTTACGACCCAGAGGTCGCAGGTTCGAGGCCCGGCCGTGATGCTGCTGCACAACAACTTTAGGCAAGTGTTCACACCCCACTGCCTCTGTCACCGAACATTTTGGTACCAGCAAAAGCAAGCAAGTAAGCATCTTTGTTTGCCCGATCAATAAACACAAAGATATAATATCGATGAATAAGTACAAGGGCAGGCTGCCAGAAAAGCCCATAAGGCCCATTATTGCTGGCCGCCTTGCAAAAAATAAAAAAATAAAAGCTGGGAAGTAAACAGGCACACCACATGACGCACTAGCCCCATGTCCGTGGTCCTGCAGATTTATCTGGTGTCTGGCTGAGGGCTACAGAAACGGAGATCAGCGCTGCCCTATGAGCTCTGGGAGGAACATTTACCTTTTTTACCCCTTTGGGGAAAATTTATACCAAAAAAATACCAATTTTGGCAATTTTGGTGGCTGTAAGCCCACACCTTTAAAGCCACAACGGTGAAATTTGGCCTGAGGGTGCGAACATGGGAGTCCCTCTCCGAAGCCAAATATTGTAAAAATCCCATACGGGGATTGGCCCCATAGGGGCAGATTTATAATCGAAAAATTCCATATTTTGACGATTTTGGTGGACATAAGCCCATATTTCTAAAGCCACGATAGTGAAATTTAGCGGCAGGGGACGGACCTGAGACACCCTCCCCTAGGCCTAATTTTGTAAAAATCACTCAAGGGGATTTGGCCCTCAGGGGCAAATTTTTCCCCGAAAATTCGAAATTTTAGCAATTTAGAGCTATTCAATGCCACATTACTGTACCTATAAGGTTCAAATTTTGCTTAAAAGAAGGCACCTGCGAAACCAGGCTCAACGACACAATATTTTGCGGAAATCGCTCAAGGGATTGAGGGCCTGCCGGTATTGCATTGCCCTGCAGCGGTGATGCATATTGATTTCTAGTTGAAAATCCAACTGCAGTTGCATCCTGAGTAGACTCAGGAATAAGTACTCAAAATTTTATAAAATTTCACCTGTCCTAAATAATATTATGATAAAAATTCTCTGGCTTTGTTTTTTGTGGACAATGTATATATAGCTGCCACATACTACAGTATGGTAGGTAAAACATTGACTGGATATTGTTGATTACTGATGTATACAGCAAAAACTCAATCAAGATCACGATACGATACGATAGTGTGTGTTTAACGTGCAGTAAAAAGCTGACGGGTAGCCAGCTTAGTCTACCACACGGAACGAACAAAAAATTAAAATGCAAAACTAAAAATAAAATGATGAGCATGATAGGTCCGGCCCAGTCCCGTTATCGTGAGGCAGTCC
>Ga0209149_1001046_pt1 | contig 13229 bp, 7 predicted proteins | sample WorMetTyACAVOLI2_FD_187423 | JGI IMG/M metagenome (GOLD analysis project Ga0209149, IMG submission 187423) | Marine gutless worms symbiont microbial communities from Max Planck institute for Marine Microbiology, Germany - Olavius algarvensis... ... | reverse complement strand
CGTTGTTAGTCGGTCGCCCGGCAGTTTTGGGGACAGGCCTTCGCCGCCGCAGGACCACTAGTCTGGAACAGTCTGCAGCCCAATCTCAGACTATGTGGGCTGTCATACGGCCAGTTCAGGCAGTTAATAAAGACATTTTTATTCGAACAGTAAGGCCACGGCGCAGTGCGAACTGCGTTTAACTGCGCCGAATAGAAATATTCTTACTTACTACGATTATTATTGATCGATACAGACAGACGAAAGCAACGCTTATATGTCCCCTTCCCACGGGCGGGGGCATAATAATGATACATATCATGTGACAATTCGGAGTGCATAACAACAAAAAATGTCCCTAATTCGTATTATGTTGATCTGTTTTACGGTCCAAAATAACCAATGGTGTGTCGAGTGGGGCGCTGAACACTGCAAAATATAGCCTAAAAATACGCGGTTGCAAAACAACGTCACTGTATTGTAATAAAACGACTAGCATGAGCATACTTGAATTCTGCGACTGTTGAATCTTATTTTGACCCAGTACCGAATGCAACCCAAACTTTTACATAGGCCTATAGCCTTTAATATTTACTGACGCAGTTACACAGTAGTGTCACAAACACAACAACTTGCGTTCACCGGATCAGCGTTCTGGCGGTTTCATATTAAGCCAATTACAGTTATACTACAGCGTGCTACAGATCACGTATAGGAGGGTTACAAAACGCAAACGTGTTTCTGTCCCAAAGTTACTGTTCTCTGCAGGTCGCTATGTTCTACAGCGAAAATAGGCCTAGGCCTGAACAAAACAAACATTTTACGATTTTAAAAAAATTGTTTCTCGTTGGAAATGTTGACGTTTTTATAACAAGTTTAACAACAACGTTTTACGTCTAAGTTAGGAGATAACAGTGCACTAAAGCTTGAAACGTGAACTCAGTGATGTCTTGACTCGAGTTGTCTTCACTCGTTAAGTTTGTGCCAACTGGCGATCTGCTTGCGTGGGCAGCTGACCACTTCCAACCAGTGTGCTCTCTCGGCGTCGCCAGATCCAGCGCCGATCTCGAGACGACCCACGACCTCGTTCTTCGTCATCTGATCCCAGTCGAGGACGACGAACTCGAGGCTAACGCCGGCCAGGAAGTTCGACGCTCCACTGCTGGTTGGATCGGTCGTCGGCAGGTCGAAGATGAACGATTCGTTGAAGACTGGATTCAGAGTTCGCTTCTTGACGTGCGTCTTCTTCTTGCCAATGCGCTGTCCGTTGTACATCAGGTAGACTTTGACATACGGGTCTAACAACATCACGGCATGTGCGTGCAAGTCACCAAATGCAGCAGTAACCGAACAAGTTTCAGTTCGCATACAACAGCTAGCACTGCCGCGTCTTTTACAGCACGTTTGCTGCAAACTGAATATGGAACAAGTAAGTAAGTACGGGCTGAATGGCCGACGCGTTAAGCTCCCACCACCATCAGAGCTGCGCCGCCATGCAGCATTGCGCTGCTGGGCCAACCAGGCCATCTTGCCCGACAAGTACACGTTGGTGACAGACAAACGAACGAACAGACAAACAGAAGGACATTGCGACGTACAGCCGCCCCGCGTGGGCTTAACAATCATTATACACAGGCCTACTTCGATTGTGCCGACTGACCATGTAATATAATTTATTCAATAGCAGGAACAAAGCCCATGACGATAAAATACAGTTAAATAATGAAAAATAAACCACATATACATTAAGTTCATAAAAATTATTTACTTGTGGTTGGTGCCACGCAATTTCCGCTACGTAACGCGCCAGAGATAATCTCTACTCACAGATAACTATGCTTTGTGCAATCGGCCTATAGGCCTAACTATAAATTTGAATAAATCTTGGCGTTGGTTTGACTACAAAAATTTTTGAAGTAGGCTATACAGGGCGACTTCTGCCATATGACGGCCGTCAGTATACCTCCACTTGGCCACCTGAGATGTGATGTTGGTTTGCATGGAGGAAAGGAATAGTGTTTTACTATACACTGTTAGGCAAAAAATTGCACTCTCATTATTGTTTGCAATAATTTGGTCAAACCTCATCTCTTAATTTTTCACACACAGATACTTTAGTAAATGTGAAACAAAACTGACCACCTCAACTTGATGGCTGTTCTCATCCTACCTTGTGAAACGAAACGTAAGTCAATTTGTTCATAACAGCCGTAGTGTAAGCTTTAAAAGTCATGAGCAGCAGAGTTTATTTGCCAAGTGAAAAACACACATGTGCAGTGTGCACATCAAATGTAAACGATAGGCGGGCTGCCAGAAAGGAATACTCCATCGTGCTGGCCACCCATATAGTTACATATCATAGAAATTAGAGAAACACACTATAGCAAATGTTCAAATTGTTTGCTTTTGGATTTGAGACACGCAATAAAACAATCTCAACACTGCTTTATCGATTGATCAATGAAGTTCTGCTGGTTGCTGACCATATTTCAATCGGATGCCATTTCAGCTCATGGACATACCTCGCTGGTTTCTGATAAACATGTTCCTGCGTGTCGGTGTCTTCAGGCGCACTGATGTATGCACTGGTGTGGTTTTCATGCAGCCAGGGATGAAAGTGAATGGTGCATAGGACTATTACTGTGATGCCTTGCTGCTCAGACAGTTGCTGCCATAGGCCTACATCCGTCAAGCTGCTGGTGACTTTTACTTTCCAGTGCACCACGCCTGCACAAGAGCACCAAGCTGCTGTGACACAAGACGCCGGACTTCAGACCAGACACGCGGCCTCCCAACAGACCTGTAGACTATGGGATATGGACAGTCATTCAGGAATGCTTTTATCAGAAACAGCAAGAGTCATCATACATCATCAATAAGCTGTGGTTATTAACAGAATGGCATATTATATTTCACGAGGTAGGGTAGAGGTGGGCAATACTGTTAGTTTTGTTGCAAATTTACTTCAGTATCTGTGTGCCAAAAATTATCAAAATACAAAGCGGTTTGACGAAGTTATTGCAAAAGAAGAATGGTGCAATTTTTTTGCCTCACAGTGTACTAGGTCGGTCGACTGTATCAGGCTTTGATCTTGCTTGGTTTAGTTCCTTGTCTTCCGAACGCCTCTGTGTCTTCGGTACGTGGTGCTATATATATTTTGCTTACTTTTTCTCTTTACCTTTTAGTGAGCTGAGCCTGGGGGATTGGTTGACTAACCATCGTCCTTCAGTGCTGTGACGCTGTTGGTTGGGTCATGTGACCCATAAAATCGTCTCCGAAATGACCTATAATGTGTCGAGTGGGACGTTAAACCCTACTATACCATACCATACCGTCATGGTGTCGGCCGACAATGTTGGCCCGTGTGTCGCGGGCTTAAGAGAATGTAATTCCCTGATGACTGCCTTTCAGCTGTTGACTCCATGAAGAAATATTTCAAACTGACTTAGGACATGATTTTGAGTTGCCAGATGTTAATTATAAACTGCATAAACAATCTTTCGTTGAAAACTGTTTCTATAAGTTTTGAAGCTAGTGTGTTAGTTTTTCAAAATCTTTGTCCCTAATATGCCTAATATGGACTTTTCAGGCATAGGTGTGTTGTGTGCAAATGAACATTACTTACTTATTTAGTCAACCTCTGTATCAGTCACCAAGCATATACTGCTGACATCAATCCCCATCTTCTTGCCGCGCGATGCTATGCATAAACGCGTCCTATGCCTGGCGAGGTGTCCGTCCGTGTATTCTGTCGAAACGAATAAACTAACAAAAAATTTTCACCGTCAGGTAGCCACACCATTCTAGTTTTCCCATACCAAACGTCATGGCAGCACACCGACGGTGACCCCCTAACAAAGGTGTCGCATGTAGGTGGGGTAGGCAAAAATTGCGATCCTCGACCAGTATCTCGCCTAATCGCGTGTTGTCAACGCTGCGACCGGCTAGGTGTTATCAACACGGTGTCGTCGGATCGTGGGAAGTTGTGACACTTATCGCTGGTAGCAAGCGGCGAAGTTTGTTGATGGCGGGAGACGACGACGAAGTGTTTATCACAGGAAGCCTGAGCGTTACGCCGAAGACGTAACAGCATTTAATTGTAGGCAGTGGTAAATCGAAAGACGAAGTAACTAATAATGGAAGAGTGCGCTCGATGTTGTACTATTGAAGCTAACTGCTGACATACACGAAGCACTGCGCGGCCTCTCTGCAACAGCACAGCTACTTGTTTGAGTTCAAACAATGTTGACGCTACGCTAGTACTGGATACATGGACAAGCATACTATTAATAGACTATTATCCTATGTACTGTTACTGAACCATGTTTGCTTGCCTGCAAGTCCAGTGATGTCCATCTTGGGAAGGTTTCTTGCCTTGAGGATGACCACTGTCAGCCTGTTCGCTGCTGGATGGTGGCAGATAGACACCAGTATTTCTCCACGACCAAACGCGGACACCTGCCAACGCATTGCAACAATATAAGCAATCAACGTTACATGTTAATGCTGAATACAGCAGCATTTACGAATTATGCAAGTATTCAACGTGCAATCAAAAAACTGACGGATAGCCAGCTTAGTCTGCCACAGGGGAAAAACTTGCTGAAGAATCTGTAGAAGGCAGAAAACAAATGCACGACTCGACATGGGCGGTGCTACCAGAGATTATATAGATCGTATACGGCCTATATTATCTCTGGGCGCTACGGGGTAGCAGGGGGCATTTTCCATCCATCCTGCCGGCTGCCGTCTCTATTGTCACGATGATGATGCTGTGTGCCCTAGGCTCTTGCCACTTTCAACTCTTTTGAGGCAAACCGAATAATTTTTCGTTTAAAATTTTTTGGTTACGTAGTGCGTCAACATTGCTAAGTTCAATAGGCCCAGCCCAGTGGTAAGGTCGTTAATACCGGGTGCGCCAAATTAAACGGGGCCAATGCAGTTTCTTTCGTCGTAGTAAAGCACGTTTAAGAGACTTTTGATAATTTTTGGCAGGTGAAATAACAGTTTATTTACGCACTTTGAGAAGCATACTAATTAAGTGTTTTTCGCCAGAGGGCGCTACAAAAAGATAATGATTTTCTCCGTAGTAGCATTTTAGCTGTTTTACTTACTCATAACTTTTACATTAAAATCATTTATTGAAAACAACTTCTACGGTAAAAAAAATCGTCTTCTTTTGCTAGTATTTATTTGTTAGCAGCTATAACGTACTGTAATCTTTTTTTGGGGGGAATAGCTACCTGTTTTGCTAAAATAATTCGTGTTGTGTTTTCTGGACTCGGGAGTACAACGGGACTCTCTCTGCAAATAGGCCTATCAGCCTGTATCATAAGTGATGATAGACATGGCGCCATCTAGCGTGTTACACTTTCATTAAGATAAAATTGGCATCATGTCACTTGTTGCTTTATGTAGTTAACTTTATACCTGTCAAAATAATTTAATTGCCGCGCGATGCTATGCATATGTGTGTGTGTCCGTGTGTCTGTCACGTTCGTGGATTGTGTCGAAACGAATAAACATAGCATCAAAAATTTTTCACCATCGGGTAGCCACGCCATTCTAGTTTTCCACGCCAAACGGCATATCAATATTCCGACGGAAACCCCCCTAACGGGGGCGTCGAATGCAGGTGGGGTAGGCAGAAATCGCGATTCTGAGCCTATATCTGGCTTGACTGCCTGTGTTAATGCTGCAACAGCCAGGTGTTGTAAACACGGTCGCCCGTGGACGGCCACCGTCTCGCAAGTTATGAATGACACATCGCTGGTAGTAAGCGGCGGTGTTGACTGCCGGAGAAGACGACGAAATATTTATGACAAGAAGCCTCAACGTTACGCCAAAGACAACAGAACAGCGCATTTAACTGCACGCAGTGATAAATCTGTAGTTTACGTAACTAACAATAAAAGACTACTCGACGTTTTGTACTGTTGAAACTAACTACTGACAGACACGAAGCATCGCGCGGCCTCTTTGCGACAGCAGAGCTACTTGTTTTATAAATGCGTTCGCTTGTTACAAACAAAAATGCAAGCTGCCCCGTTTAATTTGGCCCACCCTGTAGATATCGGTAAAGATCTGTGTTGCAACTAAATATACACTGTGACTCAAAAAACATGTGACCACGTTTTCGAAGATAAGTTGAACAAGAACTGTCCGTTTACTAAGATTTTTGGCACACTTATTATCAAAACTATACAGGCCATCGTCAGATATTTTTAGTTACCCACCTCACCTATTTAGTGCAATTACTTTACCTTGGGAAACTGTCGAGACCTAAATACCATGAATTTAGCCCTAAATTACTGATTTTCTCAATGACACAATACTAGAATATTAACTGTAAAACTAGTCACAATATTACTTTACTTACTTACTTTTCAACTTACGTTTTACAATAGAACAATAACAAGATTTATTGCAGATGATAAGCGGATAAGGTTGTTTATCAGCGCGTGAGACGGGAGATGCGATTGGCTTCAGAAGTTCAGACAACAGCTGAGCACGACGTTGTTTGGAGTATTTGAGCTGGAGATCACGGTGAATTATCCTGTGCACACTTGAACGGAGAATGTCAGTTTCATGCAAAATCTCACGAGCTGATCGGTGCCTTTTTGGCTTGTCCTCCTGACTGAGCACAAGGTCCTCCACTGCGCCGAACGTGGTCTACCGCTGCCTGGTTGCCGGACAATTGTACCCGTCTTGCAGATTCTCTTCAGCAGACTATTGATGCTTTGTGCCCGTGTAATGTCTTTGACGTGATAGTGTCATACCTTAATCAGTACATTGTTACTACTTCCAAGTTTCCAACCCTTCACCTTTTGTGCATCATGTTGCTTTGACAGATAGAGATTTTTAATCAGAATCGCACCTTTCTGTTAAATTTTCATGACTTTAATTTTTTACTGATATTTAGGTCTTGACACTTTTCCAAGGTAAAGTAGGTACCGAAATAGGTAAGATGAAAAAATAACAAGAACTTAGCTATCGCAAACAGATCGCGCGTCAGCTGCGCATACAATACGTCGACAGCATCTCCGTGACCTTGAAATCTAGGTTAAGGGTCACTCAAGGTCACTGGAAACGGAATCAGTGTAGGCCTATCGGAATATACGACTCACTATTAGTCGAGTTAATTGACGTTGAATATTATCGTGACCTTGAAATGTGGGTCAGAGGTCACTAACGGTCATTGAAGTTGTACCATTTAAAAGCTTGAATACGGTTTACTATTCGCCTTCTGTAGTAACTATGGCCGTATCTTTAGCCATTTCGGAGATATTTAACGTCAAAGAATGATCTGACCTTAAAATCTGGGTTTGGGGTCGTTTAAGGTCATTGAAAATGGCGCGGTTTGATAGACCATGTATGACTTTCTATTAGTCCGCCATTGTAACTATAGCTCCATTTTGTACCATTGTCGAGTTATTTGACGTTGAATAATAGGCCCTATCGTGACCTTGAAATCTGGGTTAGTGGTCACTCAAGATCATTGAAACTGGTGCCATGCAAAAGTTTGGGTTCGGTTTCCTATTCCCCTTCTATAGTAACTATGGCGCTATCTTGTATCGTCTGCGAGATATAGCGACTTACTGGTAGAAAATCGCGAAATTTTTATACCCCACCTGCATGTATTCAGCGCCACCGCAGGCAGTGGCGTCTATCAATTGAGGGGAGACCGTTCTTCCACAAATTGAAAACTGGGAGGCCGAGGGTTCATTTGAAAAAAAAAACTTAACTCGTTTAACGTATCACATTTCAGACTGATCGGTGTTCGTCGTCGTCTTGGACAAACACAAAGTTTCTAATTGCTCACTGGACTGTCAAAGTCAGACCCGACAGTCTGGACTCAGCCACGTACACTGTAGTCCAATAGTATCTGTATTCTGTAGGCTAGCTGCAGCCTGCAGCTAGCGGCGTGCACTTTGCTCTGCTGTACACGATGAGGCAATGGCTCGCTGCTGCAACCGTCTGTTTTTCTGCTGCCTGCCTGTTGCGTAGGCCTAATATTGCGTGTAAGTTTGTGTACACGTGGTGGCGTGGTTTCTAAAACTGTGGTGACGTCAGCGTAGTTCAATAAAATGTGAGTAGTGTTTGAATGAAGTACTTTCTCGACGTTATTACGCGTTTGCTCCGGGTAAAACGTGGATACATACTTGCTCTATGCATACGCTACGCAATGTAATATAGGCTTATACGGTAACGGACCAGCGGTGGAGACCCGTCTGGAAAAATTCCCTGGGGCCCAATTTTCAAAACTTCTTAAGTCAAACTTAGGCTTAAGATTTTCTTAAGACAATCTTAGGAGTAATTTATAAAAATTCCTAATTCTCAACAGTTCTTAAGAACTTATAAAAAAGTTAATATAAAACTTAACAATAAATTAGGACCCCCTAGTCGGCTGGGGAGGGGATGAAATTTGGTCAGTTGATTCTCAGGAGAATCGTTAAAATCGTTGCCACCAAATGTCAGATTTTAATGCTAAAATCCACCAAAATCGATTTCGGCTGGGGCTCCGCCCAGACCCCGCTGGGGAAGCTTACAGCGCTCCCCCAGTCCCCTAACAGGATTTAAAGAGCCCTACTTCTAAGGGAAGGGGATATAGGAAGTGAGGGGAAGGGGGGCAGAGAGGTGAAGGCAGGGGCAGGGGAAGAAGGAGAGGGAGGGAAGGGAGAGGGGAATGGAAAGGAGGAAGGAGGGAGGGAGAAAGAGAGGGAAGGGGTTCAGTCTCCCGTACCTACTGGGGGGGGGGGTTAGACGCCACTGACCGCAGGGGTGACCCCGTCGGATTTTTGTGAAAATGTTTGAGGCCGGTAAAACTAGCATGATTGGGCGACCGTATGGTGAAAAAACTGTGACAACATGTTAAGCCGTTTTCATCTGACACCGGAGCGTTACGGACAGACAGAATTGCTATATCAATAATAATAATAATATAATAATAATAACCACGACAATGTTTATGATGCTGTCATCATGGCAGAGCCATTGCGAGAGTTCACCCGGTTCATTTGATGAATGTAGAATGGCGCCAAGCGGCCGCCAACCCAAGACCAAGCCAGACGACTTAGGCTGTGAGTCCGTCTGTACAGGCTCAGGCTGCCAGAAACTACACCCACCATCGCCATTTATTATTACTCAGCCCGAAAGCTGATACTCATTTTACCATCCCACAGAGGGTAGAAAGCTGAGTCGACCTAGCTGGCTGGTAACATACCGAGATGGTTTACCCGTCCACAGACGGTCACCCATCCGGATACTAACCGGGTCTGACGTAGCGCAACGTTGATCGAGGCCAACGCGTTACCACTAAGCCACACGCGTCAGTGTGCTGACGCGCGAAAAATGGCCTATACTCTTGGTAACAAGTGTGCCAAAAATTGTTGTAAACGGGCAATTCTACCTCAACTTATCGTCGAAGATGTAGTCACGTGTTTTATGAGACACGGTGTATATTACGGACTTTCTTTCTAGAGACCTGCACGGTAATGGAAAATCAAGCCATCCCCATCCGTTACCGCAGAAGTTGTATCCATCCCCATCCGTTACCGCAACACTTTTTTCAATCCCCAAAAATTACCCATCCGTCCTCCAAGGTCCAAAACTTATCGGTAGGCCTATGGTAAGTTCCACTAACACAAATACATGAGTAACACAAATACATTTCCATCAATTGTAATGTAAGACATTAATTTCTTAATTACTGACTATAATGGTTAGTACACTACAAAGTAGTCATCGCAAAAGAACAGTCCATGTAGGTATATTACAATTTTTACGAAAATCTCAATAGGAAGCTTTTAAGTTTTTAATTTGGTCACTTTCGGGGGACAAACAACCAAGTTATAAGCATTTTCCCGTGGTGGGAGCATTTTCCCTTAAAATTTCAATAGCCCCTAGTGGCGAAACTATTGCTCGGATCAAAAAAGTTAGGGAGGTGCAAAAAAACGTACGGTCCTCATCTATCACCATGCCAAGCATGGTGGGGATCGTGGGTTGCGCGCCGGCTGTAGACAAAAAGATGCAATGTTTTTGTCTGTTTGTTTGTCACGCTTTGGAATTGCGCGTTTTGTAATATTCTGTTTCCGCTACCACGGTAATACCGTTTTAAACGCAACCGTTCCCGCGGTATTACCGCAATCTCTGTCACCATTACCGCGGTATTACCGCAGCAGTTACTTCCATTACCGCGGTAAATCCGCGGTTACCGCGGTATTACCGTTGTCCCCATTACCGTGCAGGTCTCTATTTCTTTCACCATTTAATTTTCCTCGCTTTTAAACGTTCAGTAGTATCCATTTTCGCCCTTCTGTTTTGTCTCCACATTGCCACATCAAAAATCATGCTCTTAAAACAGCACGAGCTCTTGTTCTTTACAAGCATATTCACACAGTTCGTGCACGGCGTCAGTAGTAGTAGTAAGTTAGTAACAGTAGTAGTACGCCCTAGTAGTAGTTAGTCGAACCTTGGCATGTCTCTGTTCGATCTGACGACAGACACAGACAGCTGATTTGTTGCTGGAGTCGACTTCCATCGCGTCGAGCTGGTAGACGACTTCTCCGATGACGTCGTCACGCGAGAACCTGTCGAAGCTGAGCACGACGAAGTGCAGGGAGATGCCAGTCAGCTGATTGGCGTCAATACCGTAGAACGTGAACGTCTCGTCAAACACTGGGTTCAGCGTCTTACGAACTACGCGTGTCTTCACCTTATAACCACAAGACAACAGCACAGTTAACCCTTTGCAGTGCAGAGGCAAAATTAATTGCAGTGTCACATCGAATAATATGAAGTTGGTACACTAGCCGTTGATGGGTGGACTGTTACATTTGGTACAGCGAAGATGGGACAGGCTCTACAGGGCGGGGCTGAAGCCCGCCCACGCCTCTTTTCGTTGTACCAAATGTAACAGGCCACCCATCAACGGATAGTGTACCAATCACCGTATTGCTGTATAATGGTCGGTTGCACTGCTGTTTTAATGTGCGGTGCCCATTAAAGTAGAAGTAGCGCACCATGTACTGCGAATAACACGCCTCTGATGCGCTGCCACTTCCCGTACTACGGCGCTGATCTCCGTTTAGCTAGTCCTCACCCAGACACCAGCTAACACTGCAAGACCACGGATACGGGCTAGTATATGACGTGGTGTCCTGTTTACTCAATCCCCAGCTTATGCTGGTACTCATTGTGCCTACCCATGGAGAGCAGGCCAGACTGAGTAGGCCCTAGACCTGTGTGGCTGGTTCTGCAATCTGCATCGAGATGGTTTGCCCGCGCTAAGACGGTTATCATGCACAACGGAGCTGGCTCGGAGTAGTGCAGTTCCGTTGATGACGACCAACGCGTTTGGCGTTATCACTAAGCCCGACCGCTTCCACCACCATAGTGAGAGACAACGGTAAACTCGCCAACTTACTGATATTCATGCATGTGAAACGAAACCACAAACAACCTAACAGCAGGTAAAATGTAGCCAAAAAGTACTCAAATCAAAGAAATGAGAAAGAAACGAGCAGTGCAGAGTGTTACATTTGGTATAGCGACAGGCCTGGGCAGGCTGCGGCCCCGCCCAGTCGCTACACCCCTACGTCCGTATAATGTCGAGATCGAAACCGGAAGTAGAATTCCAATATGGCGGACATTTGTTTTTCCAAAACGGACGTAGTTATATCTCGGCCACGAATTGAGTTAGGATCACGAAGTTTGGTTTGCTGATAGACTTTGACCTTCCAAATACAGCGGCATCAACAAATGAGAAACCGGAAGTAGTATTGAGCGGCCGCGGCCGCCATCTTGAAAAATCGATATGACGTCAAGTTTCCGCAGTAGGTGCTCCGATTTGCCCGACATCCTTGAGTTTCAATAATTGAAAGTTAAAACGTAAGCCTAAATAATTACGTCACTCACAGACGCTCCGCGTGGAATATACAACGCTTAAGCGCTCACCATAGAATATTAAAACGTCAAACATTCCGTTCAACAAAAACACGTAGTTTACGTACGTCGGCCTATCTGCTCGACTGCTAGTCGTTGCACACTGCACAGTATAGAGTCGCATAATCACATTTGAAGTGACAATATCGAAACAAGACTATTGGAGACGATACGAAAGCCGCCGCTCGTCAAAGCCTAAACTGCATTAAAAACAAAAAAATAAAATATGGCGAAAAATGATTTTCAACAAGACGGGTGGAATTCTTACACCCTGCAATGTGGCATGTGGCTCTGGAATCGTAACAGTGAATTCACCAAGTAGCAGCACCCTGCAATGTGATACGTGGCTCTGGGATGACATGCCATTGAATTCGCCCAAACTGCCGCCATATTGGAATTCTACATATGGTTTCCATTTCCACACATCACCGCAGTCGACATGTCATTCTGTACCAGTCTGCCAAATTTTATCCAAATCATACCAATTGGCAGAAAATAATGACGTCATGTCGATTTTCAAGATGGCGTATCTCAGTCATCTTCGATTGTAGGGATCCAATAATGTGTTCTTTGTAAAGCCCAGTTAAGCTTACATAACTTCCTATAGGTCGTCAGTAGACACCATAGCTCTAAATTGCTTAGTTTTTGAGAAATCGCGTTTTTTGCATTTCGGCGACAGACAAACAGACAGATGAACAAACAGATGGACATCATCGATGCGTGAAGCCGCAGTCTCGCTGTCGCGAGCTGCGGCTTAATAAAGGTCACAAGCACTGATTATATGCTGAATGCTTAGTTTCAAGCCGAATTAGCCGAATTTAAAATGGCGGCTACCCAACTGGAATGAAACGGCGGCGTTATGTAACCGTATATATAACAGCGGCTAGAAAACTTAACGGCGGCTAACGACCTTATTGGCAGCGGCTAATGGCGGCGGCTAGTGGGTCTACGTCGGGGCCGGATTGAACTCCGGACCTCCGGGGCCTGGTGGCCACACAGGCCATACGTATCTAAGGGCGCCACAAGTAAGCCCCCGCCACTAGCATAAATTTCACGCGGTGAAGTTAGTCACAGGGGAGAAACATCTGGGACACCCGTTGCCCGGGTGGTCCAGCAGCGCTGCTGCCGCTCACGGCTGGGCCAGTCAGGCCATTGCCCGACAAGTACGCGTTGACGGCAGACGAACGAACGAACGACCTAATTAGCATAACTAGATGCTGGCATGTGACGATATTATGCCAACCGGATGGACGCCCGCCGCAGCCAGTTCGACCTTGGAAGAGTGGACGCGTACATTTAGCCGAGGG
>Ga0209149_1001045_pt1 | contig 13233 bp, 14 predicted proteins | sample WorMetTyACAVOLI2_FD_187423 | JGI IMG/M metagenome (GOLD analysis project Ga0209149, IMG submission 187423) | Marine gutless worms symbiont microbial communities from Max Planck institute for Marine Microbiology, Germany - Olavius algarvensis... ... | reverse complement strand
GACGATGGTCAGCAGTCTGTGCACACGTGACGATGGTCAGCAGTCTGTGCACACATGACGATGGTCAGCAGTCTGTGCACACGTGACGATGGTCAGCATTCTGTGCACACATGACGATGGTCAGCAGTCTGTGCACACGTGACGATGGTCAGCAGTCTGTGATTGTTGCTGCCGACGGCTCAGTTTCCCATGTTGGAATTGTACATGTTGTATGCAGCATGACTTAGCATAACCTCAGCCTGACCTGTGCATAAGCTGACCCCACATTTTCTGTATAAAATGTGGCAAAAAGTTGTCAGCTTAAACACGAGTATATAGAGCCTTTGTTGTGTGTTAGTGTGTGTGTGAAGTTAGTAATGTTGTCTTGTAGGATACGATATCAGTACACAGGCCGGGATTCTATGCCCAACGATTCCAGTCGTTTATTGGTGAAACTGTCTTTCGTAAGCTTCCACCATGTATGTATCACGTTATTGTTGTCTGTCGAACATTATGCTATTAAAGAACTGGCTGCCATAGTAATGTTGCTGCGACTCTGGCTTGCTAGTAATTGTTAATAGCTGCTGATGTACAGAGTGGCGCAAAATAGACCGGAGTATTCATCCTTTCCATCGAGTTTACGAAAATTTTCATAAAATAACACTTGTAGCGCATAGACAAATAAGCAGACAGTAAAGAAATATGCATTTAAATATTCTGCGGTAATTAATATTCTATGTGACGTCATCGCTGACGTAGTAGATGTAAATATGAAAACGCATACGTTAACAAGTGGCGATAGAGCATTAATTCGTGCGTTGCGAGTTGAAAAAGGATGGGGAGCGCTTAGAATGATGAAAGACTTAAACCCAGTGGACTATTCCATCTGGGGAGCGCTCCAACAGCTTGATTACCGTCGTCTTCGCATTCGAGACATTGAACACCTGAAAGAAGTCCTGCAAACCTGCTGGGAGCAGATTGGTCGAGATGTTATCAATCGCACTATAGGACAGTTTCGCAAACACTTGTCACTCGTTGTTGCAACCGGTGGAGGACACATTGAGCACCGCTTTGACTAAGGTTCTTGGTGCTACACGTACATTATCGTACTTACGTGTTTTGTTGTAAAAATACAGAACTTGGACAACAAAAGTAAATAGTGCGGTTTATTCTGCGCCACCCTGTACATATCTCTGTTTTCTTCACCACACTTTATGTTTCTGGATTGGAATGGATGCCAAGAGTGGTGTATGTTCAGTCATTGATGTGGTTTAGATGTAGAATGATTCGTTTGAGATTTTATCCCGTTATTGAGGCTGCTCTGAGCTTTATGGTTTCTTAAATCCAAAGCTAGAACCTGTTTTGCCTTCGTCGAACAAATGTAAAGAAGACAGTTTTTATCATGTGTCGGCACAGCAATGCTGATGCGTGATATTAGTATATCAATTCTGTCTGTCTGTTTGTCCATCTGTTCGTCTATTTGTCTGTCTGTCACATTCTGGTATTATATCGAAATGATTAATATTCTTCAGCATGTGATAGTTCAATTATTTTAGTTTTCCCAATACTAAACATCTTGCATAATTCGGACAGGGTCACCCCCCATGGCGACGTTAAATACAGGTGGGTTATATAAATGTTGCGATTTTTGACTAGTACTGTAAATGATGTTTACATCATCAGCAACTGATCTTGAACTTGAAACAGTAAAGGTGAAGTCGAACGTGAAAGTGTGTTGTAAGTTGAACATGAGTGTGAACTTGAACTTGTAAGTTGAACTTGATCTTGAACTTGAAACAGTAAAGGTGAACTCGAACTTGAAAGTGTGTTGTAAGTTGAACATGAGTGTGAACTTGAACTTGTAAGTTGAACTTGATCGTGAACTTGAAACAGTAAAGGTGAACTCGAACTTGAAAGTGTGTTGTAAGTTGAACATGAGTGTGAACTTGAACTTGTAAGTTGAACTTGATCGTGAAGTTGAAACAGTAAAGGTGAACTCGAACGTGAAAGTGTGTTGTAAGTTGAACATGAGTGTGAACTTGAACTTATAAGTTGAACTTGATCTTGAACTTGAAACAGTAAAGGTGAACTCGAACTTGACAGTGTGTTGTAAGTTGAACATGAGTGTGAACTTGAACTTGTAAGTTGTACTTGAAACAGTAAAGGTGAACTCGAACTTGACAGTGTGTTGTAAGTTGAACATGAGTTTGAACTTGAACTTGTAAGTTGAACTTGATCGTGAAATCGAAAGTAGAACTTGAACTTGAACTTGCCATCTATGCTACAGGGTTACCACTTTTTCTGGAAACCTGGATAAGTCCGGGAAATCTAAAATGTTCAGGGAAATGTCTGGGAAAATGCAAGTAGTCACGGAGAAGTCCGGGAATTTTTGCTGTCTGGAAAGTGTTGACCCTGATCTATGCTGTCAGTCTAGTGATGGTGGCAGGGGCTTATTGTGTTGTTACTTTGCGTGCGCAGCTGACATGTGATCTGTTAGCAATAGCTAAGTTATTTTGTTGATATAGTGGTAGCAGACCATGTAACTTGACAACAGAGCTGCCTGAAAAACTTGCCTCTGTGCATTAATCATTAAAACTGATAAATCTCAGCTGAATGAAGTTACACTGAAGTAAAACAATTTGGAACGTTCAGTTGATAATATTCGAAACTCTGACCTGGTAAATGTCAGTAGTACATTTTGCTGGCGAACATTTCGTGTATACGGTAAACGCTCAGACCACTGAGGTCGAGCCATTGTGTATTGTAAAGGTATTCTTTAGTCAAGTTGAGATGTGCATTGAACAGTATCGTCATCATTGGTAAGATGTCGTCAATGCAGTGATTCATCGATGTGGTGTGTCATGCATCTTAGCGGAGCACTCACAGATGAAATCATCCCGTGCACGCTTTAAAAGGCTTGTACAGCTCGGTAAGATGTCGCATGCACATCGTGCAGTGCGTGCTACGGAGCCGTTGCGGTTACATGGCCGCCCACATTACTTACTTACTTACTTACTGTCTGCTGCACTTTGTGACGTCAGAGTGTCTTGTTTTTAATTTTGTGTGTCTGTGTGTGCATGTGTGTGTGTGGTACCAGTAATTTCTGCTGTACATCCAACAGTTATTCACAGAGATGCTTTATTTTTTACCGCACGACGCATATGCATAGCGCGGACTATGCCGTGGCAAGATGTGTATCTGTCCATCTGTCCATCCGTCCGTCACACGCCGGTATTATGTGTAAACAGTTATACATATCCTTAAAGTTTTTTTCACCATCGGGTAACCTCATCATTCTAGTTTTTCCATACCAAACGGGATGGCAATATTCCGATGTGGACCCCCCTAACGGGAGCATTGAATACAAGGTGGGTATGAAAAATTCACGATTTGCGACCAGACTTGGAACTGGTGCAAGATAGAGCCATAGTTACTATGGAAGGCGAATAGGAAACCACACCCAGGCTTTCGAATGGTACCATTTTGAATGATCTTGAGTTACCTCTAACCAAGATTTCAAGGTCACGATATTATTCAATATCAAATAACTAAAAACTGGTATAAGATAGAGCTATATTTTTAATGGTATGGTATTTTCAATGGTGGACCAATAGAAAGTCGTGTATGATCTATCGAACGGCGCCATTTTCAATGACCTTGAACAATCCCTTACCCAGTTTTCAAGGTCACGCTATACTTTGATGTTGAATATCTCATAAACGGTTAAAGATACGGCCATAGTTACTATTGATGATGAATAGGAAACTGCACCCAATCTTTCGATTGATACCAGTTTGAATGACCTTGAGTGACCTCTTACCCAGATTTCAAGGTCACGATATTACTCGTCAAATAAGTCAAAAACTGTACAAGATGTAGCTATATTTACAATAGAGGACCAATAGAAAGTCGTATATGATCTATCGAACGGTGCCATTTTCAGTGACCTGAACAACCCCTAACCCAGTTTTCAAGTCACACTATTCTTTACTGCTGAATATCTCATAAACGGTTAAAGATACGGCCATAGTTACTATGGAAGGCGAATAGGAAACAATACTCTAGCTTTCGAATGGTACTAGTTTGGATGACCTTCAGTGATCTATAACGCAGATTTCAAGATCACGATTATTCAACGTCAAATAACTCGAAAATGGTACAACATAGAGCTATGCTTACAATTTCCGACCAATAGAAAGTATGGCGCCATTTTCAATGACCTTAAATGACGCCTATCCCCAGTTTCAATGTCACGCCATTTTTGACGCTGAATATCTCAGAAGCGGTATGATATCAATGGAATACTAACAGGGACTTACAAACGCGCTACTCAACAGTGTCGCTTCGGATGACCTTACGTGACCTTACGTGACTTAGCATAAATATTCAGTGACAAGAAGCGTCGCGCAGTCTCTGCGACAGCTGAGCTTCTTGTTTGTCAGACAGTGCTATTGCAGTTTTTTGTCATTCTGTCGTCTGTCCGTCCTTCGTGCTCGTGCACTGGTTGAAATGGCACGGCACAGTAGCCCGAGCACTGTGTTAGTGGCACCTGCTGTTTTCAATGGGAAATGGCAGATTTTCACCCTGTACAGAATTGAGACCTCTGAACCAATCACAATCACCATATTTGGTGCCAGTAAAATGTAATCCCATCAAACATTACATCATAAATGTGCCCTAAACATGCTTTGACACAGGGACATCTACAATGCTTACATTTACTTAAGTGAGCATATGGCACATGAGTTGTGCTGTGCTGAAGACTGTCGACTATGTTGCTGTTATGAAGACATTAAACTTTGGTCGTACTCAGTTGCAAACTCTCGATTGTGAAGTAATGTTGAAAGTTGTTGTTGACATGTAACTGATATTGTTGTTCTGAAAACATTAAACTTTGCCAAAATACCCATCTAGCACAGATAAGCTGGAAAGGATAGACACGGCACAGATATAGATAAGCACAAAATAGCTCAGATAGCAAGAAAATAGCATGGATAGTCCCAAATGGTGCAAATACACTGCAGCTGTGTTATATCGTGTTGTTTGGGGATGGTTTATCTGTGTTAAATGTTTCAGCTAGAACGTTGGCAGCTAACTCGTTGATTCCTAATATGATGGCCACCCGACCTTGTGCTCCTTTGACCATAGCAGTTTGATCTATCAAAATTTGCATGTATGTGCAATAAAATTGAGCTGGCGACTGATGACACTACACTATATGCTGTGTGCTGTTAACTCATTGATCCATAATGTGCAATAAAATTGAGCTGGCGACTGATGACACTACACTATATGCTCTGTGCTGTTAACTCATTGATCCATAATGTGCAATAAAATTGAGCTGGCGACTGATGACACTACACTATATGCTCTGTGCTGTTAACTCATTGATCCATAATGTGCAATAAAATTAAGCTGGCGACTGATGACACTACACTATATGCTCTGTGCTGTTAACTCATTGATCCATAATGCACACGCTTATTGTTTAGAAGACTAACAGACTGCTCCTTAACTCAAGCTGTATGCCAAATTTGAAGCTTCAGTGGCTGCAGACATGCGTAGGATGAACTAAATTTTTCTGATGCCTCCTTGCGCAGAGCCATGCAAATTTTTGTCCTAACATTTGTTTTGACATGCTGCTCCGTGAAGAAAGCTGTGTACAATATCTGAAGTCACTGTTTGCAATGATGCCAGATATTGTGAGGGAATCTCTACCGACACTGAAGCTCGTTCCCTCCACTATCGGCCTTGCGATCACTGGCCACAAGCAAAGATGACAGGGCTATAACAATGAGTCGGGGTAATTTTATCAGGACTGACGTAACTAACATGCCAGGGTCGCACTTACATTAGTATATAGGATCTATGGTAGTCATGTGCAGAAAAATTCGGCATCCAAGGGTGTACCCTCATTATAGCCAAACTCGTGCTTTAGTGAGACACGTTGTAGTGAGGTTGCAGTGGTTTGCACGGTTTCCTGCAACAGCTGAGCTGTTTCTTATTGTCTTTTTGTAACACTGTTGTTGTGTGTGTAAATTTTGTGTTTATATGTTTACCAATTTACCCAGAATCGTTTATTTTGGATGTGTTTTCCTGATTTTTCCCTTTTATGGTTCATGGATGGATATCTGATCCAGTTGTGCATATCAGCCCAAATTTCTGTTATCCAGCAAAATTCGTCTTCACCAACGATACACATGTTATACCGCATCGCATGTGCATAAGCATGGACTATGTCATGTGGCAAGATAAATCTGTTGGTCTGTCACATGCCAGTAACGTTGTAGATTTTCCATAGATCACAGATCATATTAAACATTGTGGCAATATTCCGATGGGACCCCCTAATGGGGGCATCAAATGTAGGCCATCATAATTTTAAATCAATATCTTGCTTTATCTCAGAAATGATACTAGATAGGGCCATAGTTATGGAAAGCCTGTAGGAACTTGTATGCAATTTATCGAATGGTGCTGTTTTCAATGACCTTGAGTGACTTAGTGAAACACTCAATGACATGAGGCATCACGCAGTTACTTGTTGATTCTAGCCGTGCTTCAGTCAGTGAACCATAATTGCTGATTCAATATAAGCCATAGTAGATTACATATAATACAATACGTAAATTAGGTTAAATTAAATATGGTTCAGACATCAGTTAGCTGACTCAGTCTCTGTTACTCATCTTTAATTCATTAACTTACAGTTTTTATTTATTGCAGTCTGTTTTGCACAAATTTTTTGCAAACCAAAAATCTGGAACTGGTGGGATTTTAAGGTGCTGGATAACGAATATCCATCCACCTCTAACAGCATGTAGTAATACACTTTGTTACAGTTGAAGTGATGCCACCCACAAAGTTCACATTTACTTAACAACAACACATCTGAACATAATTAAATCTCGTTGTAGCCACTAGCCATGCTAGTCACTCCTTATGTTGCGTAATTGTAACTTTCAACAAACTACCATCGACAGTTCTAGAGATGTAAAACTGGTTAAATTAACTCCACTTTGCAGTAGGCCACTATTTCACATGGTCAACATCTCGTTCTGGTCACTGCAGCAATCCAATGTAGAGTCTTGTAGTCAGCCAGATTGAGGCCAGAGGAATTAGTCGACCACATTATCGGTAAGATAATGTATGTTATGTTTGCAATCAAAAGGATAATTTTGTTCAGATTTGTTGCCGTTAAATGCATTTGAACTCTGGTATCACTTGAGTTGAGGCACGGCATATGTCACGTGTTGGGAGCATGCAGTCTTTGAGTGATTATGATAGTTTCTGTTATAGATTTCGTCGTGGAATTATTTTGAAATTATTTTATTAATCAACAAGCTAATGACACTGCGGTTGTGTGTTGTGATTCATACGTGTGTTTTAATTTTGACTTTTGTTTGCCGAGGTTGTTCGCGCGTGTAATTTTATTTGTATGTTAAGTGTTTGACAACCCATTATCAGCCGGCACCAAAACTCTTAGAAATATTAATATACCACCATCATCATCTTCAAATTCCTCACAAGCACTCCCAACCTTCCCTCCCATGGCTTACAGTCTCCGTCTAGGGTCTAATAATAAGGAGAACCCGGGAAACAGCTGAAAGAAACATGAAGAACCCAAAGACAAGAACCCACGCTTCCTTTATACTCGCCTTATTCTGGATCTGATGAGGCCCTTGGTTAATTGCTGGTCCCCTCTTACTCACACCTCTCGCTGTATGACTGCTAGTAGCTTTATACTCGCCTTATTCTGGATTTGATGAGGCCCTTGGTTAATTGCTGGTCCCCTCTTACTCACACCTCTCACTGTATGACTGCTAGTAGCTTTATACTCGCCTTATTCTGGATTTGATGAGGCCCTCGGTTAATTGCTGGTCCCCTCTTACTCACACCTCTCGCTGTATGACTGCTAGTAGCTTTATACTCGCCTTATTCTGGATCTGATGAGGCCCTTGGTTAATTGCTGGTCCCCTCTTACTCACACCTCTCGCTGTATGACTGCTAGTAGCTTTATACTCGCCTTATTCTGGATCTGATGAGGCCCTTGGTTAATTGCTGGTCCCCTCTCACTCACACCTCTCACTGTATGTATGACTGCTAGTAGCTTTATACTCGCCTTATTCTGGATCTGATGAGGCCCTTGGTTAATTGCTGGTCCCCTCTCACTCACACCTCTCACTGTATGTATGACTGCTAGTAGCTTTATACTCGCCTTATTCTGGATCTGATGAGGCGCTTGGTTAATTGCTGGTCCCCTCTCACTCACACCTCTCACTGTATGTATGACTGCTAGTAGCTTTATACTCGCCTTATTCTGGATCTGATGAGGCCCTTGGTTAATTGCTGGTCCCCTCTTACTCACACCTCTCACTGTATGACTGCTAGTAGGCCTGCAGCAGCCACACAGTTGAAAGCAAGAATAAGCCCAGCCGTGCATCTCAACGTATTTTTATACCGGATGCCATTTCTACTGCAATCCTCCGTGTTTCTGGGCTTGCGGACTGGCTCAAAATATGCAGGCTTGTATGCCCTGAGACTAGGCTTATGTATGTTAAATGAAGTTCATCGTAAGAATGTTGGTCAGAGTAATAATGACAGTTGTACTTTCTCAGAGTAAATGTCATCAGACAGCAGTTGGTTGCCATCACTTGATTGGCATGATACGTTACACTCAGAACCATTGTTGTGTCTTTGAGTGTCAGCAGTGACTGCTAGTACACTGTGTGTTCCAAAACATGTGATCACATCTTTGACGATAAGTTGAACTAGAACTGTCCACTTACAAAATTTTTTTATACACTTATTACTAAGACTATAGGCCATTGACAGATGTTTTTATTTTTCTACCTCACCTATTAAGTGCAGCTACTTTACCTTGGGAAACTGTCAAGACCTAAATATCACGAATGTAGCCTTACGTTGCTGATTTTCCCATTGCTACAATACTACGATATTAAATGTAAAACTGTTAGTATATTATTTTACTTACTTATTTAACTTACTGTTTTATAAAAGAACAGTAACAAGATTTATTGCTGATGATAAGGCTGTTTATCAGCAAATGACACGGGTGACGTGATTGGCTTCAGATAACAGCTGAGTATGACATCGTTTAAAGCATCAGAGCTGGAGATCGCAGTGAATTATCCTGTGCACACTTAAACGCGGAATGCATGTTTCACATGAAATCTTACAAGCCGATTGTTGCATTTTGGCTTGTCTTCCTGACTGAGCACCTTCTCAATGTTGTCATCAAACGTGGTTTACCGCTGCCTGGTTGCCAGACAGTTGTACCCGTCTTGCAGATTCTCTTCAGCAGACTGTCAATGTTTTGACGTTTTTTCAGTTTTGTCAGGAAATTCACTCAACAGCCTTATGTGTCATACCTTTTTTGAGATGAATTTTTGATAAACATGGCATCTTTCTATAATAAGTGTGCCAAAAATTGTTGTGAATTAACAGTTCTAGTTCAACTTATCATCAAAGACGAGATCACATGTTTTTTCTGTATATTGCTGCAGTCGTATTTTCTTCGTTTATTTCAGCTACAGTTGCACTTCGTGAAAAATTCGTGTGAGATGTGCGACTCCAAGAGTTTCCATTATCAAACGTTTGCGTGATCCTAGTTTGTTAGATGTGTCTATCAGTGAGTAGTAGGAATTTGTCCCGGTGTATGAGTGACTCCAAGTTGAAATTTATGTAAGTAAGTAAACAAATTTAAAAACACGCCGTATGTCAGCGTACTTGTTATCGTCTGAGTAAGCCTGTAAAAAGTTCACTCTAACAGTTGCTGTACATTTGTTAATGTCACTTACAAGTTGTCATATAAATTACATGTAATGTATTACTGTTGCTGTCTGTCACTATTAGTCGATTGATCAAATGATCGAACGTGTTTAGCCGACGTCAGAGTTCTGTGAAGTGATGTACACTGTGAGTTATAAAAAACTGGACCGTTTTTCATCTGAGCATAACTTTCGCAAGTACTTCATCTTTTCGTATGCGTGTCATGAACCATAACTTGTCAGCCACGAAACAGAGTCTTTATCTGCAGAGTGTAGCCGACTCCGAGATAAGCCGCCATTCAGTTTTGTCAGGGGACAGGATTCGACAGTGTGAGACATCGTCTGGGTCTCACCACAAGGACACAGATCAGTGTCTGTAAGTCACCATTTCCTTCTGCAGACACCGCAGTGTCCCTGTTCCGTGCGAAAACGGTTCAGCAGAGACCATTGTTGCCGAGGGAGGTCGAAACCCGGTTGCCGGATTGTGGGGTCACACACTAGGTGAGAATTGACCACCTGAGCCGACTTCCAGTTATGCCTCCATCGACTTTTGATGTCAACTGGTTGCAAATCTAGCCATAATGGCTTCCTGGCTGTCAGTCGTAGCAATGGTGGGCTAAGGATATCAGGCTGGATTGGCCAACTGTCATGTTTGACAATTTTCTCCACCAGCTTGTCAGTGGTAGCCTTCCTTCGTAGGACTGGTGGTTCAGCATTGTCACCCCAAGGTAGGTTGGGTGGCACTCATGCCGAAGGCTCTGGCCATCCAGATAAACTAACAGTTGATTTTTGATAGACTATTGACCAGTGGCGAGGAAGACATCGAGCGTGTCTCCACGCTAAAGGGGGACATTTTGAATACAGCCTGTGAACTGACAATGTTGATTTTGTCCATATCTTTTACATTTAATTTGGCTTGTTTGACTGTTACATTTTTAATTACGAAATCATGCCAACATTGTTGGCCAATACATTCTTGTTCATTTTACAAAGTATTGTACTAACAGATTTGAGGTATGGTGGTAGATTTTAGGGTACACTTGGTCGCAGTTAATTTCTGTCCGCAATAGTGAAAGTATTATTAAAATCGGACAGTATTTGACAGGGTTATGCTCAAATGAAAGGGTCCAGTTTTTTTGACTCACAGGGTATATGTCATCCGCTTAAGGTTGACGTTGCTCAGTTGCATAGAAGCTCTACATATTTATTTGTTTTAGAATTAGTTATGAATTGCATCCCTGTGTGTTAGTCAGTGTTTGTGGCTAACAGTCCAAAATAATCCAACAGTGGTCGTTATCTGGTTTGCTAGTTTTATGCCGTGATCTCTTGTTGTAGCTGGTTATTGTGAGATCGTGTTCTTGTCTGTACACATGTAAACTGAGTTACTGCATTTTATGTGTCATATTTCTCATGTGTTTATGTTGTTTAGCGTTGCGACACTCGCCGTCTAAACGCAAATCTATCGTCGCTGATCGGCAGAAGTCGTTAGTTGATGGCAACTCAACTTTTGTCAGTCGAGACTTGACGATTGCGTCGGAAGTTGATGCTGAGCAGGGTCAGTGAACACACGTTGTTTGTTGATTATTATTCATTATAGTGCACCACGTCAGCTGTGGAGTGGTGCAACTTACTTGTGTCACATAGTTGTTACTGCACTGATGAAGTGAAGTTTAGCATCGTTATAGTGACAGTCTTCTCAACTGTAGATACGATACGATAGTGTGCATTTAACGTGCAGTAAAAAGCTGATGGGTAGCCAGCTTAGTCTACCACACGGTAAATAGTCTGCTCCTTATGACAGTTTTAGTTTAGAATAGACGTTATATAACCAGTTGCTGTCAAGAAATCATGTTAGTCGACTAAAGCAGACATAGTTCTCTAAGGTTTGGTTGTTGGCAGATCAGCCACAACGAGCAAATTGTTCTTGAGTGTGTGACTGAAGAATGAGTTGTGTGGGATATTATGAGTTGCTGGATATTCATGAAACATGGCAGATTTATTTGTACAGGAGAAGTTATTTGCTTTCAGACCTATATCTGCTGCTTCATCCACCTGGAACTCGCTACCTGCTGACATTTGACTGTGCGAAAACATTCTCACTTTCAAACGCCACTAGAAAACCCATCTATTCAAACTCACTTAGTCCTCCTGTGCTGCATCAAGCGCCTCTGTATCTTCGGACCTATAGGCGCCATACAAATATGTTATTATTATTATTTATTATTATAGCTACAGCAGTTAGAAACTAACAAAATAATCTCCTTCTCTCAGTTCATCTAACACAGGTGTTCTTTTCATCTGATGAGAGTTTGGTGAGGTTGTTAATTGTTGTGTCAGGAGCTGTCGGTGGACAGCCGGACGTGCTAAGTTCAGTCGATGTGACAGCGCAGCGACACACAGCTGCTGACATCCAGCGACACTCAGCAGATGCCGACAGTTCGTTGTTACTGCCACAGAACACTCCTTCACCTTCGTCAACTGTCAGAACTGTCGTCACTGTGGAGTCTGCCGACAAGTCAACAGCAGCATGCAATGGTCTAGAATCCTCAGACCCAGCTGCCATCGCGGCCGACACCAGTGTACTTCAACAGCCTGCTGAGTCACTCCCAGTCCCGATCCGGTATTTAATTTATATCATTTTGCCATTAATTCACCATTTTACCATATATATATATATATCACATTTTCTGGAACCTGCTGTGCATGAATGAAGAAAGATAGACCCATACAGTCAGCAGCAAACAGATAGCCTTTGGTCTCTAGATTTCTGCAATGTGAAGTTAATGCAGTAATTTTCATGGATGATGCACTGTGGAGGCATTACCTACAAATTTCTTACAACCAGTCAACCTAGCTATCTTGACAATCTGATCTCTGTTCAACCCCCTTGCAGTACCCGCTCCTCATCTGTTGTCACCCTTTTTAGCCCGCCAACCATCTCCTCATTGAACATCACAGATCGCTCATTGATATATGCATCACCCAGTCTGTGGAATCAACTCGCTGATTCATTCCGTCAGCCTCACCAGTCATGTCTCGACTCAGTTCAGTTCAGTTCGTTACACTCTTAAAACAAAATGTTCTCAGAGGCTGTAGGCTTGCTTGAACAGACTCACTTCCTCAGTCACTTGTTAGCTCATCTCTGTCGTCATCACCACTCTCATCATCCGTCAATCCTTCACTCTTTCACTCCAGGCTCAAAACCTACCTTTTCAACAAATCCTTCCCACCGTAATACTTCTACCCTGGACTGCCTTCACGATCACGGGACTGGACCGGACTTATCATGCTTCTTAATACTTCTACCCTGGACTGCCTTCACGATCACGGGACTGGACCGGACTTATCATGCTTCCTAATACTTCTACCCTGGACTGCCTTCACGATCACGGGACTGGACCGGACTTATCATGCTTCTTAATACTTCTACCCTGGACTGCCTTCACGATCACGGGACTGGACC
>Ga0209149_1001044_pt1 | contig 13233 bp, 10 predicted proteins | sample WorMetTyACAVOLI2_FD_187423 | JGI IMG/M metagenome (GOLD analysis project Ga0209149, IMG submission 187423) | Marine gutless worms symbiont microbial communities from Max Planck institute for Marine Microbiology, Germany - Olavius algarvensis... ... | reverse complement strand
CGGAGACGATTTTACGGGTCAATGAAATATGACCCAACCAACAGTGTCATAGCACTGAAGGAAAATGGCTAGTTAACCAGGCTCTGATCCCACGAGACCCAAATCACCGTGTTACAATAACACACTTGTAACAATATGTAACAAAGTTGATTATTGCACGATTACATTAGCTGTGTGATCAAAAGATAAATATAATAATGGCATAAAATGTATTTAAATGTAAATAACATGTTGAAAGCATCACAGAATCCTTGGTGGTCATGCGTACGTGTTACTTACTGGCAGCAAGTAAGTCATAGTTTGCATAAGTCTCACTTAGTTCAAACAGCTTCTTTGCTACATCGTCGTCTAGTGCATAGTGAGCTGGTTTACTGATGCGACATTCAGAAAAGTACTCTCCACTGACATCTTCTAGTTCCTTTGACACGGCAACATGGATGCTCGTCTGTGCACCTTCTTCTGCGCTCTACAAACAAATACTACAGCCATTCTTCACCCATTTACCATGCCAATATTCAGTTACACCTTCTCCCAAAAATATCTACATAATGAAACCTCTGGGGTTGCGAGAGTGGCACTCTTAGCTGGCTGGATGCCCTGCTTGATGGACAATCATCAAAGCATGGAAGATGCAAGCACAAACCGAATGAAATTACCTAAACACACAGATTTACTGTTTTGACAGTGACATTTTCGCCACTTAATATATGCTGCTGTTAATGTGGCATCTGGAGTGACGCGAGACACTGGTGGTACAGCACCAACCCATAACTAACAACAATCTAGACACGTATTATACCATATCAAGTGATACAGAAACTACACATAGCAATAAAGGAGCAATAAACATGCACCAGTCTGTAGAAGCCATTAAATAGTGCAAATTTTGAAAGTGCTTAAAGGGACACTCCGGCGCAGAATTGCATATATATTTTTTGGCCCATCTTGAAAGTATATACTATCAGATATTTTTCTATAGCAAAATTGTTCCTAATTGCGCCGTTGCGAAATAATTATTTGAGCCCGAAATGTATAGGTGATTAGTCCGATCTTGGAATTTCCGGTGTTTTCACGAGTTTTTTTCCCCGCAGTATATCTTTGGTGGAGTGACAAATACCATACTAATTGTTGTAACAAATTGCTGTACGTACCGTTCAGAATCCGTTGGAAAACGAAAAAACTTTTCCACAGCGAATTATGATAATTAATGCACGCTGCACAACCAACATGCGACACCAGTAGGACCTACCGGCAGAGTTTGGAATTTCCCAGCGTCAGAATGAAACTTCAAATTTCTGACCCCTCACGGTAAAAATTGGGAGTCCAAACTTTGTAGGTGAAAATGTTATATATTAAACTTTTTATTGAACGAGAAAAAAATATAGGTCAATCTGTGCCGGAGTGTCCCTTTAAAACAAGCTCTTACAGCCAGATGGTAGTGATTTATCAATTCTTTCTGCAGCTTGTCTGTGAATACGTGAATAACATAAAAGGCATCAAAACGGTTTGACACAATTTCATGTTGTGTTCAGTTAAATTAGCTTTTAACTCAACATTAGCAAAAATTAATAACAAAAGAACACATCTGGACGTATCGTATTTATGCGACGAAGTGAATGCTTCTATCGCAATAGGCTCGGATAGCCAGGCAGCACTCAAGGCCTTAGCTGCGGCTAAGACCATTTCACAACTGGTTCTCGAAACCATGAAAGCTCTCACGGAACTTTCTATACATAACTGTGTTAATGTACTGTGCGTACCTGGTCACAGTGATATAGTAGGCAACGAAGAAGCCGACAAACTAGCGAAACAAGCTGCTGCTGCAGAGTACATAGGACGTGAACCAGCTTTGCGGTTTTCCACTATTGCTGTTCGAAGCAAAGTACGGCAGTGGGCTCATAATGAGCATAATAAACACTGGCTTAATACTGAAGGTTGTCGACAGGCTAAAGAACTGGTAACTCGAGTCACACCAGGACTTACACAATTTGCCTTACGACAATGTCATCGGGATCTTAGAACACTGGTATATCTCCTTACCGGGCATAATACCTTCAATCGACATCTTACTATAATGCAGAGGGTTAATGACCCATTGTGTCCTCTCTGCAAGGAAGAGGAGGAAACAAGTCTTCATTTCCTTGGTAAATGCTGCGCCACAGCCAATATACACAGGCTGCATTTCGGAGTTGCTTTTCTGAAACCCGGAGACTTAAAACAGGCACACTAGATTATTCTCTTGAGGTTTGCAAAAACCGCTAAGAGATTTCAATAGCAAATTGGTTTATCAGGGGCAGCGCATTGGGCCCGATCGGCGGCCTCAGCGCCAGAGAGTAAATAACAGCTGTCTGCCCTGAAGAGAAGAGAACACGTCATCTGGACTTAACTAGCTCAATCAAGTAAACTACCACAAGTGACAAAAGGGACAGAAGCTATTAGGACTTATTTGTATATGCAACTCAGCAAATGGTCCGTTTTATTTTCAGAACTGCACTGTGGCACACTGACAGTATCAAGCACAGAACTTCAGTAATAAACTCGGACTGTGTGTGTATAACTATTGCAACGATGCAGCAAAATTTTCCAGTATTCTAATTTAGCAATCGGTTGTGTAAAGTCTATATCAATGATGCTATAAATCTATCATAAGATAAAAAGTGTGCAAAAAGGACGAAAATATTAAGACTGCCTTACCCGGAAAAACAGAGGAGCCACGATGTTCAAAAATATAAATGGCAAGGGCTGTGGTATATTTGAATAAAGATTAGTTTGCACAGAACCTGGATGAAGTACATTCACTGTAACTCCTACAAATGACAAATCACAATTTGCAGTTCCTTAAACAAAAGCTAGCGATGTTAGTATTACTATACACTTTTCATACATAAAAGTGTAAAGTACCATTACACATTTGTAATATTTACGTCACCCCAACAACAGCTCGCGAGGTTTCCATTTGTCACCTTTGTTACGATGTTTGTTAAAATATTTCTTACAACTGCAACCATATGGGAAACAGTTGCAGCTATCATTATGAAATTTTCAGGATAGATCGACAATTGTACTGGGATCATGCTGTTAAATTTACCAAGTGGCATCGCCCTGCAATATGGTACAGGGCAAGGTTTTTCTTAACACAGCTTAGCAGCATCTAGGCTTACATCACCTAAGTACAGAGTGATCCAAAAAAGTAAGCCACTTGAATTATCAATAAATTGTATTAAAATGTGCCAACGAAGCTTTCGTTAAATTTGAGTGCCAAACAAGCATGACAATGAGTGCCGTCAAGCCGTGTGTGCTTCATGGCACACATTACGTCATGCATAAAATATTTAATTAATAGAATATTTAATAACAAATTATGGTATAATATTACAGTGCTTGTTTGGCACTCAAATTTAACGAAAGAAAACTAGCTTCGTTGGCATGATTTAATACGATTTTTTGATAATTCAGTAGGGGCTTACTTTTTTGGACCACTCTGTACTTAGGTGATGTAAGCCTAGATGCTGCTAAGTTACCTTAAGAAAGATGTAAACGCACAACGAGTTTATATATGCAGTGACTGTGTATAAAAGAAATTGTTTAAATGCAAGCAAGAAACAATTTCACTACAGCATACTAAACTTCGTTACAATGCAAGCTGTGACGGTGAAAGTTCGGAGAATTATTATGCATAGTAGAAAACCTATTTGACTCAAGGCCCTGCCTCTGCCAGGCCTCCAAATCTAACTTCAACTTCCTGCGACCCTGACCTTTGACCTCCTGATCCCCAAAGTTGATTGTCAGAATCACAATCAGAATGTGCGTTAAAACTGCAATTAATGTGCAAATAAAATAAGCTCGTGATTAATGCGGTTAAAATCAATCGACGGACACTCCTGAAAAGATGAAATACATGTACACACACACGCACACACACACCGTTTTAACGTTTCACCATTTATTTTCAAACTGAACCAGCCACAACTCTCCTTTATTTTTTCCAAATCAAAAACAGGTAAACAGTAACGCAAGTAAGTATAGCTCACTGCTCACAGTCACAGCAACAACAGCAGATCAGTGTCATGTACTTTAAAATTAAAAGTACGAACAACTAACCGGATCCATGAAGCCTCCTGCTCAGCTCGCGAGTGAAGAGAATCTGTGCCAGTTTGCTGTGCGAGTACAACGACTGCTTTGCAAGTGACTTATCAGAATTCAGGTTTGCCAAATTAAGAGGCCCGAACAATTTATGAGCAACTGAAGAAACGTTCACAATTCTGCTTGGAGCAGACTGTTTTAGCTTTTCTACACAGCAGCAGTGTAATCTTATTACCTGTTAGATACAGTGAGAATGTTAGAAAAAAATGCCTAGACAAGAAGAGTGTCAAATGATAAAGCAATATGTAGCTGAACTAGGCCTATATACATGGCAAGTCTTCCAAAAAACCCAACATCTCGAATAATATTAGCAGTGATGGTCCAAAACAGTAAGTCTCAAGACCAAGACAGTTGTTAGATGGATCTAGCGAGAACTGACACACAACTGCAACATATTATGACTTGAGCAGGTTATTAATTTAATCACTATAAGTTGTGTTTTATGAAATATGCAGTAAATTACTGCATTATTTGTACTTGCCTAGCAGTAACATAGTCAGGAGAAAATGTCCAATATAATTCGCTGCAAACATATACTCTAATCCTTCTTCTGTCCGTCCGCCATCAACAGCTGAAATGAACATATTGAATAAAACAAACACAACAATATCAGTAAGGAAAGACAACGTTTTACCAAAAACATTAATATAAATTAATAAAATACTGTCAAAATAGGCTGAAGATGTTTTCTCCAGGGAATCGAGAGGAAGAGCTAGGTAGGGAGGACGAGTGGCTGAAAGCCGCGAGCAGACGGCTGTGAGGAGGGGTGTCTCCATCCTCTTGAGGACGGGTCATGCAAGGGCACCATGCCCACTCTCCAGAAAATTTTTGTAAACTTTTAGGTCGAAATTGGGCATTTTGGAGTATTGCTGGGCTTTCTTTAAAGTCTGTGGGCCTGTCTTTTAACACAAAATATATGTCTAACTGTCAACAGAAATACGTTGGCATGACGTCTAAACAATATGAAAAATAACAATGCCACTGTGCCAGTGCAGCAAAATGACACTCATCAAACACACTTCATCATGCACGTATAGCAGAAAGTCGTAACGTAAACAAAAATAAGGAGCAAAATACAGAGTTGCTGAAGATGCTGCTATTGTGGAAAAATGTGTGTAAAAAACCTCGCTCTACACTGTGCTGGGGGCGGCAATTGCCCCTCCCTATGGATCCATCACTGGTTGTCTCTAGTTTTAAGTTTAAAATATTTATTTTAATTCAGCATCTAATATTAGAGCTTTAGTCTTTTTACGAACCTGAAATGCACTGTTTTATACAAGGTGTGATAAGTACTAAAATAATATTCTTTGACACAACCTGAAAATTATACCTTGGCGAGCTTCATCAGGCTTGTGGTCACGTGATGTTGAGCACGTGACCAAAAGACGGTCATCGGCTGTCGGTAAGCTGGCGAGCGAAACGTCACAACTAATTTAGGTATAATTTTCAGGTTGTGTCAAAGAATATTATTTTAGTATTTAAATTACCAACCTAATGAACGGTTTCAAGAAATGTGTGATAAGACAAAACATACACATAATTCTTAAAGTAGAATGTAGAGAACGTCGTTCTGCGGTATCAAAAGTATAATTTCGTTGACGTGTTATAATAATTAAATAATAATAACAATAATAATAATTTCTTTAACATAAAATAAGCTGCTACATAAATTTGAATTTTCAAACAGCTCATTACGGACACTCAATAACGAAAAAGTGATGTAACCTGCAGTGCCCGCATTGTTCACAAGGATGTCTAGCTTGCTTTCCTGTTCCAATATGACACTGGCAAACTTCCGTACTGACTTCAGTAGACTCAAATCAAGTTCTTGTACCACAACGTTTTCATTTCCGGTTTGCATTCGCATCTGAGCTGCAGCAACTGCGGCTGTCTGAGTATTGCGACATGCCAAGATGACTCGTGCATTTCTCCTTGCAAGATCGACAGCTGTGTAGTAACCGATACCTATGACACAGACTGACACACTTGGACATGTCCAGTTTACATGGACAGCGTAATTACAGTATATTACTAAACAAACAAAAAGTAAACAGTAAATTAGGCATCTTTGTGCCCTAATAATGACAGTAAAATTTTACCATTTACAAATAAAAACAAAGACGAATATGTAGTCATTGTGCAACATACCACGTTCACAACTTGACAAAAATATGGTATGGTATAACAGGGTTTAACGTAGCAATCGACATATTATAGGTCATTTCGGAGACGATTTTACAGGTTAGATGACCCAACCAACAGTGTCACAGGCTTACAGCACTGAAGGATGATGGTTAGTCAACTAATGTCAACGGTCAATCCCACCAGGCTCATCTCACTAAAAGGTAAAGAGAAGGATGTAAGCAAATTTTTTTTTTTAAATATATATATAGCATCATGATGACCGAGGATACAGAGGCGCTCAGAACATACAGAGCTAAACCAACCAAGATCAAAGCCCCATACAGTCAACTGACCTGTAAGAACTGCTTGTACCATTGTGCACCATTATAATAGTACACAATACTGTAACACAGAGACAGTTTTTTTTCAATATTCCCCATACTGCAAACCAACATCACACCTCAGATGTGGCCAAGTGGAGGCAAGGGGGGGGGGGGTTGGACACAACTTCACAATTTTATTTAACCGAAACCACACAAACTCACCTTTGTCTGATCCAGTTACAATAACTGTTTTACCAGTCAGATCTGTTTTACATGAACATCGTTTCTTCACATATCGCATGTACAGACAGTACAGTCCATAAGCAACAACTGTTAATGCAATAGCAAAGCCCAACTCTGCCATGCTGCATGATAAACTCCTGTACATACAGGGAAATGATAATATAGCAAGAACAAGAATGACAACAACAAGAATGATAGTAGAAAATTTGTAATCGTGTGTAAAATGTAATAGTGTATTTACTGATATAAAAATTGACAGAATATTAGAAAAATGAAATAAAAGTTAGGAACAATCACTATCAGCTTGGAGTTCACCCATACACCTCCCTAATTTGGCATATGTTGCATTAATTTAAAGAAATCCAGTAAGATTATGGTATGAAACAAATTCTCATAAATTTAAAATTCGGCGTAGAAATATCCGCACATCACTTCTGCAACAGGATGGCCGTATAGTAATTGGTGAGGTATAGATTAGTGGCCGTACGATGAAATAACACTTTAACAGGCCTAGCTTGAATGTTCAATTAGGGTTGACACCTGGCCACTTTTTTGACGATTTGTTCAGTTGTCCAGTATTTTTATGCTTGTAAATGCATTTTTATTGCTACAACTTTGAATGATGTCTAATACTGGCTAGTGCAGTTTACAACAGTCCGCTTAGCCAGCACCTATACATTAATTATGTTTGTTTGCATACCGGACTTTACACATTTACGTTCTTGTTTCCTGGTAAGACATTTCCACACTGTTAAATGCTTAACATTATCACGGATGTAGTAGAATATTTCAATAGATAGAATTCTGGTTGGCAGTGGCACATCTCTAATTCAGATCAGTCACCAATTAAGATTCTTTCCTGTTGTCCAGTGATGTCTATCCCTATACCTTGATGGCGCAGCTGCACCATCATCAAAAGTTGGGGGGAGAAGAAAAATTGACATTTACATTTTGCGGGAAGCAAAAATAGACGTGAAATGTTGCCGAGAGCAACAAATGTAATGTTAGAAAAGCAGCTGTTTCAATGGCAAGAGTGTCAGTAGAGATGTGATAGCTGACACTAGGACTGCGGACGCACAAGTAGACCTTAATGGGTTTGACAGATGAGTCATCCCCGCCAACGTACATCCTGAGACCCAAACTATCTGCCTCCGCTCCGCATACCTCCTCCCGGGAAACCATATTCCCTACAATATGCCATCTTAGTGGGGAGGGCACACATGCCAAGTCTCACAAATCTCGCATTTTCACTTAACTCGTGCATTTCCGCCCGCTAAAATATTATCTCATGCATTTTTTTCTGTGAAGTTATGCATAATTTTATACACCAGCTATCACGAAAATCATTAAAATTGCTGCCACCAGATGTCAGATTTTAAGGCCAAAATGCACCAAATTCGATTTCGGCTGGGGCTCGGCCCCAGACCCCATTGGGGGAGCTTACAGTGCTCCCCCAGATCCCCTAGCTGGTGGGTAGGGTCGGGTAAGGAATTGAAATTTACAGGTCGGGTAGGGTAGGAAGATTTAGCTTACCTGCAAAGCCCTACTGTGCGCCGTCAACTTGTTTCCGTGTAACATTAGTATAGCAATTAGCCACCGCATTGGACTGTATTTATACTGACGGTTTACTCTAGCTTGAACTGTGCACAAAACTTTTATTTCGATCAAAGTGGACATGAACTAGGACTTGTAGGTGAGTAGGCCTAGTGTTATTGCTCTATTCAGGTAAACACACAAGAGTTATTGTTTACTGACAGTAAGATTAACAATGGCGAGTAGGCCTAGTGTTATTCCTCTGTTCAAGGTCTCTGATTCGCTTGCGATGCATGGCGCTATACAAATTTGTTTTGATTGATTGATGGCTCAACTATCGCGACAATATTTTGATAACCGAAAGTACAAATGGTTTAATTGTGTGGTCTTTCTGGAGGAAGAGGAGGATCTTCCAATTAGGTGCTGCCCTGACACCTGTTTTGGGGAAAGATTGGGGGGAACTGTGCCACTGCTGTTAATGGGATAGACGCCCCTGCTGTTGTCTGAAAACGCTCAATAAACATTAGTGTCTTGTGACTCTTTCCAACTGAGTTTTCAGTAACAAAGTTTGTTTCTATATGAAATAATGTTCCTATGTTGACTGCTTACTAAAAAGTTATATTTATTTATGTATTTAGATAGATCCAGTCAGTAGTGTGGGCATTACGGCTAATGAAACTGTGCATATATAAGAAAATCTGTAGTAATAGTCTTTTTCGACTGCATAGGCCTATTTCATCACATTTATTCTAAAACGAGATCGGCCGTCTCATTTTAGCAATTTCATGAGTGTTACATTGAGGTCGGTTTCCACACTGTCAGTATTGTGCATGCGTGACACTATAGCAAATGATGGCGATATTTATTCACGAATCATATCTTCTGTGACTGCAAAAACTGACTGTAATCGTCGTGAAAATTCTCCCCTCGTTGGTCGGTTAATAGTCGAGCAATCAATAACATACACTACACTTCAGCTACCACACCTAGTGAGTTAGCAAACGGAGAGGATGATGTTTTTTGTCTAGTCGGTTAGTATCTGCAGTACAGGTTAGACGTAGACGTATCGGAATAGCAGGGGCAGACCTAAGCCTCTATGCCCACCTCATTTCACACTTTAACATAACCAATATAGTCATTTAGTCCTATCAGATACATCACTACGACTTCCGGTTCCCTGTAACTGTGCATGAAAATCTCCTGGTCTTGCCAATATATATCTTACCTGCATTTAAATGTGTTAGTACTGTTAGCCATAACAATCCAATTGGGAAACTATTCCAAGCATCCACTATTCTATTAGTAAAATACAACTTGCGCAAGTCACATTTAAAACGAGCTTTGAAAATTCTCAGATCATTACACCGGGTTGCAAATTTATGTCACTGCCAGTTCGTACTGATGTTTTCAAACATTCATTTCTTCCTCGGACCATTACTGATTGGAACTCCCTTCCCTTGGCGGTTCGTCTTTTGCAGTTGACTCAGTCTTTCCATGGGACTCGGCTGAACTCGACATCCTCCCAACTGTTGCTGACCATCATGACACTCCGGCGGTAACGGGTGGGCTGCACCCATTGCTGGATACTTCACTGAAGAACCGATCTTAACCGCCTATAGTGCAAGGTTGACATATTACACGCTTTCAAGCGATCTTTGAAAGAGGAGGTTTTCAATGCAGGTTAGTGACAGTTTTTGTGACTGTCATCGAGTACTACATTTACGGTAAACTGTGATTGAATCTCTGCTGCAGTTATGAAACATTTCCACTGTGTGTTTTACACGATCATTTCCTCATGGTGTTTCTACTACGATTTATATGGTTTCCACTAGAGATGTTTCCAAATGTGATTTTACTCGGGTGAATTCAACATGGACGATATTTTGGCACAAAGAAGGCCGTACTAGAGAAAGAAGAAGAAGTCTACGGTCATGGTGTCAGGTGCTGTTTTGACATTATGGTTAGTCGTGGAGGAGGGGGTGAGCAGAAGAGCCAGGATGAGCAACTTCGCGAGTATGTTATGGTGAGATCACCGATCTCCTTTTAGCACTGACCATTTTTTTAATCACGGATTATGTCGTCGATCTATGAACCATAGTCTGTTCACCGGTTCGTTAATAACAGCGGTTGTTGGGGTGTTATTGGCAGCATCAGGTATTTTTGCAGGTGTTTACCTGACAACCCCATGTTCAGAACTTCAAAATAAATTTAGATTAAAAAGCCGTATAACGTATCTACCACGCACACTAATAACTCAAGTTTTTGATTCTATAATATGTGTCCATGCTTCGGTGGTACCAGTTAACATGTTGCAAGTTTATCGACTGTGATGCTACTACTGAAGCTGATACCTGGCGTCAACAGATAACAACAACAACAACTGTACTGTACTGTACTGTAAACTGTGGACACAGGCTTAATAGCCTCTAAGTCCACATCTAAATTATCATACTTTTTCTATACAACAAACAGGCTTCTGGTTCCGTTATAGTTAACACGATAATCGTACAAAAATACGTAGTTAGCCCAGTGCTTATCAAGTCTGTGTTTAAATTGGTCAACAGTATCTGTCATTACTACACTGTCTGGTAAACTATTCCACATGTTAGTAATACAGTTGCTGAAGGAGTACTTCCTCAAATCATATCTGCATCTCCGTACTTGCAACTTTCGGCTAATCCCTCTTGTTTTATAATCGCTTGGCAACGAAGACATTTTTGATTTCAACTGCAGTGATGCCTGATCATCGTATTTACCCGACAATAACTTATACGTCTCTATCATGTCGCCTCTGGCTCTTCTATACGTTAAAGTTGGTAGTTTCAGTTTCCTCAATCTATCTGGGTACGATATCTTAGGCATACCGGGAATCATCTTAGTTATTTCAGTAATAAATAACGGACAAAACTATTCTGTATGTAAGAAATGCAAATCACTGAAAGTTGTAAGAAGTTAACAACTAGTAAGAAGTATCAAGTTATCAACACCGTGTAAGACTCACTTTAATTTAGTACCAATAAATTGACAAGAACGATTTTTCTCCGGAAATAAAATAGAAAAGAGGATTTTTAGGGCTGGGCGGAAACAAGATTATAAAAATTGATACGATAATAATTAGAAACAATTTAAAATCACGCTTAATTTTAATGAAGTGAGATCAATGCAATATGTTTTTATTTTCTACAGTACAACAGTTTAATCGAGAACGGCAGGTTTCCACCCGAGTCAACGCTATCCCTGTTAGGTGATCTTCGGTTTCTTTTACGCCACATCCAATCGGGTAATAGTTTCCATCCACTACTGTGAGTACAAAAAGTATTTGGAGCATGTTAGGCTTTAATTTAACATGTAACATGTGCGTTGACTACGGCGCTTTATAAATCATTGACTTACTTACTTACTTAAATTAACAGGTGGAAAAAGTAATAGCAGTGTTCTAACTTGTTTTTATAATATAGTTTTGTTAATTATGATGCGGACATAGAGGTGTCAGACACCTGCGTCCGTAATCTCCGGTTGAGTTGAGTTGAGAGTTCTTAACGAAGACTTGAGGAGCAAGGACAAGAACTTGCAAATTCCAATCCAATGACCAGGACCAGAAACTAGTCAACAGAGCTATTGTAGTTCTCCAATTAATTTTAGTTTTTATGTTATTCTCTAGCTGTTAATTTTTGTATTATTGTAGTTTTTTTTCTGCATACATAATTTTAGTTTTTATTTAGTTCTTAGATAATAATGTTTATTTTCATACAGTTTTAGTTCAAATTTAGTGCGCCGTATTTAGCTAATTCTATAGCTCGCAATACTTACGAAGTTTGTTATATGTGAATTTAATGACACATTAGCAAAGTACTATAGTAAGCTGTCATCAGTTGTGAAATCGAGTTCAAAAAGTTAACCAGATAAATCAGTGTCAGAGACTTTCGGCTATTTTGGCTATTTGTGTTTTAAATGGTTTTAAATGACAAGTCTTTTTATTAGGATTTGATAAAGTCACTGTCACTGTTTTAAATAAATTTTATTTTCGTAATTTTTTTAAAAATTCAGCTTGCTTAATTTTTTTTCATTTTTCTTCAACTTCAAAAATCCTCGTTTTCGTAAAACGAGTGGTAATAATTTTCGTTTTCGTTTGTCACGAAAATAGCTCTGCTTGTCAAAGATCGACTTTATAACGCACAGACAGTGACTTTCAGAAATATACGTTCTGACTGGATTACATTTACTTCCTCAGTAACACTGCAGACTACGTACTGTGGCAACAAGACAAGAAACGAAGTATAGCCACTGATGAGGAACAAGAAAACAAGTTTAATTGCGGATTTCAGAAAGTAAATTATGATGGTTAATAAATACAAATTTGCGACATCTATTAAACAGCCTTTGTATTTCTGGGATTTTGTATAAAACTAATATAAAAAGGCCAACGACTACTCATTACGGACAAAGACCAAACTAACAGAGTACAGACAGGGCAACTTGGGCAAGGACTTCACTGTAAGGATCAAGACAATAGCTTTAACGAGTCCTTAATAACAAAGACTAACAACACCGATTAATACAAATGTCCACCACTGGTATGATCAGTGTTACAAATGATGCTTTGGAAAGTTTTTGCCAGTTACTAATTTCATGCATTATTTTTTAAGACAAAGCCGCATCAAAAGTCATAGCATTCACTTACTAGGTGCATCTTGTCCAAATTGGTTTTGGTAGAATCTTTTTGATCAAAGTTAGTGATTACTGAGTTAAGAGTTCGTATTTTGAAGGATTAAAAATTAGTCCCGTGCGGGGACTGACGGTCGACTTCTAATTGTCAACAAAATGTCGCTCAAACATACCCAAATTACCAGAAGCAATAAATAAGTAA
>Ga0209149_1001043_pt1 | contig 13236 bp, 9 predicted proteins | sample WorMetTyACAVOLI2_FD_187423 | JGI IMG/M metagenome (GOLD analysis project Ga0209149, IMG submission 187423) | Marine gutless worms symbiont microbial communities from Max Planck institute for Marine Microbiology, Germany - Olavius algarvensis... ... | reverse complement strand
ACCACACATTAGTGATGACCTTATGCAAAGCTTCGCTGATTGGCTTTTCGGCACCGTTCAGAAGTTCTGCAGTTATTAATTAATCCAATTGATTATTTGAGACAACAAAGTCATTAGTAATAAAGAAAAGAAAAGATAAAAGACAGACAGACACAGAGGCTAACCTACAAACAGTATTACACACCGCAGACTATCTACCTAACAACAGCAGACTAATACACTCGATTTCCTTGAACCGACCCAGTTTTCCATAATCTTTCTACGTTAGGTCGGATCATGAAAGTCTTCTAACTTCCTAAGGGGGAATCTGTTGGCAGAGCTGGAGTTAGATTTTTACATGTCGGATGCGTTTCATCATAAAATCAAAACACCCCGACCACACAACTGGCTGCTAGCATCGCCATTTTGTTTGTCAATGTTTTCGCAATCAGAAGAAAAATCGAATGATTTCTTCTAAGACATTAGTCTGATCTCCTAGAGATTAGCAGGAAGGTCCGTATTTTTACATTATGCAGCTGCCGATTAGACCGAACTGTTCAGATTAAGTTCGGTCTTAGACAAGATATTTGGTCTGATCGTGAAGATCAGAACGAATTATGGACTGATCTTGAAGATAAGACGAAACTCATGTCGTCACTTAAAAAATTTATGTAAATTAGGTCTCAGACTGGAGTTTGGTCTTAGAACTAAATCTGATCTATGTTTTGAAGTCACCCAAAATTCTAGCATCAACTAAGAAACACATATGTCAATTTCCCATACAAAATCAAGCTATATTTCTATAATGTCAGCTCGTCGCCGACACCCGTGTCAGACAACTGCGTTCTAACGACACTCGAACATTCCTTGTTAGTTGGACGCGCAGACTATGTCGGCTGTCATACGGCCAGTTGAGGCAGTTACTAAAGACATTTTTATTCGGACAGTGAGGCCACGGCGCAGTGTGAACTGTTTTTAACTGCGCCGAATAGAAACATTCTTACTTACTTACTTTTCATGTCAGAAACACAACATCACAATCTCATCAGTGATAACAAAACATATCGGCAGATCTTACTAAGGTTTACTGAGCTGAGGTTGCCAGCATTGACAAAGAAGTGTGTACGGAATAGATCACCAAAGCCTCGGCCAGGCCGGAACGGCAGTGGAGTATAGACGTGAACTGCTGTGGACCAGTAAGCATTCGCTCCGAGAGCACAACCTAGGTATACATGATATAATACAAATAAACGATTTATTATTAAAAGATCATACAATCCGTACATCAGTAACATTTGAATTAACAAGAGCTTAACTATCGCAAACAAGCATTGATGTTGCAGGGGACTATGTTGAAAAATAACAGTATGTTTGAAAATTTGTGGTTATTTTTATATCAAAGTTGCACAACTTTTTGAATGGCCCTCGTACGTATGGTTTCGTATTCGGTGACGTTATATACTTTCATCCAAAAGCCAAAATCTACTGTCTACAAACCAAATATTGTCGACATACATCAGTCGACAGCTGAGATATAACTACTGTACTTCCGGTTTAGAAAAACAAAAGTCGGCCATATGGGAATTCCACTTCGGTATGCGATCTTAACCCTGTCACCGCTTCGACATTTCATGACTTCAAGATGGCAGCCGCTGTGGTGCAATTTTACTTCCGGTTTCGGATTGGGTGACGTCGCTCTCTTTAGAATCAAAGTCTATCGGCAAACCAAATTTCGTCGGGATAACTCAATTAACGGCTGAGATATAACTATTTCCGGTTTGAAAAAACAAACGTCAGCCACATTAAAATTATTCCGGTTTCGACTGCGACCATATCCCCGTAATCGCCATGTCATTCTGCACAAAGCTGCGCACATAGTATGTCGACGGCATCTATAGTAACCCCGTGACCTTGAAATCTAGGTTAAGGGTCACTTAAGGTCACTGGAAACGGAACCATTGGATAGATCATACACGACTTACTAGTAGTCGAAGTTATTTGATGCTGAAAATTAGTGACGTTGAATATTATTGTGACCTTGAAATGTGGGTTAGAGGTCACTCAAGGTCATTGAAAGTGGTACCATTTGAAAGCTTGGGTACGATTTCCTATTCGCCTTCCATAGTAACTATGGCCATATCTTTAACCATTTCTGAGATATTCAGCATTAAATAATGACCCGACCTTGAAATCTAGGTTTGGGGTCGTTCAAGGTTGTTGAAAATGGCGCGGTTCGATAGACCATGTATGACTTTCTATTAGTCCACCATTGTAACTATAGCCCTATCGTGTACCATTTGCAAGTTATTTGACGTTGAATATCGCGACCTTGAAATCTGGCTTAGAGGTCACTCAAGATCATTGAAACTGGTGCCATTCAAAAGCTTGGGTGTGGTTTTCTATTTGCCTTCCATATTAACTATGGCACTATCTTGTATCGGCTGCGAGATATAGAGACTTAATGGTAGAAAATCGCAAAATTTTTATACCTCACCTGTATTTAGTGCCCCTGCAGGGAGTGACCCCGTCGGAATTTCACCAATATATTTGATATTGGTAGAATTATTGGGCTACCGTATGGTGAACAAAACTGTGACAATATGTTAAGCCGTTTTCATCTAATACCGGAATGCAACGGACAAACAGACAGACGGACATACAGATTTGCTATATCAATATCGCGCATCAGCGTGCTGATGTGCGGTAAAAATAAAAGCCGAGTTGAGTGCATAAAACAATAATCACGACACAGCCTAACGTGAGGTGCGAGGGAATTACGCAAACTGAAAGAGCCAGTACTGACGAAAGTTGGTTTAAAAAGGACAGTACTAATTGTGGGGAGCAGAGAAGGATGTTCACAGCAGCATAACGAATACTGAGTTAGTCTAAATGGGGGTAAGATTTGCTATAAAGAATGGTTTGCGTCTCTAGCGATGGTGCTGAAAACGCCGTCGCAGCCAACTGCTCTACTCTACAGAAGCGACCAGTGAGCGGCCATTGATGTGCTTTGCGGAACAATCCAATTATCCGACCAATGTGCCGCATTTGCTCCAACAGCACCAATGTTAAGGGAGACGTTTAACTCGATAGGTTATAATCGGCCCTCATACACGTTGTCAATGGCATTGATGCAGTAATGACATCACTGCCTGCTATAAAAGGCAGGTGGATTGGCTCGTATATGCTCGATCATGTGTTGTTGTGATTGTTATCCAATATCTGCAAACAGTTCAGTTCATATAATTGACAAACCGTCTTCATGCGGCCCGACTCCTTTGATGTTGAACCCCCGCAAAGTCAAAGGACCACCCAGGAAGAAGTGGTCCATAATGCTTAGCTTCGTGCCAGACATGGGCTTCATTAGTCCACCAGCAACGGACATTTGAACGACCTGCATCATCACAGTCCTCTTCAACAGAAGACACCATCACTATAAATATACATAAAACAAATACATGGTAGGCCAAAAAAGACATGCTACTTCATTTTTAAGCGCCTCACTTTACGTTAGTAAAAGAGGCGCTTATTGAGATAGGCTGTGTCGTGACGTCGTTGGTTGGTTGTTACGCGCATGCACTGTGGCCAAACGGTGCATCCTAGGCCTATAGTTACTATGGAACACTAATAGGAAACACTACCCCAGGAATTCAATGGTACAACTTTCGACCCCTTGGGGTGACCCCTAACCGGGGAATGGGCCCCCCGTGAGGAGCTTTTTGTCAAATTACTTTGACCTCTTGTTGCAGTAACGTTTGAGGCAAAATCCGAGATGGAGCGATTGAGATGGCGAGATTGTGGGCAGCAGATTTAAGCCCATCTTCCTCTGTGAGTTCATTTCTGAATGCAAACGTGAAAGAAATATTAAAACTTTACAAAAATATTGTGGTGCAAAAACGATGCACAGATGTATAACTTTATAGTTTCGATCGCAGATAAATCAAATTTTCAGTTTTGTATCTGAATTTTGCTGTGCTGTATACTTCAAGCTCCACAGTGCACCAGCAATAACTCGTGTAGGGTTTCAGCAAAATGAAATGCGAGTTTTCCCAAGTAACAGTCTTAACCAATGACCATGTCTGTTTCTGAGCTTTCGGTTAAAAACTGAAAAACTCCAGTGGACTGCCAGGGGGTGGGATATTTCCTATATGCCAGATGGTGTTTATCTACCACTGTTACTTCACCGGGTGGGGGAAGGTAATCTGCGTCCCCGTCGCCCTCTCCACGAGTACCTCAGTGAATACACCAGCCGAGGGAAACCAAAGATTCCACCTGCGGAGCGAATCCTTATGGATCCTGGTCACAAAGCCAATAAGAACCCCTCCGATAACGCCGACCTGGGCTTACAAGCCGTAGGTCTGGCCCCGAGTATAATGCAGCTCAACGTCAAGGGGTTGTCAGCACGCATACGAGAAGAAGAAGACTTCACCTGGTGTTGACCGACAAGGTATCAGCGAAAAAAACAAGGTGTCGTTTCAGTCACCTTGGTTTGATTGTTAGCATGCATGTAATGACTGCAACATTACAGCTATTATCAGAAATCTTTCAGAACAGAGAGGCAATTACTCTAAGATCATGTCATTCAATAGGTCATGTGGCATCACCCTGCAATGCGACACAGAGTGACGTTAGCAAGGCTCACAGCATTTGTTGCCAAAGCAATAAGACAAACTTAGCGTACGGTACCCCAAGACAACACCAACAAACGCACCGTATCCCAAAACAGTTTTCTATACGCCTGTAACTCCGCTTCGTGCTTCCAGTAATTGGCATCACCCATCAAACCAGCCACTTCCTGGATAACAGCCACACAAAAACCACCTTTTAACTACCGTAAGTAAGTAAGTAAGTAAGTCTGTATATTTATATGCGGTGCCAGAATCATGAAGACGTCTCAATGGCGCCGGGCGGTCGAGAACAGGTGCATTTTCAGTGCCCGCTTGAAGGCGCTCTCCGACAGGTCTGGTGACCGTAGTGCTGGTGGCAGATGGTTCCATGTGGCTGGTACATTGACTGCAAAACTTTGTTGTCCAGTTGCAGTCCGGGCGCGTGGAGCCAGTAGAGTGCCAGTCGCTGCAGATCGCAGATGCTGACGACCCGAGATGGCAGTAGAGGTGTGGTGTGTATATACATTTGTATAATCAGCATATATGTAAATACACTGGCATAGGTTTTATTGTGGTAAATAATAATTAATAAATTTAAATTAAAAACCTATTATTTATAACGTGCAAAATACTGCAAGTTAAGCTGTTATTCTGCTTTAGGCCTGGCACTAGAACGAAGTTGTTTAACATTCTGTTTTAGGCCCGACAGTAAAATGTTGTTTAACTTGCACCAACCACTGTTCTCAGTTCTTCGAATAATCAGATTTTCATGCAAAAATAGGTTTTTAATTTAAATATGGAAAACACTGACCACTAAAATATTGTTTACCATTTCGTGCCAGGCACTCAAAACAATTCACTGTTTCTTGATGCAAAACCAAATTCGAATTCGACCAAAAAATTGTTTCTGTACACCCGTCGGATTTGGATGTGGGAAAGATGTCGGAAAACACTCGAATTCGAACTCCGTCACAATCCTAATATGAACCGGCTCAAAGTTACGCACAACAGTTAAGGATAGACAGCTAGTTACATGAACGGCTTTAAGCAGGTATCCACTGCTCGGTAGAACTCGGCTGTCTCGCGTGTCTCTTGACCATGTGTACTGCAATAAACCAACACATGCAGACATATTCAGTTCGTTACACTCTTAAAACAAAATGTTCTCCGAGGCCGTAGGCTTGCTTAGACAGGTGGGTTTTAAGCCCAGCCCGAAACTGTCCTCGACTTATCCGTGGTGATCGTAAGTGAGCCGGTAGTGAATTCCAGACGACCGGAGCAACTACCGTGAAACTCCGTCGACTGAGCTTCGTCGTTCTTGTTCTAGGATCAAAAAAGTCACCATGCTCAGCCGAACGGAGAGAGCTGCGAGCATGTACAAGTAAAAGGAAAGGAAGTGAATTTATATAGTGCCTTTATTGTAGTACCTCCCACTCAAGGCGCTCAGGTACGGATCACACAGTGTTACCTGCAAATTACACCGTACCTGTCTCTACCTCGTAAGCATTCACCAGATGGCGCATCCCCAGATTGAGGTTGCAGACATCTAATTGCAGCCTACTACTCATTTATCTACCCCGAAAGGATGAAAGGCTGAGCCGGCCTGGTTGGCTGACCTACAGCGGACGGTTTAACCACATAAGTGGTCACCCGTCAGCCGTAGGTCGAGCACAGGACAGCGAAAGTTCCCCTGTCAGAGACCGACGTTCTACCACTGTGCCATGAAACCAACATGTACACACACACAATTCAACGGTCCAGGCCTTGGCCACAGACATGAGAGCTACACTGACAAGATAATAAATTAATACTAGTTATAATAATAAATTAATGACAATTTACACGTAATTAATAATAAATGGATATCTAAGCAAAAGCTATCAAAATTTAGTGCATTACCTGTTCTATCAGGCTAACAGATCTACCGATTACCTTCATTTCTGTTTAGGCCGTATGCTCAAACGCCTTAGCCTTGGGACCCGTGCCTTGGTCTCAAAGGTCCGAGCCTTGGACTGAGAGGCTGGCCATCGGGCAGCTCCTGCAGTGTGTCACAAACTACTTCATCGCACCAGCAATTGCACTAATCACCAGTCATTTATGAAATTCCGCAAAATCGTGCAAAAAAAACAGTAAAAACGCTGCGGCAAAGGACAAGTTCTGCATCTCAGCTTGACATTCTACGGCCCTCGGAAAACTGTCGGCCTTAGTAATCAAACACACGCGAGCCTGTATGACACAAACCCTGACTGCTGACTTGAGGCTCGGTCCTGACTGCTCTCTCACAGAGTATGCCGTCGTTCTCGATAAACTAGTCAGTTCTCTCCACGCACCTTCCCAGCGGACTGTGTTGACACCAAAGAACGCAGGAAACTACAGACATCATCCACAGTACCATACTTTTGACATCTACACAGTAGGGTTTAACGTCCCACTCGAGACATTACAGGTCACTATGGAGATTATTATTATTATTATTAAAAATGTAAAGATTAGAGTGACACTGTCATGAATAACATTGCAGGGGCACTTTACACTTTTTACAGAGTTATTAAAATAAAAAACGAAATAAAGTGCAGCCGGAGAATGAGGTCAGTGTCACGCCAGTGTCAGTTCAAACAGCCATGTCTTCAAGCGGCTCCGGAAGGTAAGTAGTGACGGCGCGTCCCTAACAGCTGGCGGGAGGCTGTTCCAGGCGCGTGCAGCTGCCACGGGAAATGCGCGGTCGCATGATTTTATGGATCACATAACCCAACCAACAGTGTCACAGCACTGAAGGATGACGGTTAGTCAACCAGGTAAATCCCACCAGGCTCAGCTCATTAAAAGAAAAAATAAAAAAAATGTAACAAAAAAATTAAAAATAAGCCCCTTGATAAACCTGTAGCTCATCCAGTGATTGGTCCATAGGTCACATATTAATTGTAATAAGGACAATCTGTGTAGACGCTGTATGACCGTTAGGCAGGACTGTCAGATATAATAAACACAACTGAAATCGGTTGAAAAATGTGGGAGAAGAAGCGATTTATGTCAAATGTTGACGGACGGATGGACATTTTACCATGACAATAAGCTCATGTGGACTGATAGGCACACGTGACGTAAATATACAGCACCATGATGGCTGAAGATACAGAGGCAATGGGAAGATAGAGAGCTACAGCAAGCAAGGATCAAAGCCTGATCCAGTAGGCATCTACACACACACATGTATTTCACCAACAAACAGGTACTAATCTGCAAAACAATTTTCAATCAGCACCAGCAGTAGTAGGCAGCCACTACCAGTAGCCTACAGTAGGCTACTGGTAGTGGACAGACAGACAGAAACACAACTTTGCCGCTAAAAAAAACGAGAGCACAAAACCGACCGAAAAGTCACATGCAAGTCCACGATTCAGCTCTTTATATCCACTCCACGGGAACTCTACGCTGTTCTGAAATACTCCGGCTGACACCCTGTACATTACAGCTAATATCACACTTTCACTGACACCCTGTACAACCAGCATTCTCAACATTTTATCTGCCAAATAAAAACAAGAACTTAGCTATCGCCAACAGATCGCGCATAAGCTGCCCACACAATACGCTGAAGGCATCTAGAGGCATAAATATTACACAGTGACCTTGAAATCTAGGTTAAGGGTCACTCGAGGTCACTAAAAATGGAACAATTGGATAGATCATACACGACATAGTAGTAGTCGACTTATTTGACGTTGAATACAATCGCGACCTTGAAATGTGAGTTAGACGTCACTCAAGGTCATTGAAAGTAGTACCATTTAAAAACTTGGGTACTGTTTCCTATTCACCTTCCATAGTAACTATGGTCGTATCTTTAGCCATTTCGGAGATATTCAACGTCAAGCAATGGCCTGACCTTGAATCTGGGTTTGGGGTCATTCAAGATCATTGAAAATGGCGTGGTTCGACAGACCATGTATGACTTTCTATTAATTGGCCATTGTAACTATAGCTCTATCTTGTACCGTTTGCGAGTTATTTGACGTTGAATATTATCGTGACCTTGAAATGTGGGTAAGAGGTCACTCAAGGTCATTGAAACTGGTGCCATTCAAAAGCTTGGGTGCGGTTTCCTATTCGTCTTCTCTAGTAACTATGACCGTATCTGTATCCGTTTGTGAGACATTTAGCGTCAAAGGGTGGTGTGACCTTGAAAACAGTGTTAGGGATCGTTCAAGGTCACTGGAAATGGCACCATTTGATAGATCGCATACGAGACCAGACTACATCTTACACTGTGAGACCAGATGTAAGCGGCTACTATATCGCAAGGTGTACTGCATCTACTCATTCTCGAGGTTTCATTGCACCTATCCACAGAGGGATGGCCAGGCTGAGTTGTTCACCAGGATAGCTGTGAGACCAGATGTAAGCGGCTACTATACCGCAAGGTGTACTGTATCTACTCATTCTCGAGGTTGCATTGCACCTATCCACAGAGGGATGGCCAGGCTGAGTTGTTCACCAGGATAGCTGGTAACATACTGAGACATTTTGTCCTCACAAGAAAGCAAAATCAGCATTCCTCTCCATGTTAAAATTTAAAGTTAATTTTTTTTAAACTTGCCAGTTTTAAAATCAATATTTCGAAAATCTGTTCCACAGTTTTTCGTGTATTAGCACATACATCACGTCTGCCAAGTTTTGTGGGAATCATATAAAAACTGTAGGAAGAGTACCGGTAGCGATTTCAAAAAAAAGTTTGATGACACACGTCCAGTGGGTGCAGTGGTCCAGTTGGTAGAGTATCGGACTCGTAACCGAGAGGTTGCGGGTTCGACTCACACCCGGTCCACTGCAAGCAACCTTGAGCAAGTTGCTAACCTTATGTGTGCTCAGGCCAACTCAGCCTACTACCCTCAGCAGAACGGGAAATGAGTAGTAGCTATGGAGCTACGGCTACGGGGTGAGGGACTAGTGTGGCTGATTGAGGCGATGGTGTGTCTGCTAGCTGCATCGTGGGTCCAATTGTCCGTTAGTGCAGGCAATGGATGGCCACATAATGCGCTGCGGCACCATTGGCTCATGCCAATCAAGTGCCACTTCCGAGATTGTAAAGCGCTGCTGGTCACGAGTCTGACTCATGTAAGTGGCGCAATAGCAAGTGTCCAGACCTTTACCTTTTTTTACTAAAAAAACAAACACATCATTCACCTATAGCATAACCTCTTGCTAGCTCCAAGCCAGCAATGGAGCTAATAAAAACTGCATAACATTGTGTTATACGACATGTACCTGACAAATGCGAACTTTTCCGTCGCTGTCACGGCTCCCACTTCTGCTAACTGATACATTGTTTTAGTTACTAACCCGGCAGCCGTCTCATGAACTTATTAACTTTATAAAGTGTTCTAGCAGTTAGTCATTAACGATACCTCACTCATTATTTTCTTCTTTAATAATAATAATAATAAAATGAAGACAATGATTTTAAAGTGAACCTACAGTTCTGTCGGAGATATTCACCCTAAAACGTGGCTCAATTCCTGGCTGTAACGTCATTAAATAACAACAAGATACTTTTGCTCAGTTATGACCAGATGACAACACAATTTTAATGTTTTTTTAAACAAAAAGCAAGCCCTGACACTTACGGGAGATGGACACTGCCCAAGAGAGGCTTGATAAAGTTGAGACTCCAGCCGACGGCGTTCTTTGACCCGTAGATAAAATCTGATGATATTCGCTCACCGCGGCCAGCAGCGTTCGGCATTCGTACACTCAACAACTGAATGCCAAACATCAAACAAAACTCACAGCTTTATTAATAGACGTCAACACAATACGTTCCTCAAACTTGCAGTAAACTGGCTTAACTATGTATGTACTATCAATGTGAGCCAAAAAATGAGACTCGCGTAATCTTGAATATCTTGTACAGTTGTAAGTCTATAACAATATTCATAATCTGCTATGTAACTCTGTAGTCCCTTGACCTCATATCAGTAGTAACAAGTTTCATCAAAACCCCTGAAAACTGAGGCACACAAGATACAAAATTTTATAAAATTTGAAAAACTGACCTAAGATAACGTATGAAAATATTCAAAATCCGCTCTGTCACTTTGTAGCCCTTTGCTCTCATGTTATGTGAACCCATCAGCTGACAGATAAGAAATAATTGAAGTAAAAGTTGATGGAGCTAAACCAGAGGGACGGACGCCTGTTGGCCTAGAGAGCGCCGCGGCTGCTGTTCCAGAGACCAGTCTAAATTTGAAATATTAAAAAATTCGCCAAATTTTGAAAATTTCGAATATGTTCCACAGTTTTGTGCATATTTGCACATAGATCATGTGTGCCAAGTTTTGTGAGAATCGGACGAAAACTGTAGGAGCAGCATTAGCAATTTGAAAAATTGTTTGATGACATCCATCCATCCACTGACCACCTATACCACAAGTTAAAATATAATAGTAAGTAACAGACAGAAGCTAGCGAGGGTTAAGTGACCAGGCTGCCTTCGTTGGTGCCAAACAGCGTGCTAACACCACCAGTCACGCGGCGAGGCTCATCGACAATGTACGTGATCTCATAGCCATCAGGAGCTGCTGACTCTCCTGCAACCAATCACATTCACCTGAATCACCTGTATAACCCAACTCATCACAGAACGACATCACCTGAGCCAGCCGAGCTTCTAGTTGGTATTCATCTACTAGCCTTATGTGCGGTCTCGACTCTCCATCATTAAGTAAGCATTCCGCAAAGCAATGCATCATACTGCAATTCTGACGGCATGCCATGGGCACCTGTGAATTTGCAGCAAATGCAGAAAAATATAACACAGTTTTAACTGCTTGCGAATGCCGGCAGCTGCCACAAGCTGTTGCAGTATCGACTTCTGCTGCAACGTTTTTGTTGAATGGAAAACGCTTGCAGTGCATTGCAGTGCAGTGCAGTACGGTGCAGTGCGGTGCAGTGCAGTGCGGTGCAGTGCGGTGCAGTGCAGTGCAGTGCAGTGCAGTGCAGTGCAGTGCAGTGCAGTGCGGTAAGGTACAGTGCAGTACGGTACAGTGCAGTGCAGTGCGGTGCATCAGGGAATCATTATGTACTGATGTAAACCACATGTTAAGCAGAGACATTACAGAGGTAACTTAAAGAAAGGCAAAGGTAGTCTCCCACATTCGATACGAGGATCGGGACCGGAGCTGATCGCAGTCTCTAGGCAGTCAACACACAGGTGACTTGAGCAGAGATGTCAAACAAGACAAAATTCTCGAGGCTGTGGCCGAGGCCAAGCACTGGAGACCGAGGTCGCGGCCAAGGCCTTCAGGTTGAGGCCGAGGCCAAATTTGAAGGGGCCTACAGTGGAAATACTCGCTGTAAAAACACTGCGCAATCGTTAATGCCATCAGCAGGAATGCAAGCATGCATTCTGAAAAGTCGCAGTCCGAACAGCTATGCGTATTCTTTCACTACAGCATATTCCAAATGCTAAGGACACCAGGTTCCAAAACTAAATGCTATTAAAGTTTGAGGCTGATGCCACAAGCTTGAGGCCAAGGCCGAGGCCGACACCAGAGGTTAAGAGGCTGAGACCAAAACTTTGGCCTCGAGGCTTCAACATCTCTGGACTTGAGACATAAACCCAGTGGCAGTCTGCCACTGCTTTCTGCCAGACCCACAGTTACCTTGCCAGCTGCACAGCAGCATCACCCTTTGGCCACTACCAAATTATACGTCTAGTGACAGAAGCACGTGTGCGAGGAACTTGCACGCAGTCGTTAATGATAATCAAACTGCTTCGAGCTGAATCTGTGACCTCTCAGTCACTAGCAGGACGATACAACCAAGGACACGAGTTAACCTAATGCGGGATCAGCCTGAGCCACGAAGATCCATCATGTGACAGTAATAATCTCTGATTTCAGTCCTTACCAGACACCAACTGAAGCTACATGATGATAAAGCCAAGTTTGATAGTTAAACGCCAAACAGTTTGGGAGTACTCGCAAGTCATATGGACACAACAGAAATACAGTAGTTATATAGATACAATGATGCCCTACTTGTATGCAACGTAATTTAACCGTTTAGGGATCCAGAGGCAACTACAGTGCCACATCAAACGATATGAAGTTGGCACACTGGCCGTTGATGGGTGGGCTGTTACATTTGGTACAGCAAGGAGGGAACTGGATGGGGCTGCAGCCCGCCCAGGCCCTCCTCACTGTACCAAATGTAACAGACAATCCATCAATGGCCAGCGTACCAATCACTGTATTGCTGTATAATGGTCTGTTGCATGTGACAGACAACGGGACAGACAGGCAGAGTGAAAACATATTAGCCTCCGCTGCATACAGCATGTCTCCACATACAAAGAGACTCAATGCCAACCTCGGTGGATGTCAATAAAAACTGAAGACGCTTTAAACAACCCGAGCATCTCCATCTGCATTTTTGCGGCAAACGAAAACCGCACCATCTGTAAACATTTGTACCAAAGAACAAAGTTAAGACGATTGTGCGAAGTACGGTACATCGCATGCTGCAAGTCATCTGCTCTGGCGCTTTGCTATTCAGCAGCAGAGTACTGCGCCCCAGTCTGGTCACGCTCTGCTCACACAAGTCGGGTCGATGTACAGTTGAACTCTACCATGCGTCTCATCTCTGGTACCCT
>Ga0209149_1001041_pt1 | contig 13238 bp, 10 predicted proteins | sample WorMetTyACAVOLI2_FD_187423 | JGI IMG/M metagenome (GOLD analysis project Ga0209149, IMG submission 187423) | Marine gutless worms symbiont microbial communities from Max Planck institute for Marine Microbiology, Germany - Olavius algarvensis... ... | reverse complement strand
GTAGGTAGACAGGTATTCAGGAGCCATCTTGTGCAGACATCTGAACACCTGGACGCAAACTCTGAACCGAACCCGGTCGACAACATCCAGCCAGTGTAGCTGACTTCGCCGGAAATGAGTGAGTCCCCGGTCTGGAGAATGGTCACCCTGTTTTCACTAGTATACTATTTTCATAGCTAAATTTACCAAGTTTATTCATTGACATTGTTCATTGTACTGACACCAGCGTTTAACAGCTGCTGTACTCTATTTTATGCGATATTGCGACTGCGTTGCATAAAGCGTATACAAGAGTGATATTGCCATGATGTGATCCTGTTAGTATAGTACACACTGTACCCTACAGGGGGTTATATGCACAAATGACCAGATCCAAAAAATCGTACCTGAATACCCGGGTACTCATTTCATTACCCGTTCGGGTACCCGGGTCAAAAAAACCGGACATAGGAGCATACTGTAGTCCAGAGAGAGAAACTATCATAGCGTGAACTAGTCTTGTTGATAAAAACAAGCTGCAGTGCAGTGCCACTTTGAACCTAATTTTGTGGGCCCTGCATGACCAGCAGCCAATGAAATTGCGTCATTGCATCATGAACGTCGCCACGTGGCAGTCTCATAACTAGAAGTTGTAATCGTCGCTAACGTTCTCGACTACATGCAGGCTGAAAACCGCGTTGCTGTTGTTGGCCTTAGTCGGCGTCGTGTTGCATCTTTGTGCCGAATTTTGTGCAAATATCTTCATCCTTACAGATATATTAGCATTTTTAAGAAATTCAGTATGGCTATCGTCCGCCATCTTGAATGTGTTGGGGGAAGTCGTGTGAGCACCGACGAACGCCCATTTATCGCGTCTATCCCCTGTAAATATTTCGTAATGTTCGGCTTAGTAGTTCAAAAGTTATAAGGATAATAATTTTTTTCGTTTAGGCTTAAAACTCCTATTCATGCCATTTCATGGGGTCAAATTTCAGGCCTAAAAATAGGCCAAAAATTTGGTTTTTCTGGGTTTCACCCTAAATGTGCGGATACGATACATCGTTCCGGCCACCCAAACGCAGATTCCTGCGCGTAGTGACTCGTTTCGAGTAAGTAAGTAAGTAAGTAAGATTATTTATAAGGCGTAATAATCAAAAAAGTCACGATGCTGCACAGTCCGTCTGAAACGTTTATTTTTCTCAGTTGTCTTCTGAATTGTGTGCAGCTGACTTCCTTGCTTGAGTTATTCCCGAAAGATTATTTTTTCGGACCTCCAAAGTGATTATAGGCGGAAGGCTGCATACAGCCTTTCAGCCTACAAACAGATGGGCATCAGCATTTTGCACACACTTCAGTGGTGCAATGCTATACCACTGCAGACCGAGTCTAAACGCGTTAGGATGAATGATAAGACTAACTACTTCGGTACGTCTTCACTATAACGATGTTATATTTCCAGCAGATCACGTCAGCGAAGCGCATAACGGAGGAGAGCGGGCCTAAAGTCTACTTGAGCGAAACGCACCGGTTTGCGAGCGTCCCAGAATTCAGTGGAGCGGAGCGGGAGCGGGGTCCACTGAGCCGGAACGGAGCGGAAAGCTGGGGACACAGAAATAGGCTGCAGCGATGATCGAAGATTGTGCCGTTCACGCTCCGCACACATGCTCTGTTTCTAGCATTTAAGACGATGGATGTGCCGGTACCCTATCCTAAACATGTAGCCTATACGAAGTTCTACAATTCGTAGCAATTCCGTCTATACCGAGTTTTTGAGGAAGCCTATATTGTAATACTCAATCGATATTTTGTATGCATACCATTCTCGGCTATTAAAGTTGTTATGAACTTTAACACCCTGTCCAATGTATGATTCAGTAGATTCACTAAAATTCTGCATGACATGTTTGCAGAAAAAATGGGCAACAGACAGACTAAAGAAATCGTCCGTGGACCGGAAGATGGACGAAAGCTAACAATGTATATGGTTGAAAATCGCGAATACAAGGATAAATTGAAGAATATATTTGAAAGAATGAATGCAGAGCCATATTGTCCCATGAGTCTTTCTTTGGTGTCGGAATCTAAAGAATTTTCGAGAGCTGAATATTTACTCGTCGTCAAGTCGTTGCAGCTAGTTGCAAGGTTACAAACAGACCAAATACGTTCGGAAATCCAATTTCTGAGCTTTCTGTCGAACACGTTTTGCCGACAGGCATCGGACGAAAAGATTGTTTGTTGGTTTAAGTTGAAAGACAAACGACTCATTGATGATGATGCTGACATGCAGTCAGAGTGTAAACTCGACGTTGACAGCATTGCATTTGGAACGTTGGAAAATGCCGTTAGCTTTGTAACCATTTCTGATCCTAGAAACAGCAGCACTTCTGCCAGGAAGACTTATGAGCTCCAGTTTCAGTTCCAAAACAGAAAGATCCTTCTAACGCAGAAAGCAGGTGAACAACTGTTTCACTTGGAGATTGAAATGAGACATATGCATCATATAATCCACGTTGTTAGACGTGGATTGTATGACGAAAATACTGACGTAATTAGACGTCAATATTTTGATGTCTACTTCCAGCTGCAGTACCCGCCAGTGATGTATGAGTGTATTAATGTAGATGCTCCTCCCGGAGTGAAGAGGCGGACCAGTCGACGTTCCTATTTAGTCGGATTCACGTCTGAAGAGATTGGACGATGTGATGTACTTAGGGTATCATTCAATACGAGCATTCAAGACAAAAACCTTCTGGAAGTGTTCTCTAACCTACTGGAAGCAGACAGCCCACGGTGGGAGTTTAGATTCGCCTGGATAAACGAACGGATGATAAACGATGGAGACATCGCCAGACCGGAACTAAACAATTTCGGAGTATTGTATGCCGATAAAGTGCTTCAGTCGGTTGGATTGCGATGTCAACTCATCAACCCTCTGGATCTCTTAAACGACTGGCCAGAAAACGTTCACGAGGAGTTCCTCTACCACGCTGCAGAGCTTTATGCAAATGAATCCCAACATTATCTCGTAGACATAAACAAAGTCAAAAGGCAGTGGAAATCGAGACAGTCGAATTATTCCATAAAACTGAGAAGCGTTATTCTTACTCCCACAAGAATCATATTCCAGCGTCCATCTGCGTACGAGTCTAACAGGGTATTGCGACAGTACTTCTCGGGCGATCGTGCAGAATACGTGATGAAGGTAATTTTTCGCGACGAAGACGGAGAGAAATATCTGAATTTCATTTCATTGCTGTCGCTGAAGGGTGCACTTGATGATCAGGTACGCTAGTGTAACTTTTGATAGGAAACGGGGATACCGTGAAGGTACATGATTCAAAATGTTTGTAGCTGATGGTTGTTCCAAACGTTTTGCTATCTCCAGTTTTTACCAGCCGTCATAGTGGAAGCTGGTATTATATGTGTAATAGCTTGGACCAAAATGTAGGTGGAGTTCGAAGATGGATGTGGTATTAGTAGGGCTGAATACATTCCATCTGGGCAATTAGCAATACTGCCACACACACTTGTGGCGTCGCGGTTGGCTTCTCGTTTTTAGCGTTTTGGTTCATTGTGTAGCAATCTATTACAAAGTGTTGTAGCCTGTGGTATTTAACTTTTAAAATGAGTACGTGCCCACCTCACACACCCAAAACTACGCCTATGTTATTACTTTAACACATAAGTTATGTCCTGCATGTGTATGTACGCAATGGTAGAACATGTAGTCTCTTGGCAGTGTTATGCATTCTTCAGTAATCTAATTGCTATCCCGCCTCAAGTCCAGAAATGCAAGGCTTGCCAATTGCGGTTCGTTACCTGTCGTCCGTAAGTCTATTGTCCATCCCATAAGTAACATAAACCCATTGTTACACCACTGGGATGTTGGCATCGCTGATTCTGCTGCCGCATTCAGATTCTTCACAGACGCTGCCCTGGGGAAATATTCTGGTTTCAAATAAAATATATATATGAACACAGCGCGACCGTCCATACGCCTGACAATGGCATGTTGCGAGCATAGTGTGAAATATTACTTTCGTATTTTGTTGAAGGTGATAGACGCAACCATAACAGATCGTCTTCAGGCTGGTATCATAGTCGGCAACAGAAATTATCGGATTCTTGGAGGTTCCAACAGCCTTATTCGCGATCACGGATGCTATCTCTGTGCCGGATACGATGATGACGTTGGTGAAAAAATCATTGCTGAATACATCCGGAAAAACATAGGTATCACTCAATACAATACAACACATAGCCTACTGGACTGAATTTGTAAACCACCGAGCTGTGACCAGGAGCATTCACCCATCCGTAGCAGGCCTCCCCTTTCTTCTGCTTCCCTGTACTTCTCCCTTCCCCTAGTTCGCCCTTCCCTTCCCTTGCCAATTAGGGGGTTTGAGAGCGTGCAGGCCCCAATAACGTCCGCCGACGATTTGGGATGATTTTGAGTACACACACGTACCGTAGCGTACACTAAAAGCTAGAGGTTTTTGCCAAATCTTATACCAGGCAACTGTTAGATGTTGGGTGGCTATTTTAGATTTTTATTCCCATTGTAAAATTTCTATGATGCAATGTGCATCATTCTTCACAGTATGGACTCCAGTGCCTTTTACCCACTCACAGCCGCAAACAATAGCATAGTCGGTGAATATACAGTGTGGTTGAACGACAGTTTATACAGTTTTGAAACACTGACGTTAACAAAACAGTTCCCGGTTGATAGAGTTTTGCTGCTGCATTCAACAGAGACGTATGTATAGTCTAACTGCTGTGCTCTGTGCTACCTGATAAACTTCATTTGCGGATCACGATACGATACGATACTGTGTATTTAACGTGCAGTAAAAAGCTAAGGGAAGGCCAACTTAGTCTACCACACGGAATGAACAAAAATGTAATATAAAAAACTAAAAATAAACTGATGAGCATGATAAGTCCGGTCCAGTTCCACTATTGTGAAGGCAGTTACTGGATATTTTTAAAAAATCATGTTGATCGCTTTTCCGTTTTAGTTTATTTTTGGAATTTTGGCTAATATTTATTAAAGTCCGTGCGTTTCTTCAATCAAGAGGCATGGGATGTGTAATGTATAAGCTGTCATGATAATTATACAAGTGTACTGTCGCAATTACACAATATTCATAGTATTTTTCCTGCAGATGCTTCAATGCAATACATAACGATCTCATCCGAAATGAATGAATGGCTGAGTGAACGTACATGTACGTATCATGTGTACATAATAGGCGATTTGGATGTTATTCGCAACCCTGCGAAGTATCTTTCTCGTCTGGGACTGGCGTTTTCGAACACGGAACCCGGATTGACCGTCAAGCCGCAATGGATTAAGAGAGAACCGGATATCAAAGGAGGACGTGATCCATCGGGAAAGCAGTACTGCTTTTCCGACGGCATTGGCAAAATATCGGTCTCACTCATGAGTAAATCACAGGTAGGCTACGTCAACTGGTTGCAGACAAAAATGATGCTATTATTGTACATCTATACTGTAGTTTTTGGACTTACGCTACAGAACCTTTTATTCTTGGCCTTGCTAACGCTAAGCACACAAACACTTTCAATCTATACTCTGATGCTTGTTCAGCCGGGCCAGTGGAACCTGTGGATAATGGATGAGCTTGGAACGTCTTGGAACCGGGACTGTATGTCTTATCATTTCTAATATAAATGGTTGTGTAGCTAAGTAAAAGTATTTCTAAGGCGCTGATAATCAGACAGTCACAATGCGCCGATGGTCAACTAACCCCCAAATAGCCTAATATTTTCAGTCGTCACTTGAATTGTCCGTAGCTGATGTCCTGTCGCAAGTACGATGGCAAACACGCGGACCCACAACAGCAATGCTTCTATTGTGAAAACTGTTTTTGTAGTATTGCTAGTCTCTCTCTGTGTATGTCTGTATTTTTATATTTTGTTTCTTTTTACTATGGACCTTGCTGCGTGAAATAAATGATTGGAATTGGATTGGATGTGCATGCGGCAAACGACGCAACGATTAGAAGTTAGAACAGACGGCTAATACCGTCGGAGACGAGATGGTTGTGGTCTGCTATGTACTATGCAGGTGCTTGACCAGACAAGGACTGGTGCGCTTTGTATTCTAGTCGTTGCAGTTGCATGTCGCATCGTCTAGCTCCAGTGATAGACGCGCAACGGTGATTCTGGACTGACTGTATACCTTCCCAAAGAAACTGTAAGACACACCATGCAATGATGTGGCGTGGTGGCGTAACTCTGAGGCGTAGAACGTAACAGCAGTGAGGAACGTGGTCTCATACTTATACCTTAAGCGGTATAATTAATTTTGATATTGATGATGTTAACTGCGGATGTGGCAAAACGGAACGGCAGCCTACCGCCAGGTTACAGACTGGGGATAGATTTTTGTTAGTAATTGCAACGTATTTGAGGCAAGTGTTGTTCGCTTTTAGCATACACAGTGTCACGCATTAGGTGTATCGATTATAGCTTTTACCGCGCGATGCTATGCAAGCGCAGCCTGTGCCGTCATGCAGTGTATGTGTGTCTGTCTGTCCGTCCGTCTGTCTGTCATGTTCGTACATTCTGTCAAAACGAATAAACATACCTTCAATTTTTTTCACCGTCGGTTAGCCACACCGTTCTAGTTTTTTCTTACGAAACGTCATGGCAGTATTCCGAGAGGAAGCCCTCTAACGGGGGCGTCGAATGCAGGTGGAGTAGGCTAAAATATCGATGCTGAACGAATATCTGACTTTGCGGTCGGTAACTGCTGCACCGTGGTTAGTTTATCGCACTTAGCAGCCGAGTTTTTGTTGACTGCAGGTATCGGACGACCAAGCGCCACTCGCTATAAACAGTCACGGTCGTCCGTGACTGTGGTCACGGTCGTCCGTGACTGTGTACAGCGCGAGACCTACCAAGCGCGCTCTCGCGCTATACGCAGTCACGGTCGTCCGTGAACCGTGTGTATGACAGCAAGTCTCTACGTTACGCCGAAAACAACAGAACAGAATTGAACTGCACGCACTGGTAAACCCAAAGCCAAAGTAACTTGGCCTAATAATAATAATAAAAACTGCGCTCCAGGTTGCACTAGCTAATACTGACAGAGACGAGGCGTCGCAGCCTCTTTACAAAGCTACTTGTAATGGATACTGGAGACAGAATTATCGATGTGTGTACTACGTACAGAAGCAGAATGATAAGAGGTCACGTCGACCATCCGCAGTACAGTTTCGCATGGGCGGATGTAAAGGAGTCCTTGCCGTTGATCCAAAGCTGGGAGACGGAGACAAGCTTGTTATACGTCCGAGCATGGAGAAGTTTCAGTGCAATGAACACAAACTAGAAGTGATTGTATTCTCTAAACCACGTGAGACTGTTATACTGTTTGTAGTAGTAACAGTGAATTTATATAGCGCGTTTTTTGTAAAAGAACCCCAAACGCGCTGCGTATGCTAGCCTAGTAGAAAGAGAAGAGAAAGGTTTTGAGGTGGTGCTTAAAAGGTGAAAGAGAAAGACTACTGTCTCTAAGGTAAGCAGGAAGTGAGTTCCAATTCGAAGGGCCGGCGTATGCTAATGAACGTCCTCCGTACGAAGCAAGTTTCACACGTGGGAAATCGAGATGACCACGGTCACCGTCAGCCGATCGCAGGTGGCGACGGCCAGAGATGCCGGAGACGTTTGCTGTCAACTTTCGTTAGTGTATATAGCAGGCGTGTTTGGCAATTAATTGGACTAAGCAAATTAGCTACCCAGTTACTAAAGAACATTACCGGTAGTGATTGTAATGCCTGCGCCCATTGCATCTCTGCTGTGCGGCCACCCAGCAGCATCCAATTAGTCTACACTTATACAAGACGTTTCGTGTAAAGAACATTATGCAGTTTGACATAAGAATTCGTACGATTGTTGGCTATGAACGAATAAAATAGAAAGTAAATCAATGGAGGCCATGTATTGTAACTGATTTTAACGCCCGATGCTCTGCATAAGCGCGTACTACGCCATGGTGAGATGTATGTTTGTCCGTCTGTCACACGCCGGTATTGTGTCAAAACGGCTAAACATAGTTAAAAATTTCTCATACTTTTTCACCATCTGATATCTCCAGAATTTTTAGTTTTTCCATAGCAAGGTATTTTGTCTGTAGTTGTTATCATGTGCAGTATGAAACAATGCAGGTGACTTGCCATAGGCTCCCTGTCGGGCCGTTTATCGTTTTTTGTTGGCTTTCATTGAAATTCCTAATTTTTGAACTGCATTTGATGTAGGCCCTATATGGACTGTGATTTAAGTTTGGCCTGATTTGCGTGATGTTTTTTTTTCTCGAATTGTTTCAGAGCCATTGTATCTGAACAACCAGATCACGACACTCCTGTCTCAGCTGGGATTGCCAGACAGCGCCTTCTTTGATCTTTACGACAACGAAATTCGGCAGCTAATTTTTGCTTTCCTGGAACCCGCTGAAGCTCTAGAAGCGATCAAATCTCAACACATGCATTTAACGGGAATTTTCCGTAATTGTCCAGAGTTGCTGAATGAACCTTTTGCTGTTGACATTTTGAAAGAAATGCTTACAGAAAAGCTTGGTAAGTATTGTCGAACATCTGAGCTGTAGCGTTAGTCTGATTTCTGTGAAATTGTATGAAACGTCGACGACATTTTGTTGTCTAATGGTATACGCTATCCATCTAGTGTTATTGTCTTTCGCTCAAGTCTTATTAGTCTTGAAACGTTCTAGGAATGTAGGCATCAGCTTCTTGGGACTTGTACACCTGCACTGTGTTCGTTATTGTTTATACCATGCATGCTTTTCATTGATTCCAGAGAAACTGAAGAAAGGAGAGAAGAGGCAGATACCAGTGCCAATGGACAAGGGTAGAAACATGCTCGGAGTGCTGGACGAAACTGGGACGCTAGAATACGGAGAAGTTTATGTACAGTATACGTGCATGAAGACTCAAAACCTTGTCACGCTGACAGGTGAAATTGAACTTTTCGAAGCTAAGACGTACTTAGCCTAATGTCGTAAAGTGAAATTCAAGCAATTAAAACACTTTTTGTCAGACACGTTTAAATTATGTTACTATAGGCCTATTTTAAAAGCGAGGATAACAGAATTTGCATGATTAATTTTTAAAAATTTCTAATACGCTTTGCGTTTTCAATGAGATGATTAACTAGCTGATGACGTAACGATGACAAACTGTCACTCACTTCTGTGGACGAAAATAATAGTTCGGTTGCTCATCCAATGCCACGGTTGGATAAGCACGTGTTCTTCATGCCTTTGTGTTCGCCAGCCACTGGCACTAGCGGTCTAGCCTATGTCCAGTTTCCCTTTTTTTTGCTATATTGTGTATGCTTTGCTGTTGTGGTGTCGTGCGGTTTAGGCCCAGTGATGGTCTCAAAAATGCCGGCTTTGCATCCGGGAGATGTACGGAAACTAGAGGCAGTTGCTGTATCCGGCTTGGAACACTTGTATGACGTCATCGTCTTTCCTCAAAAGGCAGATTAGTTACCATTTGCTTACACAGCGTACTAGTTGATTATTAGCCATATTTTAGCAAACTTTTTAATTAAATGTTGTTTTATGATTAATGGACGCCGATATTTCACGAGTTAAAGTAAGATATCTACCTCATTGACTCACAGGCCACAGCTGCGAAACATTCTCGCGGTTTTCCAGTATTCTCAGTCAGCATGGCAGCTTCAGGAGGTCAGGTTTGATGGGATAAAGTTACCTGAGAGAAACTCGCCGTTTAGCTAAACTACTTGTCTTGCCTGTTCTGTTTTGTTAAAACAAAGAAATATACAAAGCGGCATTGTGCGAATAAGGAAAAATAAAGCTGTAGATAAATGCAAACCGAAATCTGGCTGTTGGCGCCAAGTTAACAAATTGGTAAACTTTCGCACTGATGGTGGGAATTGATCATTTTTCTCAAGACGGCGAGTAAACGGAACTTAGATGTGGACTTATGAGCTCATGGGTGTAGAAACAAGAAGCTCTGCTATCGCAAAGAGGCCGCGCAATGCTTCGTGTCTGTATAGCTTCAATACAAAACGTCGAGCGCAGTCTTTTATTATTAGTTGTTTCGGCTTCAGATATACAACTGCGTACAATTAAATTCTTTTCTGTTCTCTTCTCTTCGGCGTATTCGTCCAAACTGCAGCCGTCACAAACAAACATTCGCTGGTGCGTCGCCGACTGTGCGATCTACACTGCATAGTCGTCGGTAACTGTTTTTGTCACTTTGTAGTTCGCACGTCCAGCAATCTTCGATAGCCAGCTATTAGACCAGAATCGCCATTTCTGCCTATATCCCAGCTGCATTCGACGCCCCCGTTAGGGGGGGGGTGCCGTCGGAATATCGCCACCCCGTTTGGTATGGAAAAACTAGAATGGTGTGGCTACCCGACGGTGAAAAAAATTCGAAGACATGTTTATTCGTTTTGACATAATCCACGAACGTGACAGACGGACGGACAGACACCGCATGACGGTAATAACTGCGCTTATGCATAGCATCGCGCGGTAAAAATCAACGTATTCTCACAGGAAAAGTTTACTAACCATGCTACCGTCTGTAAATTGAAATGTGTAGATCTATCAAACACGTTATTGTCAATTTTCATTTATTGCGTGTTAGGGCAAACGACCTCATCCAAACGAAATGGCAGGATCAGACTTGGATGGCGATCTATACTTTGTGACGTGGCATGAAGCACTCAAACTTAAGAAAGAAAACGAGCTGCCCATGCACTTCCCAACTGCCGAGGAATCTCATTCGAACAATTCAATGACAGAGTCGGACATTATTGAGCAGATAAAGTTTATTGTGGAGAGTGACAACACGGGAAGAATATCTCGTCAACACTTGATATTTGCCGACTTAAACGGCATCGATTCGGATGAATGCAAACGTCTTGCTGATCTGTCGGCACAGATGTATGATGCTGCAAAAACTGGAGTCGTACCCGAGTGGCCTGCCGAGCTGAGCACGAAAAAGGTGCCGGATTTCTTAGATAAAGACGGTCATCAGGAAAACTATGAATCCAAGCGGGTCCTTGGAAAGCTGTATCGCCACTCAAAATCACTGCTGAAAGTTTCCGCTGAGTTGTCAAAAAAACACAAATGTACAAATGGTGATGATCAATGCAATTTCGTCCCCGGAGATTATGTGGCAGAAATGGCAAATTATGTGGCAGAAATGGCAAACACCCTGCAAGAATCATATGGTAACGTGATGCGACACCTAATTCAGACGTACAATATCCAAACAGAAGTCAACGTCTGGCGGGCAAGATTTCCAGATTTCAGACACACGGAAGAAGAAAGACAGAACCGTAGGAGGTTGATCAAAGACTTTGACATCATGTATCAGACAATGCGAACCCAGTATGAAACTGCTGTGCATGAGCTAACGAAACGTGGAATGAACGAAAACGACGCCAGAAACCAGTTAGGTCTATACTACCAGTTAAGAAGAAGACCGTCTTGTGCTGGGCTAAGCCTAATGTTGTATGACACAAAACCGAAGAATAAGAACAGCGAAGTCGATCAAACCTACGTGTATGAGCAAATCGGAAGAAAAATTCTGCAGTCACTCAGCAATGTTTCTGAATATCGCTTATTGACAGCAGATTCCATTAAACTATTGTTAGATCAAGGCCACAGTAATTCAGTCTATATGTTTCTGAATCTGAGCCACACTTGGCTTCTTGCTTCTGCTTCGTTTCTCGTGGAACATCTCTGCCGCTCGGAAGATGATATATCGTCTGTGTGGCCCAAGAAGTTGAACTGCATCCTTCCAGTGTTACTCAATGTCATCGTCAAGCTAGGTCTTTGCTGTCCTGACGATATTTTACGTTCCAAGGACTCAGTTGGATTTGTGATGAAGTATTTCATCGAACGCGAGTATTGCGCCTTTTTCTTGCCTCGGTCTCCGTTTCGTCTTGCCAAACAGTTGCACGGTTTCCTTTCGACGACCGACAGAAAAGACCTTTGTAGCGTCGGAAAGGCCACAGTTCACGGATTATGGGATATTTACACAAAGCGAGAGATGTCAACAAAGAACGGATATGAAGACTGGGAACTTGATCTGAAACGTGACGCGATGTATCACTTGCTAAAGACGGCTTTCAGAAATGGTTTCGACTAAACTTTATACATCCGGCCATAAGAAATAAGACGTTGGCTGTGTAGAGTGACTATTGGCTTGCATAAGCTTCCACGATACGCATTATAGTTTTAAGTGCTGTAATCGATTTGAAAAACTTTTCAAGGTCATGGTGTTAATATATTGGAAACGGTGCAAGATAGATATTCGGATCTACTTGGCGCCGTGTTGTGGCTGCCACGTGTTAATTGTTCGTTTCTGATTATTTCTCGTTTTGATGCTAGGCCTACTGTTTTTGTCCTGGACGTTCCCTGTTGTCGCTGGTATCTCCGGCCAGCTGCAAGACCAGTCCGTCTTGAACGCCGCCGCTCATTCGGTTTTCTCAGCGAGGCTGTCAGAACGCATAATCCCATTTCTTCGTGAGCTCCATTGGTTGCGAGTTCCGGAGAGACTTACGTTCCGGAAGTGCGTTCTGCCTACCGCTGTCTTCATGGAACAGCGCCGACGTACCTTGCTGGGAGCCTTCTCCGGACATCTGATGTCGATACTCGACGTCGTCTGCGTTCTGCCGACACCGCCATACTGGTGGTACCGTCCAGCTCGGCGACCGTACCTTCCCGTGGCTTCGGCACGTACGTGGAACAGCCTGCCGTCGTCTGTCAGGAATGCACCGTCGCTGACGACGTTCCGTCGCGAACTGAAGACTGTACTTTTTCGTCGTCGTTTGGCGATCGTGATTGTACTGTACAGTATAACTGTTGTCTGCCCGCGACTACAGTACTGACTGTCGGCGCTTCTGTCTTTTTTGTTTAATTTTGTACAGTGCCCACTGCCTCTACAGTGTCTTTGACATGATAGTGTCACTTTAATCAGTAGCTTACATTGTTACTTACTTACGCAAATGCGTCATGTTCATCTTCAGGATGACCCAAAAAGCGAGGCAACTTTGTTTAATTGTTTACATTTTAAGCGCCTCACTTTACTTTAGTAAAAGAGGCGCTTATTGAGATAGGCTGTGTGGTGACGTCGTTGGTCGTTGGTTGGTTGTCACGCGCGTGCACTGTGGCCAAACGGTGCATCCTAGGCCTATAGTTACTATGGAACACTAATAGGAAACCCTACCCC
>Ga0209149_1001040_pt1 | contig 13240 bp, 5 predicted proteins | sample WorMetTyACAVOLI2_FD_187423 | JGI IMG/M metagenome (GOLD analysis project Ga0209149, IMG submission 187423) | Marine gutless worms symbiont microbial communities from Max Planck institute for Marine Microbiology, Germany - Olavius algarvensis... ... | reverse complement strand
TAACAAAAATAACATTCGACATTTAAACATTATGTTGATTACTGTCTTGGATCACGAATGCCACATCTAAAATAGTAATATTTTATTCACCATGCATTCACCATAAAATATAGACAAGTCTACATATATGCCAAATTAAACGAACTAAAAATGAGAATGCATATAACGTTACACCTATATTATATTGGCGAATAATGTGAATTTCATAAGTTAGATTTGGATCAAGTTAACGCTATCTCAATTTATTCTCAGGTTGGCTATCCATGGGGCTTACTCCTGCATTTTCCACCCCTGCAATTATGCCCGTGCCGCATTTTCCACTCCCGCATTTTCAGTCGCCCCACAATACGTCGAGGGCATTCATAGGCCTAAATATTACACCGTGACCTTGAAATCTAGGTTTAGGGTCACTCAAGGTCATTGAAAGTGGTGCCATTCGAAAGCTTGGGTGCGGTTTACTATTCGCCTTCTATAGTAACTATGGCGATATCTTGTATCGTTTGCGAGATATAACGACTTTGCAATGACCTTGAACAACCCCAAACCCATATTTCAAGGTCAGGCCATTCTTTGACGCTAAATATCTCACAAATCGCGAATTTTTTATACTCAACCTGTATTTAGCGCCCCCGCAGGCGGTGACCCCGTCGGAATTTCGTGAAGATGTTTGATACTGGTAAAGATAGAATGACTGGGCTACCGTACGGTGAAAAAAACGGTGACGATATGTTAAGCCGTTTTCATCTGATACCGGAACGTCATGGGCGGACGGACGGACGGACGGACAGACGGACAGAATTGCTATATCAATATCGCGCGTCAGTATGCTGACGCTGTCGACATTTTGACGATACGGTGAGGGACTCTACGTCGGTCAGTTCAGAACATTATATCCGAGGAAGTCCCGGATGCATACTTATCAGTAGATATTCTAACAACAGCATATCAACTGAGTTATTGACATCAGCTGCAGTATCAATGCAGCAACACAATTGACATGCGCAGCGGGTCGCAACGTCCTCTATGATCTATTCTACGAGTCGAGTCGACATGGAGTTTAATTGACTGGTCGATGATAATCATCCAAAGTGGGCATGGTCCGGAGATCTGGCTGGAGGGCATGAATGACGGGAAGGGGTGGAAGGGAAGCTGCCATGATGCCATCAGTTGATCGACATCCACGTTCCAGCCAAACAGCCTCACGCAGCGACGGGGGCGAGCTGATAAAAACACAGCGACAGTCCCATGTCACACATAACAGTCATCAGTTACAGCGGCTGCCACAGCTCTGACATTCACTCGTCAAAAGCTAGCTGCCAGCTGCGACCTCTCGTGTCCTCGGCCCTGACCCGAGGACTTCACGGCGAATGCTGCTCTTACACCCGCCCTACCGCGCCGTCGGGACTGTGGGACTGTATGGTACCCAGTACCTGTCGCGGAGCGAGACGATTGGTATTTAGTTGTAAAGTGGACAAGCAAGAAAAGTAGCGTACGTTATAAATGCGCCCACATGTTAAGCCTGTCCACCGTCATCGGCCAACACTTCCTCGGATAGTACTACTAAGTTATTCAAACTTAAGAGATAACTAGCTGAAGGTACTACGTTACATCCTGATGCCGTCTCGAATCACCATACACGCTCGAACGGTTTCTGATTGCGCCGGCGCGCCTCGAGACGACGTACAACTCGCAGGCAATATATCACGCCACAGCCGTAGTGTCAAAGTCCAACAGACACGGAGAACGGCAGTCGGTCGGCCGTCAGGTCACTGGAGAAGGAACAAGCGTCATGACACGACACAGACGTCGTGGCGACGTCCACACATGCACTGTGGTGTTGGGTTCCACGGCGATTAGGACCTTCCTGCTTGTTGTGCAGCTCGTCGCAACTGCAAGTTGCGTCAGTACTAGCCTACATGTAACTGGCATTCTCAGTAGTTTAATTCTCACTGCATACTTGCCTCCAGTCTCTCCACGGTCCACGCTCTCCGTCGATTCTACAGTCTATATAGCTATGAGATATATTTATTGTTTTGTGATCCTCAACTGTTGTTGCGCGAGATTATACAAGAAGCTCAGCTTTCGTAGAGAGGCCGCGCGATGCTTCGTGTCACTGAATATTTCGCTAAGTCACTAAAGATCACTGGAAATGGCACCATTCGATAGCTCGCATACGAGTTCCTTCTGGTGTTCCATAGTAACTCAGACAGACAATGGACGGACGGATAGATACCGCAAGACTGCATAGGCCGCGCTTTTGACGCGGAAAACTGGTCGGTTGCGGTTGTCACGGGGACCCCGTGTACCAAATCTCAACTTTCTGCACTTTCCGTTTTTTTGTACGTTCTTATGTGCTGCCTTATGACGTAATGAATAATAATAATAATAATAATAATAATAAGCGCACTCTGAAGAGACTACCGACAGACGGAGCGCAATGCGTAATACGGCCTCCTATGAAGGGGAGCGCATATGCAAAAATGCGTCGATTAGAGCTGAGAGCAGATGACATAAGCCAATACGAAAGTGACAGTTTCACACGTAAGATCGGCGTAAATTTCCCATCAGCGACAGGATGTGACGTATGCTCAGACGCAAAGGACGCACATGATCAAAACAGACACATAAGTACTCGGTGCTATACTCTCGGCAATCGACACGCACGAGGCAGCACAGCGCCCGCCCACAGAGACCTACCACGAGTAACCTGAATCATCCGACGCAATGCCAACGAGAGACGAGACCACCAAAGTGCTATCGTATCAACTGACGACTAGCATACATCACGTAGATGGCAATGCACATCCGCCGGCAAAGACTCTTTCATCTTTCACATTCTGCATCCTGCCATTTAACTGATTCGCATCCCAATACGCGCATCACACTATATTCTGTACAAAAATCTTGCGCAAGGATCTATGGTTTTATTTTTATGGTGCACTAAATTAGAAAGCTAACTAATAAAATGCAAAAAGGTTGATCTTTCAGTATACGCATATTATTTATTACAAGTGTATCGGAGACAATACGAAAGCCCCCGCTCGTCGAAGCCCAAAATGCAGTAGGAAAACAAAATATATGGCCAAAAACGATTTTCAATATGGCAGCCGTTCGCCATCTTGAATGTAGGGGACTAATAATGGGTTCTTTCGAACGCTAATATAGAAATGGATGTAACTGGTACGCTTGTTACAGTATTTACGTTTGGTACACCAGTTGCATTTTGGTACACTAAGGATAGGATCAGTGTAGTACTGGGCATCATTCCTAGTGAGTTTTGGTACATTTATGGCACTTTTATACATTTTACAGTGTACAAGTTATAGCTCAATCCACAGCTGACATATAACTATTTCCGGTTTGGAAAAACAAACGTCCGCCATATTGGCATTCTACTTCCGGTTAATAATAATGGGTTCTTTGAAAAGCCCATGTAGAACTTCCTATAGCTCGTCAATAGAGACCATAACTCTAAACTGCTTAGTTTATGAGAAAATCGCGTTTTTGTGTGCGCATTTTGGCGACAGAGACGGACGGACGGACGAACAGCTGGACAGGTCCAACGCATTAAGCCGCCTTCGCTATCGCGAACGGCGGTTTAACAATAAAACTTATTAAAAATGCAGTGCAATGTAGGCAGCATGAGCATCCACAGCCTAAAACAAATCTGTAGTGAAGAAAACAATATTCTTTTCAGATGCGAAGACCGCTGGTGACTTCAAAATACGAATGCGGCCGCCGCGGTCCTTGGAGAACAGCTCAGTCGAATGCAGAATTTAGTCTCACTGCGTACAGTGATAACGGACCGCGCGGTGCCGCGGGACAGCCATCAAGTCGATCAAAAAGCAGCATGAAAAAGTCCCTATAGCCGCGAGCACAAAGAAGCAGCTTCACGTATGTAAAACGCTTTACGAGCATGGAACTGAAACTTTTATACGTCATATACTCTATGTCTCAAAAAAACGGACCGCTACGATTAATATGACATACGTCACCAATTCACAACGTTCACTCATTATTTTTGGCGCAGAGAGACCTTATTCAATTCTGAATTCAGTAAGTCAAAAAGTTTTTAAATTGGCTAAGAACCAGCTGCACTGTTTCCATAGCAACGGTAGCGATTTGACTTTGTGTGTCTCAAAAAACCGGACCCTACGATATTTTGACATAACTCGATCAAAAGTTCTTTAATTTCAATAAAATTTCAGAGATAACATGTGTTCAATATTCTTAATTAAACCACAATGTTAGAAAACAGTTGTGTTTGCAGCAAAGTACCAGCTGAAGCGAGTTACCATAGCAATCCTTAACTGTGCGTCATTCCACAGTTTATGCTGCCGATGAACAGAAAAGTAAAATCTTTTAAACAAACATTGTTTCTATCGGAATAATAAAAATATTTTGCGTTATCAGAAGTTACAACACGTGTTCCAATGCTGCCTTTGGGCATTTACAGAGGCCCACAATCGTTTTGCCACTCGTTTATTGCTCTGCCAATGATAACGTTGTTCAAAGTCAACTCAGAAATCTCCTGTTGAGTCAAGTCGCTACTGTGAAACCCACACAGCTGGTTCTAACTCAAAACTTTTTAGCACAGTAAATTGAGAATTGAATAAGGCCTGTCTCTGCCAAAAATAGTTAGTTAACGTTGTGAATTGGTGTAATTATGTCATATTAATCTTAGCGGTCCGGTTTTTTTAGACACACTGTATATTCCGCACGGAGTGGATTGCAAGTCTCATGGAATATCGGCAATTTTCATAGGCGTGTTTACAACACTGCAAGGCGACATTTTATTTTCACCGAAGACTAGAGAATGCGTAAATGAAAGAAGGTGATATGCGCAAGACTGGCGCAATATCTCCCGATGGTACATCATCGGCTCACCTGGCTGGACCCATGCAGCGACTGACACCAAAATGCGAGACGCAGTGACCTCTGTCGCTGTGCAGAATTTCAGCCAAATCCGTTCAGCAGTTTCAGTGCAGGTGGGTCCCGAACAGACGGACAGACAGACAGACAGACAGACAAACAGCAAACTTAATATCCTCCACACAAACGAGTTACATAACGCGATACCTATCAAAAATAACAATGTACACAGTGTTCGACACGTGCTGCGGATGTAGTACAAACGTGCAAGCACGACGCGGTAAAACCTAGGGACGCGACGAGCGACGCAGCACACCTGTATCATATTTACGTTACAGTTCAGAATATCACCTGCCGCCGCCAGCTGCTGACGTCACGCCAATAACTCAGCTCGCAGCCTGCAGCTGTGTTTCCATCAGATGCTCAGAGCACGCAAACATCTCTCATAAAGCAAACGTACATGTATCGTGCTAACAGCAATGATGATTATGCGGTTACTGCGTGCAAATAATAATTTACCGTCGTAGTTGGCATGCGAACAGGGGCGTTTCTAGGATCTCAGGACATCCGTGGCAATTGCCCATGGGTAAAGGTAAAGGTACGTGGATTTATATAGCGCCCTAGATGACAAGTAACTCGTCCTCAAGGCGCTCAGACATGGATCACACAGTTTAACCTGCAACCAACACCATGCCTGCCTTTTAGCCTTCGTTCGCATTCACCAGATGGCGCCTCCACTGATCTGTGGTGACAACATCAAGTTGCAGCTTGCTCCTCATTTATCGACCCCGAAAGGATGAAAGGCTGAGTTGGCCTAGTTGGCTGACCTACAGCGGACGGTTTACCCACATAAGTTTACCCGTCAGCTGTAGGTCGAGCGCAGGACAGCGAAAGCTCGCCAGTCAAAGACCAACGTTCTACAGACTATACCGCTGAGCCACCGAACCAAGGGGCCCATGGAAGGCACGAGCGTCGAGGCGCTGAAGGCGCCGAGGGAGGTGGGGTCCGGCGAGGGGGTATCCCCCTCCGCAGAAAAATTTTGTAATTCATTTCAAATGGTGCATATTCATGCAATTTGGCGTAGGTATTTCCACGTTGAACGGTGTGTAAATACAAAGGCATAAGACAGTAATCCGAACCACCAGTCCACAATATCTTGTATCAAAAAAGGCGTACGGTTTCCAAGTGGCATTTTGATCAGTGAACAGTCATGCAAATCGCAAACCGGACGCATGGACGTCGCAGACACACAGAGAGAATCTCTATAACAGTGGAAAGCACCATCAGCAGAACATCGAGTCGCAATGTTCTGTGACTGACAGGAGGGATGGTGGGCAGGGTGTAGGTGGTGGGTAGGGTTAGGGGGTAAACTCATTTATTAATTTTAAAGTTTCAAGACCAAGACTTTCAAAATACACTCTGGAGATGTGTAGAGACTTGAGAACTCCCAAGTGTGCACCTAGCTAACGTGCTTGTGAATGATTTCCATCCAGTGTTTGGTCATAAAAATATCGACACATAACAACCATTCCCCAGGTGTCGTGTTGTTGCCATGGATGTGAATTGGGGAATTAAGTATGGTAATGGTAGGCCTATAGTAATCACTAATCACGCTAAACACAAGGTAAGACGACGAGACCCTGAATTTTAGGTAACAGTGTGTGTTTTGACGGCTGTTGTATCTTAAATTTTTCCACTCTCGAGCACAGACCCGTGGCCGTCGCTCCCTATGCCACGGGCTAACGACGCCACTGGATGCGAATCGCTGAAGTCAACACGTGTATCGGTGGTTACAAAGCCAGCCGTAGCATCGCAAAGGCCTATAAAGGCTCGAATCTATACTCCCCTCAAAATGCGACCACGTGCACGGGCACTAAATCACATCAGATGACTGAGATCAGCGCACAGCAGGCCTATATATGCAGATGTCCAGCGTTTAACCGTTTAGGCCTAACGGGTACATTAAAACCCCACAGCAACGGACCATTTTATACAGTAATTTGGTGATTCGTACACTGGCCGTTGATGGGTGGGCTGTTACATTTGGTACAGCGAGGAGGGGCCTAGGTGGGCTGCGGCCCCGCCCAGTCCCCTCCTCGCTGTACCAAATGTAACAGCACACCCATCAACGGCCAGCGTACCAACTAAATTCATATTGTTTTGATGTGGGACTATAATTATCTCTGCGCTCTAAAGGGTTAAAGACAGCTACCATTACACCGACTCGGTCACTCGGTGTATGGTCCGGGGACATTAGGGGTATAGTCCAGCTATACAGCTTCTTCAATGGACATTGGACAGCAGACTACGCCGAGTGGCGCGCCGCACAGCAGGTGCCCGAGCAACTGACGTCGCGTACAGCAGCAACACTGCACACACGCTACGCCGCTGCTTGAATACAAATTGCCAGCAACTACAGACTACAGAGGAGTCGGCGACGACGACAAATCTTCTGCAGTGTATGCATGCCTGCGGTCAACACTACTCTGAAACTGACTCGTGTATATACATGGAAAGACTACGAACAGTATTGATGTGCATAGCAGGAAGGGGTACAACACAAAGCTGATGTCCACTGTCCACGTCAATCTGAAATTTGAGTGCACATACTGCACAAGCCACGTTTTACGTTGATGATACTATCGTGCTCAACAAATGTCAAGCCAGCCATGACGTTAATACATAAGTTGTTTATTAGGTTCCCTATTTGTTTTTATAAACAAACACGACAGGGTACAAAGCTGTACAAAAAGCTCAGCTGTCGCACAGCGCGATGTTCGTATCATTGAATATTTCGCTAAGATACTCAAGATCATTGAAAACGGTACCATTCGAAAGCTTGGGTACGGTTTCCTATTCGCATTCCGTAGCAACTGGCCGTATCTTTAGCCGTTTCGACACAATACACGAATGTGACCGTGACGCACAGACACCGCACGACAACATAGGCCGAGTGGCAATAAAAATATACCTATAGCTACTTGATTTTGCACAAAATTGCCTGTGACGCTTGACGGGGTGGCGTTATACTTATACATGTTCACACTAACATACATATCCCACCCACCACAGTCCACAGATCGACACCCACCACAGTGACCACACACAATAGTGATAACGTTTAGGCGTAACTGTCAGCATTGTATATATACTGCATATTCTGTGTATTCCTGTCTGTCCTCTGTCTATTGTTTTTTATGGGCCGTGTTGCCTGATTTAAAATAAATGATGAAAGACAAACATGCGGGACATGGTGTGCGAGATCGTAGGAATTATGTAGGCCTACATCAAAATCATATACGATATGTAAGTACAGGCGAGTTAGGGTAGCACTGCTGTGAACGTCGGTCATTGTCGTCACTCGTCGAATGTCATAGCAGTCGCGGTTTGCTCAATAGCAGATCAACTGTAGCCAATTAGCCACAAACACTGTGGACAGACCACACACTCACCACGCTGTCGATTCAGTCGAGTTCCAAGTTGAGCCTGCTCCGGATGATAGCTACACCGGTTTCAGCCTTGATGCCAGCCGGCGTCGATGCGTTACGCTCGTTGACGTTGTTCGATTAATAGGAATCCGGTCCAGGCAACACGCCGAACTCCCAGGTTCTGTCCCCTCGTCTGGGTTTATTTTCGTACGTCGTCGCGAAATGCTAGAGCGGCCCGGTTGGCGACACGGCGTCTGACTGGCACACTGCACTCTCTGCGACCAGCGAAATCAATAAACGAAACAGCAGCGGAGCAACGTAGCGCAGCGGCGGCATCCAATTATTACGATGAGAACGACTGACAACAGCCAATCGCTAGGTGGCGTTCAGCAGGCTCCCCCTAGAGAACTGAGGTGACCCGCGACAGCTTAACGTAACGCTGTAAAGTTTGTTTTCGTAGACAACAACATGCTGCGTGGTGACAATCTGGCGACGACGATATAAACGATAAATTGCCTGTACCTGTGTACTATTTGAGCAGAAAAACAGCAGACGCGCGTACAGTGGGGCCCTACTCAACAGCGTTGTTATTGCCAGTCGATGCTAATTGCTCCTTTTTAAGGCGAATAAAAAAGTACTACGCCACGTTCGCCATCGCAATTCCGTCTGTCGCAGGTCCTAAAATAAGTTGAAATTCCTACTACACACTTCCCCTTCCCCTTTCCCTTCCTTTCCCTCCGCTTCCTCTCCCTTTTCCTCTTCACCTCCCTTTTCCATCCCCTTCCCTTCACCTCCCTTTCCCTTTTCCTTCTTCCCTTGTCCCCTCCCTTTCCATTTCCTTTCCCCGTCCTCTCCTCGTTGCTTCCCTTCCCTTTCCCCAAATCCAGCTAGGGATCTGAGGGAGCTCCCCCAGCGGGGTCTGGAGCGGAGCCCCAGCCGAAATTGAATTTGGTACATTTTAAATGTAAAATCTGGCACCTGCTGAGAGCAATTTTAGTGACATTCATGAAGAACTATATTGACTAAATTTGGTGCAGAAAGACTTGAAGAGTCAGGCATTCTAAAGCATTGCATACAATGTAAATCTTCAACAACAACTTAGCTATCGCAAACAGATCACGCGTAAGCTGCGGACACGTACAATACGTCGAGGACATAGGCCTAATTACACCCATGACCTAGAAATATAGGTTAAGGATTACTCAAGGTCATTGGAAACTGAACCATTGGATAGGTCATACACGATTTTGACATTTTGATTTTGACGTGACCTTGAAATGTGGGTTAGAGGTCATTCAAGGTTATTCAAAATGGTACCATTTGAAAGCTTGGGTACGGTTTCCTATTCGCCTTCAATAGTAACTATGGCCGTATCTTTAGCCATTTCGGAGATATTCAGCGTCAGAGAATGACCTGACCTTGAAATCTGAATTTGGGGTCGTTCAAAGTTATTGAAAATAGTGCGGTTCAATAAATAATGTATGACTTTCTATTGTTCCGCGATTGTAACTATAGCTCTATCTTGTACCATTTTCGAGTTATTTGACGTTGAATAATATCGCGACATTGAAATCTGGCTTAGAGGTCACTCGAGATCATTGAAACTGGTGCCATTCGAAAGCTTGGGTGCGGTTTCCTATTCGCCTTCTGTACTAACTGGCCGTATAGCTTATCTGTAGCCGTTTGTGATATATTCAGCGTCGAAGAATGATGTGACCTTGAAAACAGGGTTAGGGTTCGTTCAAGGTCATTGGAAATGGCACCATTTGATAGATCGCATACGAGTTCCTATTAGCGTTCCATAGTAACTATGGCGCTATCTTGTATCGTTATCGAGATAATAGCGTAGCGGCATCAACACTGCGGTCGTTCTAGCACTAATTGAAAACTTTTTTATTTCAACGATCCTTTATTTATTAGCACTGTAATAGTGGTCTCGCAGTAACATTTGTTACTTTGGTCACTCTAATCCTTTTCTGATTGACTGATTGGTCGAAAATCGCGAAATTTTTTATACCCCACGTCTACTTAGCGCCTCCTCAGGGGGTGACCCCGTCGGAATTTCGACAAGATGTTTGATAGGCCTACTCATCAAACTAGAATGATTGGCTACCATACCGTGAAGAAATTGTGATAATAGGCCTATATCTTAAGCCGTTTCCATAGAATAGTATACCGGAACGTGACGGACAGACGAACAGAATTCTATATCAATATCGCGCGTCAGTATGCTGATGCGCGATAACAAGAACCTCAGCTGTCGCAGAGAGATCGCGCGACGCTTCGTGTCACTGGATATTTGCTAAGTCACTCAAGATCACTCAAGGTCATTCGAAATGACACTGCACTGTTGAGTATGGCATGTGTAAGTCCGTATTAGTATTCCATTGAAATTATGAGATATTCAGCGTCAAAAAATGGCGTGACCTTGAAACCGGGTCAAGGTCATTGAAGATGACGCCGTTCTATGGATCATATACGACTTTCTATTAGTCGGCCATTGTATTTCGAGTTATTTGACGTTGAATAATCGTGACCTCAAGGTCATTCACAATGGTACCATTCGAAAGCTTGGGTGCGGTTTCCTATTCGCCTTCCATAGTAACTATGGCTCTATCTTGCATCATTCCCGAGATAAAGCGAGATATTGGTCGAAAATCGTATTTTTTTCCTACCCACCTTGAATTCGACGCCCCCCGTTAGGGGGACCCGTCTGAGTATTGCCATTCCGTTTGGTACGGAAAAACTAGAATGGTGGGGCTACCCGATGCTTGAAAAACTAATGATATGTGTAACCGTTTAGACGCAATACCGGCGTGTGACGGACTGACAGACAGACATCTTGCCACGGCATAGGCCTAGTCCGCGCTATGCATACGCGTCGCGCGGTAAAAATTGTCGTCCTTATGTTATGTTCAAGTCGATTTTACTAAAAAAAATACACAACATACGTACTGGCTAATGTGTCACAAATACAAATACAACATTATGCTACATCAGGCCTACAGGTCGGAGCCAACAGTGTACAGTCAACGGCTGTCTACATAGAGCGGTAAAAATTGGCCTTAGCATAGTGCAGGGATGTGAAGTCAGCCCCTTGCTGTATGCACTTATGAAAAGTGATTTACATACCTTGTCTGAGCAGAGGACTATTCAACACAACTTTGGTGGTCCAGTAGCACACTGACATCGACATTAGTTATGAATTTGGCCAAATTAAAACGTCGGCTGTTGCAAACAAGTGTCGAGCCGCCGCTCGCTAAAGCCAAACTGCATTAAGAAAACAAAAAATAAAATACGGCGAAAAACGATTTTCAATATGGCAGATGGAACATGGAATTCTTTCACCCTGCCACGTGGCACATGGTTCCGGGATGACATGCCATTGAATTCGCTCCAATGTCCGCCATATTTGAATTATATTTCTGGTTTCGATTTCGACCATATCACCGCAGTCGACATGTCATTCTGCACCAGTCTGCGAAATTGTATCCAAATCGGACCGCCCTCGGCAGAAAAACATGAAGTCATGTCGATTTTCAAGATGGCGGATCTCCGCCATCTTGGACTTTAGGGGTCCGATAATGGGTTCTTTGAAAAGCCCATGTGCGACTTCCTATAGCTCGTCAATCATATCTCTGCTCTCTGTTATTACGCCCCCGCCAGTAGGGAAGTGGCAATAAGCGTTGCTTTTGTCCGTCCGTCCGTCTGTCCGTCCGTCGCGAACATAGCGAATAATTCGACAGCCCAAAGGCCTAGCGTGCCCAAATTTGGAAGGAAGGTTCCCCACCTTTGATGCGACTCGCATACCAGTTTCAAGGTCAAAAGGTCAAAGGTCAAGGTCACCAGGCCCATTAATGCTCATACACATCGTGCGCCATATCTTCCGAACGGCAAGGCCTACGAATATCAAACTTGGCGTACGAATAAAGGACGACGACCCGGATCAACCACAAGCGCCATGACCTCCAAGGTCAAAGATCAAGATCGCAAGGTTACGTAATCAGTCTGAGCCATCTTGGCCCAACGCTGTACCTGTCATTTGAGCCCGGTGGGGCATACCGTGTCCGTCGAACCCGGCGGCCACACTTCTTGTTTTATAGGCCCCTACTGGATGTGTATTCTTAATAGTTTTTTTACAATATATATGTGTGTGTAAATGTGATTATGCTTTTTATATTATTATCATCATCAGGTTTAATACGCCAAGTAGGCAGCAGTAAACACACATTATGTCTGTGTGATTTTGTTTTTTTGTTTTATGTGTACCTATCTCGTGTACATGTGCGTTTGTCAATATATAATATTACAACATTATGTTGTTATATTACTGTTATTTATGGCTATTACTTTCACTTTCTCTTTCACTTATTAAGCTTAAATCTAGTTATGTGTCAATTAGTGTTAATTAACTGTTCATCGCAACAATTTCAGTGATTCCAAGACGTCAAAATGCCTTAAAATTCAACACGATGGATCAGACGAAGCCAACAGTCGTTATCACGAGCTTGTAAATGGTGAAAACGAGCATTGCCATTGTAGGAAACATGGTCAGAGGAAGTCCGGCCGCACGGCCAGTGCGATTGTAGGCAGGATTGAGATAGCCTCTCCAGTAGACGAGTCTTCCGACAACAAACAGCACCACGACGATTGGAATGGTCATCATCTGTGACGCACTGAGCCACGTGCTCGTTGCAACTTGAGCAACGAAACTCACGACGAATTGTTCAACGGTGTTCTGCAGCACACGAACGTGCACCTGTCGCAGTCGACATACGATACGATAAGATACACTATACGGAATATTTAAAGAAACAAGTGCGTCAGCAAGACGCATATCTCGCCATACGCCCAGCTTATCCCCGGGGGTGTTGTCCACGGGCCGCTAAAAGGATCAAAAAGCTACATACGCTGCTTGTAAGCCTCTATTTTTAGCGGTC
>Ga0209149_1001039_pt1 | contig 13240 bp, 8 predicted proteins | sample WorMetTyACAVOLI2_FD_187423 | JGI IMG/M metagenome (GOLD analysis project Ga0209149, IMG submission 187423) | Marine gutless worms symbiont microbial communities from Max Planck institute for Marine Microbiology, Germany - Olavius algarvensis... ... | reverse complement strand
TCACGGATCTGGAACTCCCTGCCTTTGCGAATCTCAGCCACTGCCTGCTTTTAAACGTCATCTTAAGATTCACTTTTCCAGTCAGCTTACCCCACCCCCTGGTGACCCACCCTCCAACGCGCCCTGATTCTTTTATAGACTTCGGCACTATATAAGTCTTTTACTTACTTACTTACTTACTTAAATCATTTCACGCAAAATTGTTTATAACTGACTGGATTATGCCAAGGCAAGTATAAAAAGTTTTCGCTGGTCCCGGAAGTTTAGGGGAAGCTTCAGCGAAATCCGTGTAATGGAATTTCGTCCTATTGTCACTTTTAGCTTACTTGCACCTTAAAAATATTCTTTCTCACTTACTTATTTATGTTTCTTTTCTCGTTGCCTTCTACCACTTGTGGGATTTTCAGTGGTATTTTGTTCCGACAGAAATAAGTATCAGACCTGTGTATCCAGGCGAACAGACGCAATCATAACGGCCGAGTTTGTCTTGACACGTGCCGCCATTTTGACATGGATTTGACGTGCACTCGTCAGTCTCAACACCACACAAGATTCCCTCGAAACCGTCTTGGCAGACGCAGTCAAATCTGTACACAAAGAAAATAAAATTAAAACAACTGATGTCAGACACAGCTAACCCCCGTGCTGTGCCCGGTAGCAAGGTGCTGCTACCTGGCGAATTCAAAGGCATTATCCCTGAACCGTTGGGTGACTTGAAAAAATAGATCAGACTTAGTTCTTCTTAGACTAAACTCCGGTCTGAGACCTAATTTGCATAATTTTTCAAGGGACGACAAGCGTTTGGTCCGATCTTCAATATCAGTCCAGAATTCAGTAGCGATACTGAATCAGAGGCGCCCAAGTATTAATTGGCCAATATAACATTAACTGTTGCATAAAAATTTACATGATTTCAAACGGTTCAAGATTCATTGCGTTGACAAACAAACAAACCCACACATACAGACAGACAGACAAACACTACTGAAAACAATACATCTTGCTACGTACGCTATCACCGCGTGGGTGGTAAACATTAAAAAGCATGCCACCGGAATATCAATACTACAAATAAGTATAGTCATAAACATCATGGTATATGATGACTAGGACACCACCCGCGTGCCACAATACATCAGAATGCAGCCATTTTAGAACTCGTCTGAAGCCATTTTAGAACTCGTCTGAAGACTTGTAACAAGTCCAGCAAAGCCAAGTCCAAGTCCAAGTCCTGTCCAAGTCCTCTGTCTTCAAGTCCAAGTCCAAGTCCAAGTCTGAGTCGGTCGCGCATTAACCTAATACATGAATCCATAAATATTTAACTGCTTGATTTTAGTTACATTCGATGTCAGCGTCTAAGTAAGTAAAATCAACAGCCGTCTATATTTGCACATCGCTAATTCGCTACGCACTTAAAGACGTAGCATTCTCGTATTTTAGAAATAGTGCATTTATCATTAATGTCGGTTTATAACTTTATACGACGTGGACTTGTCATAGGACTTGCTGAAAAAACCGCCAAGTCTAAGTCCATGGCTTTCAAGTCCAAGTCTAAGTCCAAGTCCAGCAAAAAGTGGACTTAAGTCCAGACTTAAGTCCAGACTTAAGTCCAAGTCCGGACTTGAGTACTACAAGTCTGGCTTTTGACCATATTTTGCTCCTGTAAAAATTTCATCATAATATCTCAGACGATTCAAGAGTTATTGCGTTGACAAACAAACAAACAAACAAACAAACAAACAGACAAACAGACACCCACACACCCACACACAAACACTATTGAAAACATACCAAATTTTTCACAAACATGGCATTGACACTAATGTGGTGCTTGCAGACAGTTCGCGCCCTTGTAAAATGGTTCGGCTCCATGTCACCACGTGTTGGAAATTGTCGGATTTATTATTATTATTATTAATTTATCATTTTTAAAATATTTTTTTATTATTTATTTTATCATCATCGACATCATTTATTTGCTCATAACGTAGAAAAAACATACAACTGAACAACTGAAATGAGCAGGACAGCAAGGCAGCTAGACACTGACAACCGCCCGTAAAATTAGAAAAAACACAAAAACACAATAAAACACGTGAAACTGTTAAACTATGAAAACGAAAAAATTGGAAGTATATAGCATACAAAATGTAATTAAAACTGCTTTAGAAAAGTACTGAAATCGATAGTGTTTATGGAGCATTTGAACCTAGTGATTGAGCTAAGTCCACAATCTTGGTAGGTAAATTATTTATTATGAATTATTTTTTATTATTATTAGTATTCACGACGTTACTGCTGTGCAGGTGGTAGAAATATAGACAGCGTCAACGTTGCCACTCTGTCATGTGCGGCAGTAAAAATACACCAGCTGATGCGAGGATTCAAGGGGATCGAGGTCTAGGCGAATGCCAAGGTCAAGGACAACCGCCAAGGCCAAGGCCGAGGACCGACATCAGTGAATCTAACTCGCCTGTTGACGCCGTCGACGCAGCGTGCATTGTTGAGGCACGGGTTACTGAAGCACTCGTTGATCTTGGACGTACAGAACTGATCGTAGTACCCCTCGGGACAGAGGCACCTGAACGAGTCTATATCGTCTATACACGTGCCGCCGTGTAGACACGGACTTGACTCGCACTCGTCGACGTTCACCTCACACAACCGTCCTAAACACGCAGACGTACATTACTATAAACTAATATCTTCATCGAATAGTGTTGAAGAGATTCGTTCACTTGGTACAATCAATAACGTAGAAACTTCTTACACAACTGAAAATATGTTATGACAACGTTTCGATGTCCGTCGGACTTCTTGATCACGTCTTGATTGTTTACAGCTCGATGGAGCACGTGACCCGGAAACCCCCCGTCCCATAAGTTAAAACCTTCCATAGAAACGTTGTCATTAAGTAACATATTTCAGTTGTGTAAAATAAAAAGTTTCTACGTTTTAGTATGTTATTAATATTTTCATCCTTTGGTTGGTCGCCTGACACAGCGGTAGAACGTCGGTCTTTGACCGGCGAACTTTCCCTGTCCTGCGCTCGACCTGCGAGATAAAGCGAAATATAGGTCGAAAATCGCGATTTTTCATAATCCCCAGGATTCGACGCCCCCTGTTAGGTGGTCTCCGCTGGAACACAAAATGGTCTGTTTACCAGATGATGAAAACAGTCATGACGACAGGTTTAGCTGTTTCGACACAATGGCGTGATGTGACAGACAGAAAAACATTCGGACGGACATCTTGCGACAGCATAGTACACACTACGCATAGCTTAAATACAAAATTAAATAAATGAAATAAATACTATAAAAATACCGTAAAATATTGTCAAGTGCATTCATAAGTAAAATGCTTAAATTTCGTATTTCGTAGCATTTCCGGTTATTCTGATCTACAATTTACTAGTTCACACTGCCACGTCCTCTACGCTGGCTCAGATGCAACTAACGACTATCTTTAATGTAGAGGCTGACCGAATTTCGGCTACGGCTTAGGTTACGGCGCCGAAACTGCCTCTAAAATGACTTTCGGCCGGTTTCTGTTTGAAACCGGTTTCGGCCAACGTGGTTTCGGCCAAGTTTCCGCTGCAGCCGTAAGTGGAACCTGGTTTCGGCATGCCGCCGTAGGTCCACAGCCCTACTGTCCGGGCCGTCACTGAAGCGGTTCGGGCTTTGCAATATGACCGCTGTCTCGTCGTCCGTCCGCCAGTGGCCATACACTGAACATGTTGCAGCTCATATCTCTCTCCTGTCTAAATCGACCACGTCGTAGCCGCACTGCTGTTTACCGGTTGCAGTTTGTAGGTACAGAATACCTTGATAGATCAATCACTTCGTCATATATATTCGGTTTCGGTTGCGGCCGAAACTCATCATAAAGTTTCGGCGCAAGGTTCGGTTACGGCCTTATACAGCATGATTTCGGCTACGGCCGAAACTGACAAAAACGGTTTCGGTCGGCCTCTAGTTTAATGCTCCTGGCTTTCCCCAAATTTTTGCATTGCACTTGCCTCGTGAAAAAATACGGATAGATGCGCCCCTCCACTAACGAGAAAACCAAGATCACAGAACATGGCTGCTGACATCGTTTCTGCACCGTCACTGGCCATTTTCAAGCGGCGCTTGAAGACTCATCTGTTTGGACAGTCATTCGGCTGACAACTGACCTTGTTACCTGTCCTTGAAGCTTTGCTTACGGCAGGATAAATACTGTCGTTAATAATAACAATAATAATAAATAATGGCAGTATGCCAGTAAACTGGACTCACAACGAATCATACGGTACCTGTGAAGCCAGGCTTACAGGCGCAGCTGAACTGGTTGATATCGTCGACACAGACTGCGTCGTTAAGACAAGGATTGCTGGCACATTCATTGTGATTTAGCTCACACATCGCACCTGAACGCACAATTACGCACATCAAATTTAACAACAGCAGTATGTAAAGTGCTGTGCTGTGCTCTGCTGTAGTAATTTAATGAAAAACAGACTAACCGCTGTTACAACAAGAAAAATAAAAATGTCAATCAGCAGAATTAAACGATAAAATGTCACGATATAACATACGATAAAAGAAATTGTTTTCGTCTAGTGCGCTAGTTTTACGTACGCGAGGAAATGCAGTTGCTGCACCGACAGTTATTGAACTACAGCGTTTCCCCACCTCAAATTTCATTTTAAAAAACGCTCGGGGACCCACAACCACCTGTTTGGGGGGGGAAGCTGATGTTCAGTTCCCCACCTTTGATTTTCCACTGTAACCACTCAACAAGTGTGGCACGTTTATGGGCACCACGTGTAAGCCCCCGCCGCTGGCACAAATTTCACGGGGAGAAATTTTTCATGGGAGTTTGCTGTGGGGCACGGGGCGAGGTTTACTGTCGTTCAAAGTCATCCTAGTGATCCAAGAATGGGTTCTTTGAAAAGCCCATGTAAAACTTCCTATTGGTCGTCAATAGGAACCACAGTTCTAATTCGCTTAATTTTTTTAAGAAAATTGCATTTTTATGTACGCGTTTCTGTAATGAATTAAAATTTCACATGTTGTCCAGAGATGGGAAAATGCTCAGACTGTCACCCGGTATCAAAATCTCAATTTCGTCAAAAAGTCGACATGGCACCTTTCTGCTCACAGCCATCAATTTCCGATTTCTGTACGTGCTGCGAAGTAAACCAAACATATGTTATTTACCGCTAGTTCCTGGTGGACAGCGGCAGTCGAAACGACCGACACGATCGTGGCAAGTTCCTCCGTGTTGGCACGGACTGCTGGCACACTCGTTGACCTCGACGTCGCAGAACTGACCCGTGTAGCCGGCCACACACTGGCAGACGTAGTCACCGTCGCCGTTGACGCACGAGCCGTTGTGACAGTCGACCGTCGCACAGCTGTCAATCATGTTCTCGCACCTGTCGCCGTCGTAGCCTGCACGCCATCATTGCGTCATCTCCACTTCACCGCCGCAAACTTCAAACGACTAATTACTAACACGTGTATCAGACGCGAAGCCACCGCGTACCGCTAGCTGCTGCCACCTGGCGAATGACTTAGCAAATTTCACAGACGACAGACTAACGAACAAACAGACAAACAGAAGGATATCGTCATTGCTTGAAGCCGCCGCCTATGCGAGCGGGCCTTTATAACTGCACTCGATTAACAAATTTTAAAAATAAATTAATAAATTTTAACTAACTAGCTTTTCGTCCGTCGTAAATAACACGTCTGTCTTCATTATGCTATGTTCAACAGTTCAAAAAACATTAACTTTTGAAATAAATTTAGAAAACGAAGCCATCAGAGATAAAATCTCGCTACCCACGACCCCTAATAGGAAGTCGTATACCTCTTGAACTCTCTGAAAAATGACCTTGACCTTGACCTATGACCCTGACATGCGAACTCGTCCGACAGTTTTCTCTAATCTACGCAACTACTAAACAGGTATCAGCAATAGTTTTCAAGTTATCGCGCAGATAGACACACAGACACACACACCTCTACCAAATTTAGACAGACACACTCAGCTGAAAACAATACTACCTCGCTCCTGGTAACCGGAGATAACCCCACCCGGAGACAACTCCCCCGGCAGACAAACCCAAGACACACCGTCGCCCCAATCAGCCACACAAGGCCTTCACCCCGTAGACGTAGCTACTACTCATTTCCCGTCCCGCTGAGGGTAGGAGGCTGAGTTGGCCTGAGCACACAGTAGGTTAGCAACTTGCTCAAGGTTGCTTCCAGTGGACCGGGTGTGAGTCGAACCCGCAGCCTCTCGGTTACGAGTCCGATACTCTACCACTAGACCACTGGGTGGGGGTATCTCTGGGAGATATTTTCGGTAGCGTGGTTGTCATCGTGGGGAGTTGTCTCCAGGGATGTTATCTCCTAGAATCCTCGCTCTTACGTCGCGGGTAGTAAATACGCCAGCACGAAATAAGGGGTATGACTATTGACCGAAACGGACCACAACCCTAACCCTAACCTATTGCGGTCTGTTGCAGTAAATAGTCGTATACCATGAAATAAGACCGACAACGACGTTGGCTGTCGGTTTAGTGTAGCGGTAATACGTTCGACTCTAGTAGTTACTCTACGCTAGGCCCGGTTAGTGCCTGGGTGGGTGACCGTCTTTAGACGGGTAAATCACCTCAGCGCAGAACGAGGCACACAGGCTTACTCAACCCAAGCTCGCTCTCTGGACAGGCTGGGATGAGTATATATACCCGGTGAAAGCTGGGGTACTAAACAGGCATATCGCGTGATACACCGGCCCGTATCCATGGTCTCGCAGTGTGGAGCTGATGCCTGGCTGAATGGACTGGCTAGCGGAGATCAGCGCCGACTTACGGGAAGCGGCAGGGGCATTAGAGGCGTGTTTACGACGATGCGCTATACAAATGACCGCGTTTAGTTTACGTTTTACTTAACTTTAGTTACGTACCTTTATGACAGTGACAGACATATCCATTGACAGCGTCTTGACATGTAGCATCATTCAAGCACGGCTGACTGACGCAGTCGTCAATGTTGACTGAGCACGTTTCACCGGTAAAACCTGCCACATCACGATTCACGTTAGTATCTACAGACAAGAAGCTCTGCTATCGCTCCCATGTACCTCCAGTTGGCCACATCTGAGATGTGATGTTGGTCTGGAGGAAAGGGAATATAAATAAAAACTGTCTCTGTGCTACATTATTGTGTATACTATTATAATGGTGCACAAAGATACGAGCAGTTCTTACAGGTCGGTTGACTGTATTGGGCTTTGATCTTGCTTGGTTTAGCTCTCTATCTTCCAAGCGCCTTTGTGTCTTCAGTCTTAATGGTGCTATATGGATACTAAATTTTTTTGTTGCTTGCATCCTTCTCTTTACCTTTTAGTGAGCTGAGCCTGGTGGGATTGGCCCTTGACGTGGTTGACTAACCATCGTCCTCCAGTGTTATGACACTGTTGGTTGGGTCATGTGACCCGTAAAACCGTCTCCGAAATGACCTATAATGTGTCGAGTGGGACGTTAAACTCTACTATACCATACCTCTGCTATCGCAGAGAGACCGCGCGATACTTCGTGTCATTGAATATTAGGTCACTCGAGGTCATTCGAAGTGACATCCTTGAGTACGGCGTGCGTAAGTCCTTATTATGATTTCATTGTAACTGTATGTATCTTCAATCAATCAATCAATCAATCGACGGAATTTCTACAGCGTCCCTACAAAACATGGACGGCGGCGCTTAACAATGTAAATATATAAATGTCAACATACAGACCTAATGACACTAAAAACTAAGTACCGTTACTGAGATATTCAGCGTCATACAATATTATGGCGTTATCTTCGAATATTGGTTAGGACAGAGCCATAGATTAGACAATGTATGGCTCTGAGTTAGGAGTAATTCAAGGTCATTGAAAATGGTACCATTCGAAAGTAAGTATGTAAGTAAGTTAGAACACTTATGAGGCGCTAATTCTAACGCCTTAAGGGCCAAATTCATAACTATGGCCGTATCTTGTATGATTTCCAAGATAAGGTTGTTTTTTTATTATTGTTACTACCATATTAATGGTGAAATAAAGATCTACATAAAGCAATATATTGGTCGAAAATCGGGATTTTTTCATACCACCCCTGCATTCGACGCCCCGTTATCCACGTCGGAATACTGTCATAACGTTTGGTACAAAAAAAACTAGAATGCCGTGGCCCACCTGACAGGAAAAAGTTTGAGGACGCGTTCAGTGGTTTCCACACAATACCGCCGTGTGACAGACAGACGGACGGACAGAGATCTTGCGACAGCATAGTCCGCATCGTGCCGTAAAAACCCATTTTTATAGCTCACGTTTGGATTTTCCATGGTTTCTTGATTTCTGGATATTTTTAATTCGAATCCTTTCGATCGCAATTTCAACGTGCTAACCATGCAACATGCAGCAGAAATTTTCCTAAACAGATGCACCCTTATGACAGTGACAGACATGTCTGTTTTCTGTCTTCACACGTTGTTTCGTTCACGTTAGTAATTTTTTTTTAAACCATGCCCAGTTCACTTCATTTTTTTTTCATTTTTCTTGATTTCTGAGTAATTTTTATTCAGATTTGACCAACAACTCATTTCCATCCTCTCCATACACCTGCAGGCCTCGGGCTTCGGCCAAAACGAGCCGCCACTGTTTTTCGACAAACGCAACACTGCTTGATAGTAATACAGTAGAGATGAAAAGGTGATGGTCGTCTACCATCGGCGCAGTGACAGTGAAACTCGTCGACGCCATCAATGCACGTCCCTCCGTTGCGACACGGTGAACTTCGACACTCGTCGATGTTCGTCTCGCAATGAATTCCTTCGAAACCTACAACGAGCAAAACAGGATGACCGGACATAACCCCCCCCCCTGGGAGACACCTCCCCGGAGATTACCCACTAGACAAAATTCCCCCGTAGGTCGGTTATGGTAAGTACCCCGCACCGTGGGTCGGATAGGGTCAGGAGTAGCCTACGGTCCAGTTTTCAAATGTTCGCTTTAGTCCTTTACGATACGATACGATAGTGTGTATTTAACGTGCAGTAAAAAGCTGACGGGCAGCCAGCAGAGTGCAGAGGCAATTATACTGCCACATCGAATGATATGAAGTTGGAGTTGGTACACTGGCCGTTGATGGGTAGGCTGTTACATTTAGTACAGCGAGGAGGGGACTGGGCGGGGCCGCAGCCCGCCCAGGCCCCTCCTCGCGGTACCAATTGTAACAGCCAATCACCCATCAGTGGCCAATGTATCGATCACCGTATTGTTGTATAATGGTCCGTTGCTCAGCGGTTTTAATGTGTCCATGGTCAAGAATGTTGCTACACCCCTCGGAGAGGGAATACTTCTGGGGTTTCTAGGGGGGGGGGTAATCTCCGGGGGTGGATGTCTCCAGGGGTTATGTCCTAGAATCACAAAAGAGCCATGGATCATGCAGGCAGCTTTCAGTAAGGAAAATACGTAAACAGATGGAGTTTAACACTACTCAGACCAAACTGGAAATATTCCTGACAAGCTGTAACAGTTTCCACGTAGTTTCTATGTTAAACATCTTGCAGCATTTTAATTTTTACCGCGCGATGCTCCGTGGCAAGATGCCTTGTGTGTGTGTGTCTGTCTACTCCGTCTGTCCATCACACGGTGTTGAATCGGCTAACGATATTCTCAGACTTTGTTCACACTGTGCTAGTCCACCATTCTAGTTTTTCCCGTATCACAAAGTTAACTACCCGTAATTCATAACTAAAAGTGAATTTTACAACAAAACGAACCGCTGAACAGCCCTTCTTCTGGGACAACCCGGGTCAGCCGGCACCAGAACTCTAAGAAACAGTAACCCAATATACCACCCTCACTGTCCTCAAATTCCTCACAGGCACTCCCAACCTTCCTTCCCAGGCCTCTCAGTCTACCTTTAGGGTCCACCCGGGAAACGGCTGAAAGAAACACGAAATACCTGAGGATAAGAACCCACACTTCCTTTATACTCGCTTAATTCTGGATTTGATGGGGACTTCGGTTAATCGCTGGTCCGCTCTCACTCACGCCTCTCACTGTATGACCACTAGCAGGCCTGCAGCAGCCAGACAGACGAGAGCAGGAGCTACGCAACCCAAGGTGAGCTTACGTCAAGCCAAATCGAGTGGTGCTCGTACCGTTCATGCAGAGACAGGTAAATCGTCCGCGGTCGTCGAGGCAGGTGCCCTTGTTTTGACACGGGTTTGATGCACACTCGTCGATGTTCATCTCGCACCTGTCTCCCGTGTAGCCAGGTACGCAGTCACACCTGAACGAGCCTGGAGTATTAACACACCTTCCTCCGTGCTCGCACGGCGGCAACCAACCTGCTCCAATACATCACATGAGTCACTGACGTCACTTAGTTAAGACGTTATGGACTAGACCAAGCCTGGAAGCAGACACTGCCACCTAGCGATCGGACACTGTACTATACGTCAGCGAGTGTTTGATTGTAAATATTTGAGTTGCAAAATTTGTTTTAACGTGTTAAATTATGCAATTATTTTATTTAGTTTTAATCTTGGGTAGTTTGAAGATAAGTAGGCGCAATCCCTGTTCTCCTTCTTTTAGTGTCAGTTATAGCATAAACCATCATAAAATATTATAGTACTTATTCAGTATTATACCGCCTCGTGCGTCGGTTAGGGTTCAGCAGTAAGGATTAATGCCAGTTATAGCATTGTTATAGCATTGCGCCTACTAATCTTCATGTGCCCCTTAATCTTTACTGTTTAGTAAATATTCAACAGCCTTGCCACAATTCTAGCCATTGTGACTGACGACACCATAATTATATAGCAAGGCTGTCGTGAAGTTATATAGCAACGTTAGGCCACGGTAGTTCCATGTTTGACCGCTAGGATCGCCACTTGTCTGCTTCCTGGCTTGTGTCGTAAATATCCAACGGCTAGTAAATATCCATAATGGTGAAAGTGGAAAAGGTGAGGGAACTGTACATCAGCTTTGGGCAACCACCAGGTTCTCGTGGGCCTCCAAATGTTTTTAATGAAATTTGAGGCGTGACGTGTGAGAACGCTGCAGGATCTCAATAACTTGGAGGTGCAGGAACTGCGTTCCCACTGGACTAGACTGTGCTCAGAGAGCGCAAACCTCCGCCAAGGCGTCTAACGTCAACCACAAGTGATTCAGGACTCGAATCCGAATTTCCGGATTACACCGTATTCGGAGCTGGATGTCTGCCGGGTCGCTCCCAAAATATTCTGGATTCATTACTGAACGTCGTGAAACTCGGCCGGTGACTGTGTGAGAAATGCTAATAAATCTCCCAAAATCACTTATTCTGCAACAGTGCGAGAAGTGGAAAAGTGACTTATATTGTGGTCCACACCAGAAGACATGTCTTCGGAACCACTTTCTGGTTTGTTGACACACGCATACATACAGATACACACAGACAGACAGACATGTTAAAAACAATACCAGCTTTGACTACTGCGGCTGACAATTATTCAAATGAAATTAGCAATCAATCTTTATGAAAAGAAAATCTGTTTAGATGAACAAGTGGTGGCGCGTTTACGGGCGCCATGAGTAAGCCCCCGCCGCTAGCATAAATTTCGTGGTTGGGTTGAAGTTTTTTTCACGACGGAGGAAACATCTGGGACACCCGTGGTCCGGGTGGCCAAGCAGCGCTGCGGCCGCTCACTGCCGCCAGCATTATTACGCTGCTGCGCCAGTCAGGCCATTGCCCGACAACAAACAATAAATAATTGGCATAATTAGCATAAGCAATCAAAAGGACAGCGCCATCGCGTGAAGCCACCGCTTTGCGGCGGGGGCTTAATAAGAGCACGCGTTGTAGACATAGGATATTAGGCTATGCTCACTTTCAGAGCACTCGTCAGCATCCATCGAGCAGTCGTCTCCGTACCAGCCAGGTCGACATGAGCACTGGTAGCTGCCATCAACCGGCGACGTCTCGCACTGCGCTCCAGCGTGGCACGGATTACTCACACACTTGTCGTCAAGGTGACATCGCAGTCCTGCAGCAGCAACAGCAACGTTGCCATGGCAACAGCATCACCATGGCAACGACGAACGAACAAGTGTATTGGAGACAATACGACGAGGAGCGCCCTGCTCGCCGAACCCCAAACTGTAGTAGGAAAAAAACAGGCGACAGACGAACAGACAAATAGAACGACAGCATTGATGTAATATATAGATTTTGCTAAGGCATTCGATATGGTACCGCGCGACAGGTGCGCTCCTTGTGTGTTTTCGAGTCGAGTTGCAATCCGTTATACAGGCGGACATGGTACCCTACAGACGGACGGACAGACGGATACGGACATACGGGGTTTAACGCGTAATGCCGCCTCTAATTGGAGGGGAGGGTCACATAATAGCACGGTAGCCAGCTAATTTATACTTCACATTGGGTGGTCCAGCTACATACAAGCGACCAGGGAAGCCACTGCCTGCAGCAGTTGTACCAAGCATAAACAACAGGTGCTTCCTGACACAACCTTCATCCTCCCTCAGCACTTGGTAACGTGAAGATTGAAGAGCTGCAGTAATCAATATCAAAATTCTATTTCGAACGTTTGTCACATCTGTGAATAGACTATCAAAAGCACACCTGTCCGATTGAAAACGCATGGCTTAGTTGTTTGTTTTCAAGCACCATTTACAAAATTACTTACTAGCCGAAGCTAAGGTGAGTCAGTACCGATGCGTTGACCTAATAAGTGATGAGACAGTGATGCAAATTCGGCAGCTGCTGAAAGCCAGTCTACCGGTACTGAACGCATATAAATTACACCGCGTGCGAACATCACTATATCAGCATTCAGCACGGCCGCGGCAGCAGTGACAGCACTGGCGGGCTGCAAGACCTGCTGCCTCGCAGTCTCAGCCGATGTAGGACATCCCCCCGGACATTCCCTCGGAAATTCCCCCAGGGCAGTCACACCCGGATAATTTTCCTCTCCGCCCAGGTCATTCCCCCAGCTGTTAACCCGTTAATGGGCATCGGCGATTATAGTGCCACATCGAATAATATGAAGTTGGTACACTGGCCGTTGATGGGTGGGCTGTTACATATGGTACATATGATAGCTGGCTGTAGTACTATAGGCGAAATCAAGAAAACAGGTTTTGCGTCACTCATTTTTGGCCCACCCCGCAGAACCACGTGACCGA
>Ga0209149_1001038_pt1 | contig 13241 bp, 8 predicted proteins | sample WorMetTyACAVOLI2_FD_187423 | JGI IMG/M metagenome (GOLD analysis project Ga0209149, IMG submission 187423) | Marine gutless worms symbiont microbial communities from Max Planck institute for Marine Microbiology, Germany - Olavius algarvensis... ... | reverse complement strand
TCGGAGGTGATGCATATTGATTTCTAGTTTAAAACTTAAATTGGTTTTGAATCTGGATGAATGTGTGATGACAAAATGCTTAAGTTTATGCTGCAGTTGTTCTGAATATTTACTTTCAGTTTTTTTACTTATTTGTGTGATAATGTGATTGGTTGCTGACAGACTCGTCTTCTGGTAACACACGGTATTCAGTGGCTGCCAATGGTCGATAATATTGTGGTCGTTGTTGACGGTGAAATATCAGAGATCGGTTCGTACGAAGAACTGCTTTCATATGACAGAGCTTTTGCGCAGTTTCTGAGAACATATGTACTGCAGGAAGACTCCGATGATGACGACGATGATGAATGTTTGTATTGCTATTTGCCATCATTTTATGTACCTAAAACAACAACAATGCAATGTGTTGTAGAGGCTGTGTATACTCGTACGACCACATGCATACTACTGCAGTAGGCTAGTAGACAATCATGCAGTCGTTACCGTAGTAGGTGTAATCGTTAGTGGTGCTATTGCCAAGGCATATTTATTGTGAATTACTGCGTGGACTGTGTTGAATGACACTGAAGAACAGTACCAACTCTCTGACCAATGGTGTGCGGACGACATCCCCGGACAATAAACCACCAGAGAGAAACCCCCAAGTTAGGATTAGAATTAGGGTTAGGGTTAGGGTTAGATGGTAGTGAAGGTGTATTCAGGGGGTTTCTGTCCAGGGGGCTATAGAGACGTTGTAGTAGACGTAGAGTCCAGAGGATTATCAAATGCTATAGTTCTTTCGAGTTTGACTGTTCGACTGATTGACTGAAAACAGAATTACTTATTTCTTCATCATCCACACTCTCGTCATCCATCACTCCTTCACTCTTTCACTCCAGGCTCAAAACCTACCTTTTCAACAAATCCTTTCCACTCTAGATTTCTTTTACCTACTGGACTGCCTCACGATAACGGGACTGGACCGGACCTATCACGCTCATCATTTTATTTTTAGTTTTGCATTTTAATTTTCTGTTTGTTCCGTGTGGTAGACTAAGCTGGCTACCCGTCAGCTTTTTACTGCACGTTAAACACACACTATCGTATCGTATCGTATCGTAAAGAAATAGATAATTCGTACCAGGAGCTCCTTTCACAGGACAGTTTTTGCACAGTTTCTGAGAACATATATACAATAAGAAGACTCCAATGATGACGAAGATAAATAACGTTTGTACTGCTATTTGCCGTCGTTTTGTGTGCATAACAACATATTGGGAATAGTGTCGACTATTCGGACAATAACTGCAGAGATGACAACATTACGACAAGATTAGCAAACTGTGTAGCTTTATGCAATACGCTCCAAGACTGTTTTAAATAAATGTACTTGTTGACCAGAAATAATTTAAGATGTTACGTTACAGTATACACAAGAATGAATATGGTCAGTGTTAATACTGTTTCGTCGATGTGATTAGGTATTTCACGTTTGTTTTGTACCAGTACAACGAATTATGTCAGTGCAATGCTTGTATCAGCCGGAGAATAAATACGACAGTGGGACGAATAACACATTACAAAGAACCAGATCTGATGCAACTCACAATGGAACGTCTCAAAAACTGCACAGAACCGGCTCTGAACACTTTACATCTTGTATTCGGTTAGCTCAGCTGCAGTGTTTATCCATAGTATTATAATAATTACTTCGTAGCTATACTATGGTTTATCGGCATAATTTCCATACATTCTTAAGGCTATACGTTATGTTCTTTGCTTGTCATTTGTTGAACATAGGTAAGACTGTTTTGAACAGCTTAACAGCTTAGAGAAAGAGCACGACATAGTAACGATGCCACGCTACATCTCTAGCTTCTACGTATCAGCGTGTTTGTTTTCTAGCAGAGGTAATTGAAACCAAAAGAACGTTACAATCGTATCTTGGACGCATCGACGCGTATGCTCTACGACCGGATCTACAAATACTGCCAGCTCTAATTACTAAGAACGAATTCATGTCTAAGAAATGGCAGCGATAGCTTCTCTGTTGATACTTCCCCGGAATCGTACTTTATCTTTAATTTGACATGTGGACCGTGATAGAAGCAGTTCAATAATGCAAAACGAATGTCAGACGTAGAGTCTTCTACCAGAAGATTATCAAATACTATAGTTCTGTGGAGTTTAACTGTTCGACTAATCGACTGCAAACAGGCGTCGATGGTCGTCCGTTGCGAGTCTTGTTAAAGGACAAAGAAGTGGAGCAGAAGAGGACAAAAACATCGATAACGATAAAATTATCCAAGAAGAAATATCCGCAACTGGAAAGGTCAGAATTCTCTGCAGCTCCACAAAAACTAATTGCTTATATTTACTTAACTTACCGTTGCATGTCGTACAAAAATCTAGAACTGTGAGAGTTAGTGTATGATTTTATCGTACTTTGTGATATAGTTATGGGGCAGATCTAGGATTTTTGCTTGAGAGGTACACTGGCAGATGAGCCCCAGATATGAATTCTGTCATGTAAAATGTGTCAAGACCTTTGGGTACACATAGTGCTGTACGGATTTGATGTGCCACTAATTATTATTATTTATTATTATTATTAATCAAAATGTACAGCACACTAAAACACCTAAAACGGAGAATATAAGCAAAAAAGTTTGGCAACAACGCGCAACTTTAACTTATAGGCCTATAGTCTATGTTTATGTTATTTTACGTACGTTTGTAGCTACAAGTAATGTATGATTGGTGGACTATGGATCAGGTGTCTTTTTCCGTGTACTGGTTGTACGTCAAGTCGCTAGGTGTCGCATTGTCGTGCGGCATGCTTATGATTTTTCTTCTGTCACAAGCCGCCTCCATCTACTCGAACGTGTGGCTGAGTGAGTGGACCAGCGATCCGCTGCTGATGAACTCGACACTCAGCGACACGCCGCAGTTCGCCAACCGTCAAAACTTGTTCCTCGGCGTCTACGGCGCTTTAAGCGGTGCTCAAGGTACGACACTGTTGTACCTCAGATCATCAAGTAGCCTACATCGAAAGTGACGAGAAATAGCTGTAATTCAGTTGTAGATTACAGCGTTACAAGCTCCATTTTTTCAAACAAAGACTAAGAATCGTTCATCAGTAAATTGCAGTATTGTAATAATTTTCGTATAAAATTTGTATCTCGAAACGTTTAGGTTGAATAGAACACTCAAGCAAGACGGTAACAGGGCATAAGTGAAAAATAATCATATTCCTTTTCTTGCCGAATGTACATTTCTGAAAGTAATTTGTATTTCCGTTACACATTCTTTGTTAGCGGCGATGCAAAAAAAAGACCTTAGTAAAAGTTCCATTACAACAACGGGATTTACCACTGAAATGAACATCTCATTAAATGGTTCTGAGTGACTAAAAAGTGCAACAAAACAATGTTTTTTGACAGAAGATGAAGACTTGATATACTAAAGACACTGACCAATAAAATCAGAGCCATAATCTATGGCTCTCAGTGATGGGCACAAACTTTTTATTTTTACTTTAGTAACTATTTTTCAAACTAAAAGATAGTAGTTAAACTGTTAGTTAAACTATTTTTATAACTACCTTGGAAAGAAGTTTAACTAAACTTTTTCTAAATAGTTAAACTATTTTCAAACTTTTTTAATCTACATTCACAAGATTAACTTTACGGACTTCATTAATTGTTCTGTGCATCTACTAGAGTTAATAGTACTAACAGTAAAACTGCAAGTGAAGTTATATTTCTCATATCATATCACCGAGCAACTAGCATGCTGTATGGTAAGTTGGTAGTTGAAATGTTCAACTCTGACATGATAACTCATGTACAGACGCATATGCATGCACAAGAAACACAGCTGGCTACGTAGGCTAGTAAGTTGGTAACTTACCTTTATATGATTCAGAAAGTTGCTTGACGAAGATATATTTCCACTCATGGACTTGTTAAGGCAAAAACGACAATTAGCACTGAAATTCTTGTTATCTGGTTTTAACTTCACATCGACGAAACACATCTTAATTATTAAAGTGTTCATTTTGTTGAATGTAATCGATGTATACTAAACTATTTCAGCCAAGAATACTAAATAACTTGGATGCTTTATATAACTGAGTAGTGATGGGTAGTGGGTATTAACTAACACAGTGTCACTTGTCTAAGTTGTCTTGTAATGAATAACACGCAGTGAATATTTCGAATTGGAATTAACTAAAATAATCTAGTTAAACTGTCTAGTTAGTAACTAATTTTTGTCAGTTAAACTGCTCTTTTAACTTAAACTTTTTTAAATTAGTTAATCTAATGGTTTAACTAGAAAAAAAATAATTAAACTATTAGTTAGTAACTTTTAGTTAACTTTTGCCCATCACTGATGGCTCTGAATAAAATTAGTGCGAGATCTTTAACTTTGTTGATCTATGGAATTGGGTGCGCAGTGTGTGGTCCACTACAACATAAGTCAATGCTGCCACTGTTGTCATTTTCTCTGTCAAGTGTTCGATCCGCTAAAACTCATTTCTGTATCAGGAAACATAATAAGAATACGGTTTGCTTCGTACATTTTAAATTTATTTTTTGAGCATTCAAGTAAATATTGATCTTCATCAGTAAATCCTGTTGCTGTAATGGCACTTTTACTAACGCCGCTAACAAAGAATAAGTAACGAAAAGACTAATTATTTTTAGATTTGTAGATTCAGCATTCCCTCAACTATTGTCTGAAATTTTCATTCAAATTGGTTCATATTACTAAGAGTTACACAAGAAAACGAAAGGGGTTGTTTTTTTACAAAACAAGATGTAGTAAATATGTTGTTATTTACAAATATTGTTGTTATTAATTTTTTGTTAGTACAATTATTCTTTTATTATTTACTAAGCAGTATGTAGGTATAAATATTGTGGTGCGACGCAGCATTGTGCGTTGTGATCTACGCGCTGATGTTCGCTCTTATGACCGTTCACTCGTCACGTATCTTACACTCTCGGATGCTGGCCAATATTCTGCGCGCTCCGATGATGTTCTTCGACACGACGCCGATCGGTCGCATCCTGAACCGGTTCTCACGGGACGTGGATACCGTGGACGTCGTGCTGCCGTTTACGATTCATGCCTGGCTGACGACGTTTTTCAACGTCCTCGCCACTCTAGTCGTAATCAGCTACTCCACGCCGGTATTTCTCTCCGTCGTCGTTCCGCTTCTCGTCGTCTACTACCTGATACAGGTAAGTCCATCATGCCTTGCCTCTGAATCTCATCATCATCACTATCATCGCTATGTTTAACATGGCCTAAATAATGTCAATCATTGCAAGGTGCACAGCGAATGCCAGAAAAAAAACGAAAAAGAAAAAAATAGTATGTAAGTCATATAATATGTCAGGCTAAGAGAGGGTAAGAAAACAGGAAAGTCTTGAGACGCTACTTGAAAACCGCGAGTGACTGTTTGGATGTGACGTGAAGCGGAAGGTCGAACATACTCACGACAACAAGAAGAAACGAGAAGCTCAGCTGTCACAAAGAAACCGCGCGATGTTTTGTGTAAATGAACATTTTGATAAGTCACTCAAGATCATTCAAGATCATTGGAAATGACACTCTTGAGAAGGGCGTAAGTCCCTATTAATATTTCGTTGTAACCATGTATCGCATAGGGTTTCTGAAATATTCAGCGCTAAATAATGGCGTGACCTTACTTGAACTTTTGGTTAGAGGTCACTCAAGGTCACTGAATCTGGTACCATTCGAAAGCATTGGTACGGTTTCCTATTCGCCTACGGTTTCATATTCCTCCACGTGAAGAAAGCCTCCTGTGAAAAACTCCCCCAGACCCCCCTGTGAAATTTATGGATGCGGCGGGGGCTTACTCGTGGCGTCCGTAAACGCGCCACACTTGTTGTAAATTCACTGTTGTTACTTTGTGTGCGCAGCTGACGCGCGCTGTGTTAGCGATAGCTAAGTTTTTTTGTTATAATTATTACTGCATCACTCACTCACTCACTAGTCGACCTTCCTCGATGAGGGTTGGCGACAGCAGACGACCACTCCGATATCTTTCTTCTCCATTGTGCTTATCTTGTGACATCTCCTTTAGCTGAATGTATTTGCAGCCAGTCCACTCTTTAATGTCGTGTATTCACTGTCTTCTCAGTCTGGCTTAATGCCGTAACCCTGCCATGATTCCTTCTAGGACTGTAAGTGCCAACTGTCCTGCACTTTCTCGAGTAATGTGGCCAAAAATATTGTAGTTTCAGCTTTGCCACTCTTCCCATTAACTCTCTTTTTGTTAATATTGAATCATTTGTACGGTGTTCTTGCCATGACGCTCACTAAAAACGTTGTTTGTATACAACGCATAGTAAAGCTCTGACGCAGTTAACGGCCAGTATGAAACCGGTGAAGCACGATTATAAATAACTAGACATATGGACGGATCAGTACGTCAAGACAGTAAATTTCTAGGAGATGCGCTATGCAATATTAAGCGACTGGAACACAGCACTTGTTTGTATGCAACGTTGTAAAGCTCTGATGCAGTTAAAGGCAAGTATGAAACCGTGTCTAGAGGTTCTACATACCGACGTCGCGGCAGTTGAAGCGACTCGAGTCGACGACTCGTTCACCGATCTACGTACATTTCAGTGAGACGATCACAGGCAGCAGTACAATACGAGCGTTTCAACAGCAGCAGCGATTCACTGAACATTCCGAACAACTCGTCGATCACAATCTCGTCTTCTACTTCGCCACCATTGCATCCGACAGGTTCTCTCTGTCACATAGGATATAGTTTCTTTCTTCTGTGAGGTGGCACACGCTCCCTTCGCATGCCAGCGCTGATGCCTGCCTCTCAGGCTGGCCCAATGCGCAACTCGAGTGATGGTACTAGCGTAGTGTTGCGCGACACCACCAGGCTAGCCTAATGGTGTGTGCAGTGTAGTTGTTGCGCGATCTCCCTTATTAAGAGAGGTGCGCATAAGGGCTAAGGGAGCGATCGGAAAAAAAGAAGTGGAGAGACCTTGTGCCATGATATATTTACTCTGCTGGGCCTATAACCACTGTTTCTCTGGCGGCTTCTGCATGATGGACAGCTTTAGCTCCCTGCGTACCTTGCGCCGTAGGTCCCAGGGTCCAAATTAGCGGCGCGTGTGAACAGAGCCATTGATGACCGACCAGAGCATACAGCAGGACGTCATCTGTTATCAGTGGTTCAAGCAGCGACTAATACTGAGCGTCTCTAAACCCAGCATTAGCCAACGATCACAGGTTAAAGAGGACACCGTCGAACCCTCAGTGCTTGCCTGAGATATTAATCTCTGAATATGCACTTAGCTACGGAGCCCCGGAGAGGACATGGCTGTAAATATTTCTTATCTTGTATATTCAAGTTAGTTATCTTGAATATACAAGATAGTATCTTGTATATTCAAGATACTATCTTGAATATTCAACATAAGTATCTTGAATATTCAAGTTAGTTATCTTGAATATACAAGATACTATCTTGTATATTCAAGATAACTAACTTGAATATTCAAGATACTTATGTTGAATATACAAGATAAGAAATATTTACAGCCATGTCCTCTCCGGGGCTCCGTACTTAGCTACCAGTTGGAAGAACTGATTAACCTTGGTATGGTGATGTGGTCCCAAATACAGATTCCGGATAACTTTTCCACTTTCCTCACCATTGCGGAATGGCGTATTTCAGGAGATTTATTGGCATTTCTTATACAGTCACTGGCCAATTTTCACGACACTCTGCGAAATGACTGACGCCGACAAGTTAAAGAATCAACAACATTTTGGGAGCTATCCGGCAGACATTCTGATCCGAGTCCGGATTAACCCGGAATGTTAATTCAAACTCCGGATCACTTTCGGTTGAGGTTAGACGCCTTGGCGGAGTTTTGCGCATTGTGCTGTCTGAGCACAGTCTAGTTTATACACCGTGGTCCAAAAAACGTGCCACTCGATATTCGTTCATAACTTTGAGAAATGTTGGCAGATTTTAAAAATTCTTTCACTGTTAGACTAAGCGGTAAATTTGCAACAAGACTTGCGTGAATTTCCCAGAGATGTCTGTGCCACTCGTCCATTGCGTTGGTGACACTTTGTCCCAAGCCATCCCAGACCTTCATGAAGCGCTGCTTCAGTTCATCAACGTCATGAAATTGATGAGTGTTGCAAACGTTTCTATGCATGCATTCGTGCCAAATGAGAACATGTTAGCATTAAATGTGACTCAAGAGTACACAAGCAATTAAGTTTATTTGGTTAATTTTGTGAACAGTAAGGCAAAGCGGTGATATTGTGTTAGATTCGTCAGAATTTTGCTATTGTTCATATTATGTTTTCACAAGGTAGTGTAGCGACATGTAAGCGTGGTGAGAAATATGTCATGCATCTCGTAGCGAATTTACTGCTGAGTTTAACCGTGAAAGAATTTTAAAAATTGGTCACGTACTACTGACCCTAACCGACCCATGAGGTGGCAATCTACCTTCCGTCACAACCCTGCTATCTAAAGTCGCAATGCCACTACTAATATGGAGTCATTGAAATTACAGATGGTTGGAATTTCATCTGGAACTGCTGGGAGCGTTTATTATTTTTTCAGCAGCAATATTTGCAGTGCTGGCTCGTGGCAGCATCAGCGCCGGAATTGTCGGTCTTTCTATCACCTACGCGCTACAGGTAATTTTTATTTATTTAGTTTTTACACTATCATAAAATTTTGAGCTCAAAGCGGTCAAAAATCCACAACACTGGGCAAAAATGCCGATAAGTGCTGTTGAATAAATGCCACCTACAAAATGTTAATAAAGCGCTGCTAATGCCACGAAGTAATTGTGAGTGACGCCACCTAGCGAATGTCGCTAAACTGGGGCGAGGACGACGTGCATTGTTTTTTAAAAAATTTATTAGCATTCAAAAAAGTTTCAAATGCTGATACACCGTGTCTCAAAAAAAACCGGACCCCCGTTACATTTTCAAATAACTGCAATTAACAAGTCTGGCCATTTATTAATAATGTTTGATGATACAAATAACTGATTTATCTTCACTGATTACACATAATTTTTCGTAAAAGGCAATAAAATCAGAAAACCAGTTAGAATTATAAGAATACCAGTCACAGCATGCGCTATGATCACGCTTTGATTAAACATTGTTATTGTCTGTGACTTGTGATGTTGTATTTACTGCTAGTGTCCCCTTTACGGCTGTTAAATTGCGTCATTTCTTCTAAGCCTCTATTATTGTGCAGTAGCCTCTGTTCCGGCTGCCACGGGAAACTGCTCAGCTGTTTCTCTATTTTAAACATTTCGCAAAAAAATGCAAGTGCTAGTAAGTGAAGATTTTAATGTCGATTCTATATACCGTAAATTATTGATATTGGACCAGATATATTGGAGCTATTATGCCCTCGCCCGTAGGGAAGGGGGCATTAAGCGTTGCTTTTGTCTGTTTGTCCGTCCGTCCGACCGTCCGTCGCGTACATAGCGAATAACTGGAGAACTCGAAGGCCTAGCAAGCCTAAATTCGGAGTGACGGTTCCTCACCTTTGATGCGACTCGCAGACCAGTTTCAAGGTTAAATTTAAAAGGTCCAAAATCAAGGTCATACCAGCCCCAATAATGGTGACACACATCGTCCGCCATATCTTCCAAATTGCAAGGTCTATGAACTTCAAGCTTGGTGTAGAGATGGAGGACGATGACCCGCATCAGCCACAGGCACCATGATCTCCGAGGTCAAAGGTCAAGGTCGCAAGGTCACGTGATCAGTCTGAGCTGTCTTGTCCCAATGTTGTACCTGTGTATTTAGAGGCCGGCGGGGAACCGAGTCGGCCGAACCCGGCGGCCACACTACTTGTTTGTAAATGTCAGCTATTCTTTGGTTTTCTGAGACACGCTCTATTTTCGTTCTTCATTTTCATTTCAATCTGTGATGTCCGAATCATATCACCTGTCGAAACAGTCAAAGTATGAATTGCATGTAGGCCCAAGATCTATGCTGATAAAAGTTAAACATATTTAGACATATTTTAATCAAATTTTTGTTCTTTTGATTCAGAAATAATTCAACGGATGCAACCGACAAGTTTGTTCTTGCGGTTCTTAACTTTGCACCACTGTCTTGGGTTGATTTTGATCACGCCGTCCAGTCGGCATGTCGTATTTGTCGATGACTACATCATATGAAGTGATATAGTTGTTTTTTTCTAATTCTTCAAGCAGCAAAAATAAAACTGCATAATTCATGCAAGTATGCTGATTATACATATATACTAATTTACGGTGTAGGTAACAGAGTTGCTGAACTTCATGGTGCGCATGTCTTCCGACATGGAAACAAATATTGTTTCAGTCGAAAGAATAAACGAGTACTCGGAAACACCTACTGAGGTTTGAAACAATCAGTCGGCTTAAGAGTACGACCTGCGACACACGGGCCAACTTTGTCGGTCGGCCAACATTGTCGGTCGTCAATGTCGGCTGCTGTCGTTTTGGCGGCCAACAGTGATGGCCGACATTGTCGGCTGACACTGAGGCCCGACAGCCGTCAGCAAAAAATTTTGAAAAGAAAAAGAATATTAGTCATTACGTTGTATTTTGTTCAATACAGAAATGAAGAAAAACCGCAGAATTTTAGCAAAGAAACGACTCTTGCTACTATCATTGACACTGCTACTATCATTTATAGATATAGATATATGTTTTTGTGGGATATCTTTGCACTGACATTCTTACTAGAAAAAAATCGCGCAAGAAAAATCGATCACGTTGGACCGGTGACTGGATAGCACGACGCCCAACGATAACTGTGGGAAATTTCACGACAAAATGCCACAGCTTTCCTGAGAAAACGGCAAAAAACAACAAGTAAGTAAAAATTAAAAGTCAGGTTTGTTGGCCGACATTGTCGGCTCCGCGACACACGAGCCAGCGTTGTCGGCCGACAATGTTGGCTCGTGTGTTGCGGGTCTAACGAGAATTGTCGACTTGAATAAGTATACTTCCTACACAAGACAAATGTGTTACATCTGTTTAACTGGCGTGTTCGTCCTTGAACATCAAAAAATCTTTTAGGATTGTTTGAACGGGATTTGTAAACACATTTTTATATCTCGAATGCTCTTTCTCAGATGTGCGCCGAAATAGCAATACTAATACTAATACAATAGCAAAAATAAAACTGTTTTATTTTTGTTTTATCTTTGTTTTAATTTAGTTGTAACCACGTCTTAAGCAAAATGAAGTCATATTAACACACATCGTATACGAAATTCACTACAGTATTGTAATTATCAGTTTTAATACGCCAAAGATTAAAACTGATAATTACAATACTGTAGTGAATTTCATATACAATGTGTGTTAATATGACTTCATTTTGCTTAAGTCGTGGTTACAACTAAATTAAAACAAAGATAAAACAAAAATAAAACAGTTTTATTTTTGCTACTATCCTCGACGATAGAGCGAGGTAGTATTGTTTTCTGTTTGTCTGAAGCTTCTCTTTTTCTATCAGTTATCATGAACACATGCATATACACTGTGTCCCCAAAAAGTAGTACACCAAACTCGTGGTGATAACTTTGTCAATTCTTAACGGATTTTTATTTTTTTACTGCTGGAAAAAGAAGTAAATTTCCAAAAAAACTATAATACTTCCCACCATACTTTCAGTATGTTGCTGCATGACCTTGCGAAAGTTCGAATTTGTGGTAATTTCCAAAAACATCTAAAAATCGTGTCACATTTGACACAAAACTGAAACATCTTTTGTCATATGGCTGAATAGTGTCACAGTAGTTGCTCGGAATGTCCGCCTTTTGTCCGCACACATGCGTGAAGACGTCCATGCCACTTGTCAATTGCATTGTCAATGACGGTTTGGTCAATAATGCCATGCCAAACATGCAGAAAACGCTGCTTCAGTGAACAGCACTTGTTTAGATCAAAATATCTGCTATTTACGAAGAATATTTAACAGGAACCGTAAATTGAAGCAGCAAGTAAGTAAGTAAGCTAAGTGCATTAAAATTGAATCTGTGTTCAACAAGACCTTAGCTATCGCAAAGAGATCGCGTGTCAGCTGCGCACACAATACGTTGAGGGCACTCATAGGCCTAACAGTGACCTTGACATCTAGGTTAAGGGTCACTCAAGGTCACTGGAAACAGAAGCATTGGACAGATCATACACGACTTCCTATTAGTCGAGTTATTTGACGTTAAATATTATCGTGACTTTGAAATGTAGGTTAGAGGTTACTCAAGGTCGTTGAAAGTGGTACCATTTGAAAGCTTGGGTACGGTTTCCTATTCGCCTTCCTTAGTAACTATGGCCGTATCTGTAGTTATTTTGGAGATATTCAGCGTCAAAGAATGGCCTGACCTTGAAATCTGGGTTTGGAGTCCTTCAAGGTCATTGACAACGGCGCGGTTCGATAGACCATGTAGGGCCTATGACCTTCTATTAGTTCGCCACGGTAACTATAGCTCTATCTTGTACCATTTGCGAGTTATTTTACGTTGAATAATACCATGACCTTGAAATCTGGCTTAGAGGTCACTCAAGGTTATTGAAACTGGTGCCATTCAAAAGCTTAGGTGCGGTTTCCTATTCGCCTTCTATAGTAACAATGGTCGTATCTGTAGCTGTTTGTGAGATAGTTAGCGTCAAAGAGTGGTGTGACCTTGAAAACAGGGTTAGGGTTCGTTCAGTCATTAGAAATAACACCATTTGATAGATCGCATACTGAATGTATGATGTGAAGTATTGTATTAATTTTTTTAGAAATTTACTTGTGTGTCCGTACGTCGTACGATACCTTGAAAACTGTTGCCGGTGTCTGCTTTCTGCTTGGAAGTTACGTAGTTTGGAGAAAAATCTCGGAGGATGACGAAAGGGATGTTCTTTGTAAACACGGTGTACCACCACATTGTCGATAACGGAACTTCCCCAGTGTCGATTGTCGGTGCAGTATTTTCTGAATAAGGCAAGGCGGATTAGAACAGATGCGTCGACATCGTGAATGTGTTCCAACTGTTACATTAGAACCAGCCATGATGGAGGCAGATAACAATCATTTATTCTACGTTATACAGCCATATTATATTCAACATCAAAGAGAACAAGATCAACATAAACCGGAAGAAGTATGTAACAAAAAGAGATCACTGCCTAACACCCCCACTTGAGCTCATTTGTGTTACATACGTA
>Ga0209149_1001037_pt1 | contig 13243 bp, 13 predicted proteins | sample WorMetTyACAVOLI2_FD_187423 | JGI IMG/M metagenome (GOLD analysis project Ga0209149, IMG submission 187423) | Marine gutless worms symbiont microbial communities from Max Planck institute for Marine Microbiology, Germany - Olavius algarvensis... ... | reverse complement strand
GCTGCAGCAAGTGGAAGAAGACGTTGGCCTATCTGTTGGTGCTGCCTGGATCGCGGGCCAGGATCGTTCGATGTGGAGGACGCTACGACCCTCAGCTGGTCAAGCGCAGCAGTGAGTGAGTGAGTGAGTGTTCTAATCGTGAGATGGAGACATTGTAATGTAATGCCTGTCTTCACAACAGTTCTTTTGCTTTGTCATGTATCAAGCAGTTCTTTTGCGTCACATTACACATTACTTGGTAAGGTAATTACATTGCCATGGTGACAGCTGCTGAGGTTTCATTTTTGTCACCCATGGTTCTTTGTTTGAAGTTTATTAGTAGGATTGTGAGAAAGCAGTTGCAGCTGTCATCCTTAATTTTCAGAATAGATCGGCAACAGTTCACAGATCATGCCTGTTGATTGTAGGCCAAAATTGATGTCACTGGAAAAAAATATAATCAAACTCGAACGGTCTGAGTACATGTGTGAGTGTATGTGTGCCATTCACCAGGTGGCAGCATCGTGCAACGTGCTCACATTTCAGTATCCCAGATGTCGATAAGCGACCGTCACGATGATGTTGTGCTATGCACTGCATGCTATGCTGTTTCTGCTGTACAGATTTGGCTGTCCTATCAAGCATTGTGGGACCTGCAGGCCGACTATCTGTATGGCAAGCTTGGATCTGATCTGGAATGTTGGATGAAGGCTCTGGAAGACATCAAGTGTGTACATTCACCTCTTGCTTTTTGAATTTCTGCTTCCCTGCAGTTGCCTTCAGTCTTCTTATGCTGTTGGTTTGGCATCCGGAAAGTCATTTTGCCAAAGTCTAACTGCAGTTATCTCCATGAGTTTTTCTGTAGAGATCTTTAGGGATTCATCCTAAACTGTGTTAACTACTGAAAAATTGGCTGGTTAAACAAAAGCGTAGAAATTTATATGGGCAACAATAGAGGTGCATGTCAGATTTAGTTAAGTGTAATGTGGGTTTACAATTCACTGATGAGTACAGAGTTTACTCAACTTGTACTAGAAATTAGCAGCGTGATGTTGATATGAAGTTATATGTGGTGTATTAGTGTATTTATAGAACTGAAGTATTTTATTTTAATTGTGACACTTACTGAGCCCCCAGCACAAAGGCGAGTTCTTTACGCAGTGGTGATATTCATGTGTTTGTCTGTTTGTCTGAAATGCGGAAGCCGGGTGTCCCAGATGTGGCCGCGGCTACACACGGACCTTGGCACGTACCTACCACGATTAATATAGAGATTCTTTAATGCATTAACACGTTAATTTTATAGCCCTACTCTTTACCTTTTACTGAGCTGAGCCTGGTAGGATTCGCCCTTGATGTGGTTGACTTGCCATCATCCTTCAGTGCTATGACACTGTTGGTTGGGTCATCCTGCCTGTAAAATTGTCTCCGAAATAACCTATAATGTGTCGAGTGCGACGTTAAATCCTACTATGCCATACCTGCTTGCAGTGGCGCCATAAACAAGCCACATTTGTTCGATACATGACACACTGCTGCAAGTTCCTACAGAAACTGTACGATCTTCTGTTTGTCATTGCAGACTTTCACGCAAGACTTTTGACACAGCTGAGACGTACAAAGAATTTGGACCAGTGAGAATTGAATTTGGAAAGGTAAGCTGCAGAAACGTGTGCATAGTTATGGGCTGTGTACAAAATTACTGTCAAATTTTGGGATAGTGGACATGATTACTATTTCCCTGAACATAATTGGTAATTTTAGGACGTCTTTGTGTGACAAGCATGTGTACTGTGTTATAATTGCTCAGCACAGTTGAAGTTCAAGCGGTGTCAGATTGCATTAATTTGGTGGCAGTGTAGGTAATTCGTTCGATATGGAGGACGCTACGACCCTCAGCTGGTCAAGTGCAGCAGTGAGTGAGTGAGTGAGTGTAGGTAATTAAGTGGGTTGTTTTTCTCTGTGCTGTTTTTAGAGCATTTAAAGTAGGAACTCAAGACTGAGAAGGTTGGTGGAGAGGCATATGTTGCCGTATATAGAACTTGGAAATTACGTCGAGGCTTGGAAAGTCAGTATTTTACTGATTGACCCATTGTTTGATTTGACCTAGTTGTGCATGACCGTTGGTTTGACAAATGCGTCTAATCTGCATCAAATCCTGAAGCCATGCTGAGGACCTGGGTGACATCAACTCGCCTTGTTGTTGTTGTCTTTAGCCGTTGTAGTTTTGATGAAATGCTGTAAACTAATCATAATCCGGCAAACCATCCCTTGGTCACTTGGACTGTGTGTTTATGTTGTGAAGGTTCAGTCCAAAGTGGGTCTGAAGTACGATGCATGGCACAAGGAGATTGTCAGCAAGTTTGGCAACATGCTTGGTACTGAGATGCTTGATTTTCATGGCCAGGTGTCCAAGGTGTGTAACACAGATGTACCATTTCTCTTCCATAGTGAGCAGTGTAGTAACCACTACATTAAGTTGTACCTAATGTAAAAGGTTAATTGTCATTATCTAGTTTCAAATAAATATTCTGTACTTTCTGTGATTTGAACTGCCAAAACATATTGCATTAGACAAAGGTCGTGAGTATATTTTTGACTTTTTGACAGTAGAAAGACATGCTTGATAGTTTATTTGGCTGCCAATTAGTGTATTTTTAATAGAATTCACTGTTCATTGTAAAGTGTTACTGTTTATATAGTTTGTTTATGTATTTTTGGTTCAGTTTTAGCATGTTTTCATTTGAGCAACAGTATGAAAGCAGTGTTATTGGTTCTAGCTAGTCAGTGGCTTTGCTATTTATGGAATGTGTAAGTTTTCTTGCTTTAGTTCTTTGACTGTGTAAAAATACTGCTTCAGCAGTCACCAGAGATGAGACCTGTGGCAAACCACTGGCTAACCTAGATAAACAAGGAAAGTGGCTGTTAACCCTTTAATGGGCACAGGTAATTATAGTTCCACATCATGAATAATATGAAGTTGAAGATGATACACTGAGCATTTTTGGGTGGGCTGCTACATTCGGTACATCGAGGGCTGCAGCCCACCCACTCCCCTCCTTGATGTACTAAATGTAACGGCCCACCCATCAATGGCAGTGTACCAATCACCATATTGCTGTGGTCCATTAATCTGTCAGTGTAATGTGCCCATTAAGGGTTAACACGACTGTATGTGTATGTTACAGTCTCGCTCTGACCTGGAGCAGCAGTCGATCGAGACATCAAACACATCGGAAGCCGTTGGTCTAATTACGTACGTGCAGTCTCTGAAGCGGAAGATGAAGTCGTGGGAGAAGCAGGTGGAAATGTACAAGGAAGGACAGCGTCTGCTGGAGAGACAGAGATTCCAGTTCCCATCGTCGTGGCTGTACAGCGACAATGTCGAAGGAGAGTGGAGCGCTTTCTCGGACATCATACGCCGCAAAGACTCGTCCATACAGACCCAGGTTGCCAGTCTGCAGATGAAAGTGATCTCTGAAGACAAGGTGGTTGAGAGCCGCACCGGGGAACTTCTTTCAGAGTGGGAAAAAGAGAAACCAGTAGAAGTATGTTGTTTTTGTTGTTGCATGGATTTAAATTTTATTTGTCTGCGAATTCTGTTGTTTTTGCTACTGTTGTGTTTTATAGCGGAGTAGCTAATAACAATCTAGTCGATGAACAGTATGTTGTCTTGTCAAAACATTTGGTGGCTGTCTGTTGTTCCTTGAGGTCTGCTGCTGGTGACTGTACTTCATTTATAGTCTGGTACTGATTGGTAGTGAGTAAACAAGTAAGTAAACAGGTTTACTCTTAAAACAAATCATTCTCAGACTAGTAGTAAGACACTGTTAATAAATATTAGTGATGTAATCATAACAAAAGCAAAAGCTTTTTATGACAGCCAAAAAGATGTGCTCTGCAATCATTGAGTAAACCCGCTTTAACCTGCTTCCATATTTGAATTGTTATAATATTCTTGTTTAGTAGAAGCATATGGGACGGACAGAATCATTGACATGAGATAGTGAAGTGGATATAAGACTTGTTAGGCTGTTTTTATTTGCTTAAGCATTTTGGACATAATGGCCCATTAGCCTGCATTGTCAGTTCCATCAGTGCACGTCATGCATCATATCGTGAATCCAGAACTTGTCCGGGTGACAGGTCGTTTGATGTTGCCAGACCTCGGCTTTGGAACAAGCTGTTTGCTTCACTGCAGTCACTGCAGTCTGCCAATTCAGAAGACAGTTGAAAACGTTTTTGTTTGTCAAAGAATAGGCTGTGTCGCCTAGTGACTCTTACTTTTACTTACTTACTTACTAAAGCTGACAAAAAACTGCAGCACATGCCTGTTAGTGTGACGAGGCATGACTGTATAACACATAAATGTGTGTTCTTAAGACTTAGTTGTGCAGTGTTCTGTTGTCACCATGTGACTGATGCATGTTACTCAGGGAGGAATGCGACCTGATGAAGCCCTGAAGATCCTGGCGGTGTTTGAGGGCAAGTTGGTACGCCTGAAGGAAGAGCGTGATAATCTAGTTAAAGCTAAAGAAGCTTTGGAACTGGCAGAGCCGGGTGATTAATCATGTCCTTGATTTCTGTAACTCACTCACTGCATGTTGCTGTGCATAGTGCTGCCAGATATTGCAACGCACATAGATGTGTTATTGGTTGGTTGGCATCGTGGATGTATTATAGTGAAATGGCTGCATGGTTTGGTACACATTGTGTTAGATGAGGTCCATAAGCTAGAGGTGTGCACAGGCCGGGACTGGAAATTCACCTTGTAAGATGGGCCGAGCCAGGTCCAAAATGAACGAGCCGGACTGGGCTGGGTCGAAACGTCTAGGCCAATGTGGTCAGCAGTTAGTTACCAATTTATATACCAAAGTATGTATCCACATGAAACATAATGGCACTTTATGGCAATAATACTAGTAGGGCCGAAAATGTACACGAGTCAGCCACTAGCACCAGACTAACTGTCAATCATTACCTGAGATTGAGAAGTAGGAGTATGTGCATTAGTCTTAAAATTGTAAGTTTAACTGCTGGAAGTAAATGGGCCGGACCAGGCCTAGCTGATAAATGGGCTGGACCGAACTGGGCCAAAAATTTATCAGACTGGGCTGGGCCTTAAAATTTAGGCCTGTGCACACCTCTACCATAAGCCCCATAAACTGGAGATTCTATGTGTTGGCATAAATGACCCTCTAGTGAATGCTTGTAAACGAAATGCTGTGATACTGGAGTGTACTCGTGCTGTCCTCTAGTGAATGTATTTGCAGTGTGTTTGTTTGGCTTTCCTGTTTTTCATTTTCTTTGTGGTTGAGTTGTATCGTGTGATTTGTTTGCAGGACATGTGAGTGCTAGTGAGGAACGAGTGATGGTGTCTCAGGAGGAACTACAAGACCTCAAGGGAGTCTGGGCTGAGCTGTCAAAGATCTGGCAGCAAATTGATGAACTGAAGGAGCGACCGTGGATGTCTGTACAGCCTAGAAAGGTATATCGCCGTAATTTGTATTAGCAAGTATTGTGGTATTTAATGAGTGTATCAGACAAATTACACGAACTCGGCAATACGTTTAGGCCCGTTTGTGCCAAATGCTTTATGAGTTAACAAACCTTTGGTCATTTATTATCCGAAGATTACATTCTTTTTGTGTTTCATCGACTTAACTGGTCATTTACTAAACTTGGTTTACTAACCGTGTGCTGAAAATAGCTGACCCACATTTTGTCATGTTACCATTTTGCTATTGGCTGGAACATGTCACATGATCATAAAAACATAAACATCACTCACTGCCCATTGGTTTAAATGACACAACACTGATAGCAGATGGGCTGCTAATGGGCAGATCAGTACGCCGATGGCTTTCCATGTCACAACTAACATGCAAGGTAAACATGTTCCATTATATTGTTTAAACGCATTAACTTTTAGCAATATTAATCTCATGTTTACCACAGTAGTCGCTCAAGAAGTCAGTATGATAACAAGTGGCTTTATTTAGCCACTTTCAGTGTCTCGCAAGTGATTAACTGGAGCTTAATCGGAACCGGAGAACAACATTAAAGTTAACTGAGTTTTAAACCAAGGTTTAGGTTTGTATATAACTGTCGATGGTGCAGTGTAATTTAGTTAGACTTTGGTTAAATTGAGAGACAGCCCTAGGTTGTCTTAACCAAGCTTGGTGCAGCCCACCATAATAGTCAAATAATAAATTTACAGTGTCACTGGTAAATCAGCACAACGTTGTACACTGGAACCTCGTTATAACGCGTTAATCCGGCACCGTCGCCCATACCGTGTTATTGTTTGACCGCATTGTACTGAAATGAATGCTCTGTATATGTGAAACAATGCTGTTTTTTCTCACACGGTCACACCATTAGCAGTCAGTTCATTTAGCACCGATATCAATGTATATGTAACGTCAATTGCGTTTGAAAAATGATGTGAGTTTCATTTGTCTTTGTCCATCATACTGTGCACGTTTCGCAACAACTAAAATTTTGGCAGCTGCGTGATTTTAACAGAGTCAGTTAGCATAGTTTAAAACCACAGAATTGCCTGCTGTAAATGTTGAACAGTCTCTGCAGCAGTCGGTACTGTGACTGCTGAGCTGTCAGCAGTGACTGATGCAACAATGTCTTGGTCTGTGAGGCTGTGGCTGGAGGGTCGTCATAATTGATGCTAATGACTGCTGGGCTGTTAAGCGTCATGTGCGCGTCGCGTCGTGTGTCCTCTCAGTTAGGAGTGTCAGATTTCAGCACCGTGTATGGTTTACCGTGCTTAGCGTGTGTCCTGGTGTACATTAAGATTAGATCTATTGCTGGACGAAGTGGACTAGCGCTGAATACACCAGCTCATTTAGTGGGCATTGGTATTGCATGCGTCCTGTTTACACTTACAGTGGAATCAATATCCAGCTTTGGTCAGTCCCTGAAAATCGGGATCCATGACTTCAACCGTGCTGTAACCGAATCCGTGTTATACCGAGGTGCGTTATAGCGATGGTCCAGTGTATAGTGTATTGCAGCTTGGGTATCAGATTCAGCTGAGCACAGTGATAAGTCAGTCATTAAGTGAGCCGAGCCATTTTTTAGCTCCGCTGTGACCAAAGGTCAGCAGAACTGATGCATTGACTGGGTTAGGTGGTCATCCGTTGTACGTCATCTTTTCCTTAAATTGTTTCTTCTATGTCAGATTAAGTTTGACTTTGATGAAACTTGGTATGAATGATACGAGGGCAAGAGATTACAGATTTACAGGGCAGATTTTGAATATTTCTGGTGGATATCGTACCATGTTACTAATGCTTGTTCTCGACTGCTGTCCAGATGTGGTTTGTAAAATGGCTGTCCTTGTTTCTGTTAGATTCGCCAGTCACTTGATGCACTTCTGAACCAACTGAATGAGCTGCCAGTGCGTCTGAGAACTTACTCTTCGTACGAGCATGTGAAGATGGTGCTGAAGACGTACACACGTGTCAACATGATGATCGTGGAGCTCAAGTCAGAGGCAGTGAAGGAAAGACACTGGAAGCGGCTGATGAGGCAGCTACGAGTGTCGTGGGTGTTGCCTGACTTGACACTTGGTCATCTGTGGGACGTTGACCTTGTCAAGAATGAAATGATTGTCAAGGACGTGCTGCTAGTTGCACAGGGAGAAATGGCTCTCGAGGAATTCCTCAAACAAGTACGAACTGCTCTTTTGTATGGCACATTTATCTTTGCAAGTTCTTTATTGGATTTATAAAGTGTCACTTCTTTGCCTGTGTCATTCAAAACTGAAACATGTTATCAATTTTGTTTCTTGTGATATTTATCACAATAAATTTGTAAGTGAACAACGATGTCGAAGAAGGATGCGATCAGTCACTATGGTTTTTTGAGACATCCAGGAATATAAATATTTATCGTTATGGTTTCATGTTCCATGCATGATGACCTTACCTTGCCTTACCATATGGTTGGACATCCAAAGGCACTCTATGCTGAGGCCACCTTTGTGGTCCAGTGCATTGTCCCTGCTTAACTAATATGCCACTGAAACTTCTTGGGGGTTTTTGCAAACCGCGAGAGAGTAGTCGAGTGCATGAAGACATGTTCAGTGTATTTTAACTCGCTACAGTGATAGCTGGTGAGATATTGTTTTTGGTTGTTGGTGTTTGCAGTGATGTTTGTCACAGTGTTTCCTTGTTAGCAACAGTGCTAGACAGTTATTAAGCCGTTGTCATCAGTCTGTCAGGATTGACAAGCAGTGGCTGTGTGATCTTAACATTAAATGTGACAGGTGGTGGCACCCTGCAGTGGCACATGGAAAAGGTTTGCTGTGTTTAATGCCACCTGTATGAACTGTTTTGAAGTGTCCATTACAAACTTGCATCTGGCTGGTGTACTACGTAGGTGAGTGAGGTGTGGAAGACATATGAGCTGGACATGATCAACTATCAGAACAAATGCCGACTGATTCGTGGTTGGGACGATCTGTTTACAAGAGTCAAGGAACACATCAACAGTGTTGCAGCCATGAAGTTGTCACCATATTACAAGGTTTGAGTAGAGTTTTTGTCACTTTTACACTGTCGTCTCAAGTGTTATCTGGTTTTAGTGTGAAATTTATGCTGATTATAGGCTGGATGCAATTTGACAACTAACCAGTGCCGGAGAATGCTGAAGTCAAATTTTAGTTGTTTTACGTTTCGTGGATCTTATATATCTACATGTCATTTAATGTTGTGCAGAGTGTGCGAAAACCATCCAGTGTTTTGTAACTCTTTGCTACATTTCGTGTGTAGATTTAGTTGGCGAATTAGTGGATTGTTGTAGGACAGTAAATTTCAAGTATATGCCACGAAATTGTGTGTGTAGGAATTTGAGGAGGAGGCATTGTCGTGGGAAGACAAGCTGAACCGAATCAACGCATTATTTGATGTCTGGATTGACGTTCAGCGTCGTTGGGTCTACTTAGAAGGCATTTTCACAGGCTCAGCTGACATCAAACACTTGCTGCCAGTTGAGACGTCACGTTTTCAGAGGTAATATGCTCGTTATAGATATTAATTAAAGTGTGATATATGATTGAATTACTCTACTGTTATTACTGTTATTGTTATTATTTTGATTACGATTTTTACTGTGCATTTTTGAAGTTTAAATTATTGTGAGTAATTGTGCTTTTTTTAATTTGCTGTATCCTTTACTTGTATATTCTGCATACAGATGCCTACAGTATAATTGTCATCATCATCACGAGTCTGTTGGTATTATTTATCATGGTAAAAAGACGTCTATTTATTTGATGCACTCCCAAGTCAAGGGCTCAGACTTGTTGACTTTTAATGGAGCATTGGATCAGTTTTGGCCGGATGCCCTTCTTCGTGCCACCGTTGAGGAGTCCATTGCATTTGTCATTGAGCATGTTTATAAATAGTAAAAAAGCAAACATATATTGTCAATACTGACAGTACATTGCTAGCTGGAGGAGTAATAAGCTAATGATTTTCCACTATGAATAATTAAGCTTCCACATCAGTATAATACAAGAATATAATCAGTATAATAGTTGTTGCATTGTTGTGTAGTGTGAGTACTGAGTTTCTGGGACTGATGAAGAAAGTTGCAAAGTCGCCGCTGGTTATGGATGTACTCAACATTAACAATGTACAACGCCAACTGGAACGTCTTGCCGACTTGCTCAGTAAAATTCAGAAGGCACTCGGTGAATACCTTGAAAGGGAGCGATCGTCATTTCCAAGGTACAGTATGTCTTGGTAGATGTTTAAGTTCCGTCCTTCAGGTTAGTGTATTAGTGTCTGGTTATTTTTAATGCATCATTGTCAGGTAGATTGATTGTTGTTAAGAATGCTGAACATGCTGTTAATTCTGATTCAGAACTCATGTCCATGTGAGCCACTGATGCCAGTGACCTGCTACCATTTCCTCTATGTCATTTGCCAATTTCACAGCTTCTGTGAGTGAGCAGCCACGTGATGTCATCAGTCTATCATTATGCAGGTTTCTGACATAGTCAGTTGCATTCTGCTATTCTCAGCATCACTAATTGACGGTCCTTCATCCTGCAAATTTTATCGAACAGCTTCCGCTGTTTTATCACATTGACTACACAGTGTCTCTCTCTGTTCCATCTCTTTATGCTTTTGTTACCGAGTTTGTCTTTCCAATATGCTTTCACTACCATTTTGGCCTGTGTGCCAAGTTTTCATATGTTTGCTGCTTTCAGCGTCCAAGACTCAGCTGCATTTAATAAGATGTGAAAAGACAACTGTTTGCACTAGTTCAATTGCACGTCAGTCTTTGACTTGGTGCTGATTTCACTGCTGCTTCCTAAAGTCTTGGTTTTTTTTGTATTTTTCTACTAGTTTCTTCACTCCTTTGCACAGTTGTGCATACTCAGCCTTGCCAGCGGCACTTTTCAAGTGATGAACAATTAAACATTCTGCTACAGATTTTCTCTCAACTAGCAACATTGTGTCTTGTGATTTTTAAAATATCATTTCCACAATTTTAATCGTTTTTTATTGTCATTATGTGCTGCAGACTAGTCACACGGTAAGTATATGCAGCATGTGTCATCATAATCTCAGTAAAATATTTATCCACCTTGTGGTAATGTGTTTCATATTATCTGTTGTTGGTAACCATTGGGTGTGTTACTGCTCAGAGGTGTTGATTACTGTAATGCACTTCTGTGAGTGAACTACGATGATGTTATTACTAGTAATGCAGTAGTACACAGCACTGGTTAAGGAAAAGCATGTTGCTGTGATAGATATTCACTTGGTGTTGCGTAATACACTGATGTAGATTCTACTTTGTTGGTGATGAGGATCTGCTGGAGATCATTGGCAACAGTAAGAACGTCACTCGTCTACAGAAGCACTTCAAGAAGATGTTTGCCGGCATTCACCATATTCTTCTTGATGAAGAACAGACACAAGTTCTGGGCATTGCTTCAAAGGAAGGAGAAGAGGTAAGTATTTGCCGTGAGATGTATTTTTCTTCCAAGGATCATTAGTAGGTTGTTAATTATTTTGTGATGTGGGCAATATTGCTGTTGTCATTGTGGCCGATGAAATAGTGCATCAAACTCATGTAATTTGGTTTGCAGTCCATTATGTTATATGTCACTTAACATGTCACCAAGTAGTCTTAAGCTATGTTGAAAACTTGGCAGCCATATTGCATTTATTGTTCTTATAAACATTAGACTTGCATGGTTTTAGACTCCAGGCAAAGATTGTAAAAAATGAGTTGTCCTTAAAACATTTTTTTGAATATAGTGGAGGAATGACAGCTGTAGGACTGTGTCTTATAGCATACTGCAAACAGTTTTGTTTTAAGCTTGAGATTGCTAATTTGACACAGATTTTAAGTAAGTAAATGAGGATTTGTATAGCACATTATTGCAAACATGCCTCTAATGCGCTACCACTTCCCATGAGTCGGCGCTGATCTCCACTAGCTAGGCTATTGTATCATGCAGTGTGCCTGTCCACTTCCCCAGCTGTTGCTGGGTACTCATTCCAGCCTGCCTACAGAGGCTGGGCTCAGGCTGAGTAGACCTGGGTGCCTTGTTCTGTGCTGAGGTGGTTTTCCTGTCAAAGACGGTCACCCATCCGGGCCTAGCATAGAGTAACTACATTGATCATCAGCAGTGTGTCGCAGCTGCACCAAACTGGCAACCAGAAAGTGTGGTCTGCTTGTAGGTCCATTTTTTCACACCAGTACCACTTAAAGACCGCAAGATCAACGAGTGGTTGACGTCGGTGGAGCAAGAGATGCGTCTGACTTTGGCAAAGCTGTTGGCTCAGGCAGTGAAAGACATTGCAGAGTTTCGCTCAACATCACTCGACCAGCAGGCATTTATGTTGTGGGTGGACAAATACCAAGCACAGCTTGTAGTGCTTGCTAGCCAGATCAGGTAACTGTTGTGAATCAGATGTATGTTGTGGCATAGTATAGTCAACATACTGTTTACTTGTTGCTAAATTTCTGTACACTGTCCTGGATTTTTAGTGTACTTTGTGTTGGGTTGTAATCAACAGCGGACAAATTTGAAAGTTTCGTGATCGTTAATATTTGAATGTATGTGTTCATTATTCAAACGTGGGTGGTAAAATGATTGCTAACTGCAGTTTACATCTCACAACTTATCAGAACATATAAAACGTACTAAATTGAAATTTGTTAGATGTTTGCACTGGGCTTATGTTTATGCCATTTACAATGTTGTGAAAATTTTACAGTTTAATTTTGATTTGGAAGGATGACCTGAGGACCCAACTTACTGTGGCTGAGTTATGGGGGCACACTTGTTATCACTGTTAACCCTAACTGATTTCTTACGATACTCTGTAATCTGTATACAAAAAAACTGAGCCACTGTGTAATATAAAATAACTAGATGTAAACCTAGTTTAATGTATTGTGTAAAAACCAGTTTTGAATGTTCTTGCTAATAGTGGAAAAATTATCCTAAGTATTGACAGTTGAATAGATTGAAATCTGATAGCTAAATCATATTGAATTAGATTGTGAGAAAACAGTTTCGAACCTTATACAAATAACTAACAGGACATAATAAAAGTTTACAATTTTTTAGGATCAGTAACTCAGTCAGTTTTCAGTGACTACAAATAGTGTTGCATTGTGTGGTCAATGTGTAGTTGGTCTGAGAACATGGACAAATCGCTGCAGTCAGTGGAACAACGTGGTGATGGTGACATGTCTCCGATATCTGGAGTCTTGCAGATCTTGGAGGCAACACTGAATGTGCTTGCTGACTCTGTGTTACACGAGCAGCCGCCAGTTAGACGAAAGAAGCTGGAACATCTTGTGAGCAGCACTTTCCTTGACCGTATGAATTAACGTTGAATGATGTTCACTAGCGTTTAACTTGAGCACAAATACATGTATTGTTAGAGGTGTTTGCTATTAGCATTATTAAGACGTTGAACTTTGGCTTGCTTTTGACTAGTAATTATAGGCCACAAGGATGCAGGGATTCACAAGTACAGTCGGCAAGAAGGCTGCACTCAATTGAAGCAGAGTTTGAATTATATTTCTTATTTATTCTGCAGTATTTCATTGTTGTCATTTGTGTTTTTATGTGAGACGAACTGTTTGTAAAGGTGTTAGATGCCCACCAATATTTTTGTTGTCTAATTTAATTGACGCAGGCTGGCTATAATTACAATGTGTAATATACATATCTCCTTTAATTGCTGGCACTAATAGGAAGGCCTAT
>Ga0209149_1001036_pt1 | contig 13244 bp, 12 predicted proteins | sample WorMetTyACAVOLI2_FD_187423 | JGI IMG/M metagenome (GOLD analysis project Ga0209149, IMG submission 187423) | Marine gutless worms symbiont microbial communities from Max Planck institute for Marine Microbiology, Germany - Olavius algarvensis... ... | reverse complement strand
TTCGACCTCCCTCGGCAACAGTGGTCTCTGCTGAACCATTTTCGCACGGAACAGGGACACTGCGGTGCCTGCAGAAGGAAATGGCGACTTACAGACACTGATCTGTGTCCTTGTGGCGAGACCCAGACGATGTCCCACATTGTCGAATCCTGTCCCCTGACAAAACTGAATGGGGGCTTATCTCGGCTACACTCTGCCTATTAAGACGCTGTTTCGTTGCTGATCAGTTATGGTTAATGACATGCATACGAGAAGAAGAAGAAGATTCAGGCATATAAGGCTATGCTGTGTCTCAAAAACTGGATCTTTACAATTAATATGACACAACTTCACCAATTCAGAATTCCTTTCCTCTGAGGACAACAAAGTTTTCAAACCGAGATTGCTGACGGCTTATGTCGGCCATTGCGCATTTTGCTCATTGGGTCCTACCTTGTGGAACGCTCTTTTCAGCTCGGCTACAGGACTCATCATTGACACTCAAACAGTTTAAATGTTGGCACAAGACATCATTCGTGTGACTGTCACCATACGTGACAATTTTCAGTTGTTGGTGGGTTCAGAAACATCTTTATTATTTTTGTAATTTAAAAAATACCAAATATATAATCCTTAAATTCTCACATTAAAACCGCAGAGCAACGGACCATTGTACAGCAATACGGTGATTGGTATACTGGCCGTTGATGGGTGGGCTTGGTACAGCGAGGAGGGGCCTGGGCGGGCTGTGGCCCCACCCAGTCCCTTCCTCGCTATACCAAATGTAATAGTCATTGGCCAGTGTACCAACTTCATATTATTTGATGTGGCACTATAATTACTGGTGCCCGTTAAAGGGTTAAATGTTGTGAATTAGTGAAGTTGTCATATTAATTATAATGGTCCAGTTTTTTGAGACACAGTGTACTTCTACATATGATCCGTGAAAATATAGGTGGGCAACTGTACTTCGTTACAGTGAAAGAAATAGTTCTTATATGAACGAACTTGTTCGTTCAACGTGGATCACTAGTTTCTTTTAGACAACTGTTTGTGTAGTGGTTGTGCCTGTATCTGATTGTTGAAGGACAGCGATGGTGACTTCAACGGCAGTGGATCCCAGCCAGTCAGTGCTTCTGATGAAGATGAGGAAGGCTCGTCTGATTCTGACAGTCAGCGGAAGAAGAAAAAGCCGCGACCCATGATACCTGGTGAACGCAAGAGCACACGGTCACGCAGAGTGGCTGGAAGCATGGTAGGCTGACATAGACTTTCACCTGTTTAATATCTCATATTTTGCAATATTTGGGCTATTCTGAGGGTTACTTGCACTTTTTGGGTAGTTTTGGTTTTTGTTGATAATTTGGCTATTTGGGTAATTTAGGGAGAATGTACATTCTCTAGGCTGTTTTTGTGGTATTTGGACCATCTGTGCTTCTGCGTATCGGTCATTCTCTTTTGATGCACTCTTACCTACGTTCAGGTGATGACATACCTGAATGTGGTACTTGTCAGTGCCCACTAACAGTGAAGCACGTCCAGATGGAGTTTGTTGCTTCTTCTATTAAAGACTTATTTGAAAATGTCGAAAGACAGAACATCATTGATTTTATCAAAGAAACTCCTTTTTATAAGTGACTTTAATGTTATCATAGTAATGTTTGTTATTTACTTTTTATTCTAGCTTAATAGCTTTGACCTTACATTCATAGGTTTTACATTCTTACTAATTATTTTCATATCTGATCAATCATATGAACCATGAATGGCGCTAAATAGCCTTTTTGTACGACGTGCTGTTAATAAACTACTCACTCACTCTTGGGCCATTTTAGGTTATTTGCATTATTTTGGGCAATTTGCACTCTTTTGGCCAGGTTGGCAAGTTTCTGCAGACATCGGTTTAAATGGTAACCATGGTTAAACTGGTTTAAACTGATCTGTCAGAAAAGGTTTCTGCCAGTTTCTGCCAATGTAATGTTTTACATAAACATGTACACTGGCAAAACTGGTCTCTCGTTATCATATGGCCCAGTACTGTTCGTGTTGTACGTGGCTGACCTTGCGGACATTATTAACCGACAAGGTGTCACTCTTCACTCGTTTGCTGATGACACGCAGTTGTACCTGCATTGCTGCCGTGAAGAAATCACCACGGCAGCCACTCGGCTCAAGGAGTGCATCGTCGATGTTGGTCGCTGGATGTCCGCTAACAGGCTCAAACTGAACACAGACAAGACGGAGTTGCTCTGGACTGGGTCAAGACACAGCATATCTCAACTCCATGGTCATGGTTCATCTATACAACTGGGCGCCGATCACTCAACGACGAATCGGCAGCCATACTGGTTCACATCTTTGTTATATCCAGGGTCGACTATTGCAATCTGCTGTTGGCCGGAGCACCAAAGTCTGTTACCGACAAGTTGCAGCGGGTCATGAACGCTGCACCGCGAGTTGTGAGCGGCACAAAGAAGTACGACCGCGGCTTGACACACCTGCTTCACTCTGAGCTGCATTGGCTCGATGTGGCAGATCGAGTCACATACAAGCTTGGGGTGACGGTGTACAAGTGCTTGCATGCCCAGGCACCGGATTATCTGAGCTGTGCTCACCGGTCGCTCAAGTTGCTGAACGACAGCATCTTCGTTCCGCCAGCCGCCATCTACTCGTTGTTCTACAGTTTCAGCTCGATACGTACGGCCGTCGCACCTTCGCTGTCGCTGGACCAACAACATGGAACTTATTCCGAAACAATTTGCGTGAGCCAGACATGCAAATTGACTGTTTTCGTCGTACACTGAAGACGTGTCTTTTTGATCAGTACTCGGCACACTGAGCGCATTAGAGGCGCTTTTTGCGACGATGCGCTATATAAATTTACATTTACATATGCTTCGTGGTAACATTGCTGCTGACGAATATTAAACCTGAATAAAACTGATCTTAGTTTTTATAGAACACAAGTAGAGTTCTGTCGCCATTTACTGTTTTACTGCCAATGTGCAGGCCTGCTGTAATTAAAATTATGTGGTTTAAGTTGACTAGGTAGCATTTGTAGAATTTTGAGCACTAAGATTTTGGAACATATTGGAATGACTATGTCTGTTATCTTAGCCTAACACATGTAGCTTTTTTATTGGAAACGATGGCTGATGATAAATATGAGGCACGTGCGTGCATTTTAATTTTGGTTTTTACCATTTTTAACCAGTTTAAACATCAAGTTTGGCAGAAACAGGTTTTTGCCAGAAGAAACCCAACCCTGCTTTTGGCTACTTTTGGGCTACTTGGACTGTTTTTTTTCGTGATATTTGGGCTATTCTTGGGCTGTTTTGCACTATTTGGTCTGTTGGGATGTTTGGACTATTTTGTAATATTAGGGCTGTGTTGGGGATCTGGTGTCATACTGACCACTATGGCACAACATGTGAGCACTGTCACCACAGGACATGTTGTGACTGCAACTCGAGGCTGCTGGAGTGCTGGCTCAGTCGGAACTCCTAGCTTGACATGTAGTGACGAGTCTTTCAGACGTTCATTGAAAACATTCTTGTTCGCTAAGTACTAGTGTGTCCAGCGCATTAGAGGTTTTTCTACGACGATGCGCTGTATAAATCGACATTATCTATCTATCTATCTATCCTAGCTTATTAAGCTTATTAACTGAGCTATCTGTCTGACCTGTGCAGATAATACTGGCATAAGTGAATGGCTAACATGCTAGAGAGGCTGATTAACTCACATGAAGTAGAATTTCAGTTATGCATTAATTGTTCGTCCAATGCTATGCAATGCATGGACAGAATATAAATTTACCTCTGTGTGTCTGTGTGTCTGTCACACTTTCTGTCAACTCGCCTACAGGTCAGACTGCTCAACAGATTTTTACAGTTGATAGCTTAAAAGACGCAGATTTACGCAAGGATGTGCCTTTTGGGGGGTCTCGATGATGAATAATCACATTTAGGGGTCCAAAGTGCCCCAAAACTCCCATTTTGGGGGCCTGAATAGGCATTTCAAGCCAAATATGCAAAAAATTCAAATAGCTATATCTTCAGATCTGTGTATCAGATTGATATGAAATTTGACAGGCAGCTACTACTGCCACAGAGACTTCGTGGGTGGTCTCGTATGGTGGTAAAACAATTCTAAGACGGCGGATGGCCGCCATTTTGAAAAATCGTCCGATTTTGATGAAATTTGGTAAACAGCAGCAGATTTTGAACTGGATGAATGTCGTGTGATCAAAAATGAAAAAGTTGTATTGGACAGACTCTGAGTTCGACAGAACGTATTTCATGTTACTTATAAGAATGCCCCTTTATTTGTGTACTGGCTCTAATACCCATCCTCTGGACTGAGCAAATGGTTTATTCTCATGCCTACGGTGTTCACCCGCCTCTGTCATTTTCAGCGCCGGCACTCTGACCTTGACCTTGACCCTGAATTGCCTAAAATAATCCCTTGGTCGGGGTGAAACATGTGCCAGGTTTGGTCCCGATTGGCCTAGCTGTTTGGCCGCCTTTAACGAACATACATACATGCATGCAGACATACATAATGGCAAATATGTATAAGATTGATTAAATTTGTTAAAGTCAACTAACAGAATGTTGGATTAGTGCAGTTTTTTTGCACACTCATTTGCAGATGGAGCTGACGGACAGAGAGTTTGAGAAGATGCTGGTGGATGAGGAGAAGCAGAAAAAGGATGGGAAAACAAAGAAGAAACACAAACGTGCAGCTCATGGCCCGAGAAGTCGAATATTGAACAGAAAAAGTGATAGAAGGAGTAAGGTGTCACTGAATGAATCCAAGTCTGATGAATCTGGAGACGAGGTAAAATTTATTGCTGTCATTTACTGCTATGTTTGTTTAGTTTCACATTAATAATATTTTAGTCTCCTATTAGTACTGTTGTTTTTTGTATAATCCGTGAATATATTTTGTGATCGTCGCGGATTAGGGTGGTTCACGAGGTCTCCAAGGGAAAACTTCGGGGATTGTTGGAGCTGAATTTTTCTCGGGCTGCGTGGCATTTTTTATAGCATTAGAGCATGTTAGTAATGTGAGAGCTATAAAAGAATATGGTGCCCATCAATATGCATGTGTAACAGCACTTTTGTCATTTCTATTGCGTGATGCTATGCACTGTGCTGTCGCAAGATGTCCGTCTGTAGTCACACGCCGGTATTGTGTCAAAATGTATCATCAGACTTTCACCAGAGAGTAGCCACACCATTCTAGTTAGCTCATCCGGCCTACAAGGCCACATCAGCTGTTGTCACGGTGAAGCATCTGTTTCGTCCGTTGTCAATGTTCGTCCATGTCAATGGACGCCCATCTCACTCGGCTTGCCAGCTCGTGTTTCGAAATTCTCAGACAAATATGGTGCATGCGCCGCTTGCTGCCACGCGAAACACTATCGATGTTAGTTACATCGTTCATCACGTCCAAGATCGACAACTGTAACGTTGCCCTGGCTAGATTGCCGCAGCATGACCTTGATCGGATTCAGTCCGTGCTGATTGCTGCAGCACGACTCATGGCTGATGCGCTCAAGTTTGACGATGTGACACTACTGCTCGTAAACTTGCACTGGCTGCGTGTGCCTGAATGCATCCAGCATAAACTTTGCGTTTTAGTGCACCGTTGTCTGAACGGAGCAGTACCACAGTATCTGTCAGAGTTGATCCATCTGCTGTCAGAAGTAGACTCTCGTAGTCGACTACGTTCTGCATCTACGGCTGAAGTTCTGGTGCCGGCTATACGGCGCTCAACCATTGGCGACTGTGCTCTTGCTGTCGCTTGTCCACGTGCTTGGAACAATTTTCCAGTAGATCTGCACCTATCCCGGACGGCGGACATTTTCTACTTTCAAAACGCACCTGAAGTCACATCGAGTTTAAACTGTGTCTGATTGTGTTCAAGTGTTCTCACAACTTGGCGCCAAAGTACCTCTCTGATTACTGCCAGCCAGTCTCTTCCAATCCTGGATGTCGCAACCTCCGTTTGGCTGCACATGGTGACCTTGTTGTCCCGCCGACAAGAACAGCCCATTATGGTCCGCGCGGTTTTGCCGTGGTAGGCCTGACCGCGTGGAACTCATTGTCTGCGTCGCTCCATGATAAGCAGCTATCTGTCACCTCGTTTCGGCATCTCCTGAAAACACACCTGTTCCGCAGAGCATACGTTGGCACACCATGAGCACGCTCGTGACTGTTTCTAGTTAGAGTGGGCAAACATAAACTTCTCGATTTAGATTTAGATCTGCTCAACATATCATACCCTTAAGTTTTACTGTATCACTGACTATTTTGTACAGAGCCCTTGAAGCCGCTTGTGCTGCATATGCCTCTCTAAATTTGTCATTATTACGTTACATTACGTTACATCTGTTAGTGTCTGTCTGTCCATCTGTCAACATTTCACATAAATCGCATCTTCTCCCACAGTTCTCGTCTGATTTCGGTTCTGTTTATTTTATCTGATTGCACTACCTAAGTGTCATATAGCTTCTACACAGATTGTCTAAATTACAATTAACAAGTGACCTATAGACGAATTAAGATGTATTTCTTTCCAATCGTTATATTCTTTGTTATAATGATTTGAATCAGGCTTTGGTTTCGTTAGGTTTAGTCTTGCATATTTTAGTTGTTTTCATTAATTGTTGTTTAGGTTTTTTTTGTGATGTCACTTTGTTGTAGTTATTTTAGTTTTGTTAGCGCCAGCCAAATGATTGGTTAGAAAGACCGATTTTTGCACCAATCAGTCTGGTTTGGGCTGGGAAGATTGTTTTCGAAATGACCTATAGTGTGTTGAGTGGGATGTTAAACCATCTTTGTTATAGCGGCATCTTTTAAGCATGTAGGCAGAACAACAGGTGTGAATTAAAACGAATCAAAATTTTTTAGTGAATTAACAAATATTGTGCTGATTTCTGCTGATATGGTATGAAGGATTTTGAGTTGTTGTAAATTTGTAATTACAATTATACTGCACTGTTTATGACATTAGATATATGCAAATTTAATTTCTTATATGTAATGTTTCATTTGCTGTAATTTGATCGACTGTTATCTGTATTCATAGAAACAAGGGTCAATCAAGCACAACAAGTCAAAGGAAGGTGGAGAAAGTGGAAATGAGGTGCAGTATTTCTTCTGAGACTGTTCTAACCTATCTGTAATGGATATATCTTTGCTTCAGTTGTTCGTCGTTAGTGCATACAGTTTAACTTATTTGCTACTGTACATTGCGGCAGACATCGTACTGCTACCAAAAATACTGTAATCACAACAGTGTGAGGTATTGGATGCTGGTAGCATATTGGACTATCCTGCATGTCCGTATATAGGTGGTCTGTCATGGCTTTGGGTTCAGTACACTGCCTGATGTTCAGAACCTGTCAGTGCAGTGGTTCCATTAGCAGAAGGGTTACGTTAAATGTGCTTTTCAATTAAGGTAGTGTTATCGTTTTGTTTTCTGGTGTAACTGTACTATCAGAAGCCGTTTACTTGTTTATGCTAGGATGATGATGATTTTTGTCATGCATATGCACGACAGCTATAGGGTAATTCTACGCAAAAGGTGGAATTATTGTCCATTGTTATTTGTATGAAATAGAAGTGGGATAGGTGCACATTTTACTCACGTACATTATCCACTACCGTTGCTGCAATAATTATTACAAAAATAAATTTCAAAAGTAATTAATGTCTGACAATAGATTGAAGGCATATGTAGCCATCAAGCAGAATGGTTTGTGTCCAAAATGTCGAACTGGTGATGCTGCGAAGATTTCTGAAATTATAGTTTAAATTCTGTAATAATTTTTGTCCTTATTACTCATGATGGACATCTCTGTGCTTAAATAAAACTTTGCTGTAAGATTATTATTGGTATTTCTTGCCACATTGACTAAATTATGTTGTCACATTTTTTCGGCGTAATCTCTGTTACCGAGGTGGAATATGGGTCCCAGGCGATGATGTTTAGCAAAATCTTCGTTATATTGACTCGGGTAATAATGTCCTCGACATCAGTTCCTGACAACCGTTTGTTGTGGGTGTGTGCGAACTTTAGAAAGTTCCTAAATACTTCATGCTTTTCGTGTAAGTGGAACAGTATGTTAATTTATGGTAATATCTGTTACCGGTTTTCTCACAAATACAATACGTGAAATACTGTAATGTTTGCAGCAGAAATTACAGTTGTTATTCTGCTGTTGTTGAACTATGAACGTGAGCGATAACGTTTGCGGACGTGGAGATTCATGGTACACAATGACAGAATGTAATCCCTGTTACCGTAATCTCTGTTACCATGCTTTCGGTAACGAAGAAGAGGTTGTCGTGGCAAAAGAAGAAGGATCAAAGAAAATGGAAAGTTCGAGGCCGAGGCCAAAAGCCTGAGGCCGAGGCAAAAGAGTCCCAAGCCGAGACTGAGGCCAGAGGTTACGAGGCCAAGGCCGAGGCCAAAATAGGCTTTAATATAATCTGCTAAGTATACCTGAACGAGAAGTTGCATATACGTGTGCTCGTTTATTAATCATCAGTACTGCCGATCGAATAATCAGTGGTTAAGATATTTTGGTGCATACAGCCTACCTGCCTTGACCAGTCTAGTCTCATTTGTGACATTGTACTAGTTGTGATTAGTTGCTCTTTGTCAATGCTGCTAAAATCTCTTACGTTACTACGTAATCTCTGTTACTTTTCATAATCTCTGTTACAGTGTTACTGCTCTTGTTTGCCACTGTTATACTGCAGTTTTGCAGCTTCATAGTTTTCAGTCAATTCTATGTATTCTGCTTACTCAGTCTGAATGAGAAGTTGCAAAAGTGAAGTTGCACTTTATTACAGAGTGTTACATGCAATTGTCATTATACGTGTTATTTTGTTTTGCAATTTTTCCTGTCCCTAACGTTTGCCATAGACTATACAAGTAAAATTTCATAAAACAAACCTATTATTTTAAATACTGACATTTATTGTCTTAGTTCACATAAAAACATTACCAGTAAGTCATCTAGGTTTCTATATGCATTCACTGATTGTCGGTAACAGAGATTACCAATCTGATATGACGCAGTTACCTTCAACAGCAAATCAGAAGCGAACGATGCTTGATTGAGCTATGCAATCACTGGAATTCATATGACTGGGGAACAAATTTAAAAGAAATGTATATTTCATGCCATGCGCACAACATAAATTTTTACATAATGTGTAGTGTTGAAATCTACAGTTTGCGTAGAATGACCCTATTGTATATAGGCAGCGTGTCTGTCTGTCATATGTTGGTATTGAATCAGAAGTAACGAACGTTATAGGATCGTGCAGTTTTCAGTGTTGGGTATCCCATAGACTTTAGTTTTTTAACACCAAATTTCATACCTAGGTCCCAGGGAACACCCTTTGCAGTAGCTTCAAACGACACTGGGATGGGTAAAAACAGATGGTGCAAAACGCAGTTTTTTGACCAATAAGTTGTTATATCTCAGAAACAATACAATATAGGCCCAAAGTGACAATGGAAGACCAATACCACATCGCATCTGTTGCTACCAGTGTCGATGACCTTGAACCACTGTAATGCATCATCTTATCCTATCTAGCTTTTTCTATGCTATGTAGAAGTGAATGAAGATAGACCCATAATATCAGCAGCAAGCAGATAGCACTGGGTCTGTGGAATTTAGTGATGTACACATCATGCACAGATTTGCATGGGTCGGCCCTTGAGGGGGTGTGAAATGTATAAAATCAATTTTTGTTTTTTTGCACCAGCAGTGTCGAGACTATGCAGCAGCAGATGCAACAAGCTAAGTTTCTTGTAAGACCTTGACAATGATGATTGTTTTTTGATTGATATGAAAGTTGCACAAATCCAGAATAATTGCAGCTGTCACAGTTGCAGTGACATTGTGTTTTGCTTATGTATGAGCTGCTGCTGTTTATGTAGTTTCTGTAGAGTCGTAATTATCTGCTGTGGGACAGTAGTATGTTATCTCACTGTTCGCAAAGTGTTTGTTTGTTGTACATTACAGTCTGATCATATATGGTACTGCGAGTTATGCAAGGATGGCGGTGATCTGCTTTTGTGTGACACATGTCCAAAGTCATTCCACAAAGAATGCCTCAAACTGGAGATTGTTCCTGACGGAGAGTGGAGCTGTCCTATATGTGTTAGTTTGCATTGTTTAATATTTATATATCAGGATATTTACAAGGAATGGCCGCTGAACATGGCAGACAATGGCCGTAGTAACTTGTAGAAATTCAGTTGCACAGTAATAATTAAAGCACAATCTGTGTGTCTTTACATATAAATCTTTGTCAGTCTCGCTGATTGCCAGTGAGATGTTTGTCTTTCATTGTCTCCGTTGCAATGTTATGATGTTTATTATAATGTTGTAATGTTTGTTTCCATTGCAACAGTATGGGCAAACAGTTGCAGCTGTCATTATCAAACTTTCGGTGTAGGTCGGCAATAGTGTCGAGATTGTGCTGGCAGCTTGTCAAATGGCAGCTCCCTACAGTGAAGCACAACTTGTTTGTTCTTGTGGTTTTGCATAAATGCTGAATGTGTCTTATCTGGATGTTTCAGACTGGAGAGGGTTTGCCGGAGAAAGGAGACACTTCGGAAGAAGACGACCACGAGACATACTGCCGTGTTTGTAAGGATGGTGGAGATGTAATCCTGTGCGATTTCTGTCCTCTTGTTTACCACATGAACTGCTTGCATCCACCTATGAAGAACCTCCCTGACGGTGACTGGAAGTGCCCCGTCTGTATAGTACGTTTTTCTTTTTATTGTCATAAGTCCAGCTTACAATACTATAAATGTGTGGTTAGTAATGCTTGGGATTAAATTGCATTTAAGGATATGAATTCTGGGTTCATTGATGGTGTTTATCACGCTTGTAAATTTCCTACATCAACATATTTGTGCAGGTAAGGAAGAATCCACCTCAAGCAAAAGTGAAGTCAGTATTGACGTGGAGATGGAAACATCAGCCAAAGGACACAGATGAACTTGATCACACTCATAGTCCACAGAAACAGGTTTTGTAGCGTTGTCATGATTATAGGCTAGAGGTGCACCGAACATACCCTTATAATGTTTGGCCAAAGCCAAAGTTTTGGCCGACGGGGCTGAACGAGTACCGAACTTCGGCTGAATATTTTTGTGCTATGACAAGTTTTTGACAACACATTGAACACACTCCAATTTCACCAAAATACAACGTTGCAATGGTATGATGTATATAAAAAGATGTGGCATATTAAGTTATTCAGCATTGCAGCGACTCATCCTTCATAGCAGTGCTGAACACAGTGTAAATAATAAACCAGTGAAACGACTCCCATCGGTGGCCAGGTTGCCACCGGCCTTTTATATTGGACCGCATGCCCGGTTGGAATTATGGGATAGTGACGCCGTTTTTATAACTTGAAATTTGGAAGTAGGTTACAATTTGATCTGCATGCATACATTGGAAAAACAAACGTTGGTCTTCCTAATACATGCACACTTTGCAGTTACTACTGTACTTAGTAATGGACTTACTAATCATTTTTTTCAGCAAAATAAGCTGACAAGAACTTTCAACAAAATGATAACATCTGGCAAATCTGATTGATCATATCCACCACCAAAATGAGCTGCATGCTAAAGCACTTCCGGTCACACGTTTCGGCTGAAGTTGAACAACTGTGCCTATTAGCTAAACTGTGGCACTGAATAACTCAACTATGCGTTTGTGCATGGTTCGTTACTAAGATTGAGTGCATTTAATTAATGTAATCAATTCTCAATTAGGCATAGTCACTTACAAATAGCCTAACTATAAAACTGTAAGCCTATGCAGCTACTCTGCTACACAATGCACATACTAGTCAGTCTGCATACTTGACCGTCACTGTCAGTGTCTACTCTTCTCCACTTAGAAGTCTATCAAATTGCTAGCTTATATTGTGCGCTCTGAAACAACAAACAATTACATATACATACAACATTATATAAAATTGTTGAGTAAAATATGGGCTTAGTAACTTAATACTTACACTTTCAGGACAAAAAGTGATTGAGTGGTCTCTAAAATTTTACGTACGTGTCATTTCTTCTACGTCTTTTACGTTTATTCAAAATCCAAAAAAGTGACTTTACGTTTCTTTGCTTTGTTGTATACATTTTCTCAAACAATGAGTATTACTCTATATTGTACCATTTATCGAGTTATTTGACGTTGAATAATCGTAACCTTTAAATCTGGGTTATAGTCACTGAAGGTCATTCAAACTGGTACCATTCCAAAGCATCACATCCCGTAGGCCAAGCAAAATAGTGTTGTCTTTAGTCTGCTGTGGAACTGTCCAAGTGTGGTGGATCACTCCAGACACGTAGTCTGGAGACTGAAGAGCTCCGTGATTCATACAAAAACCTATTATAGTGCTCCTGCAGGCTCCAGCAGACTCTCTATGCTGCATTTTGGGGAGGGCTAAACCTTACTGGGAGGCATAATTGAAGGAGAGGGAAGGGGAGGGATTGGCCAATGCTTCCGCCCCCAATGACTGGACTGGAGTTTGGAGTTTGATGCAGGCAGTATATGTTATATTATATATTACATCTGCTAAGTGCCAGTACTGGCAGTAAGTGGTAAACTGGTAACTCAGTGGCTTTTGGTACTGATGGTGATTGGTGAATGGTGACTGTAACACAACACAATGTACTGAGTGCAACACGGTGCGTTACTGAGCAGTGACTCCAGTGAGCAGTTTAGCACTGAGCAGTGAGCTCAGACCTGAGTGCAAACTGCAAATAGTGAATGCGAAACCTAAACCGAATAATTACCGAAGTTCGGCCGAATGTCGAAGTGTGGCCGAGCCGAACCAAGCCGAAGCCTTCGGCCGAACAGTCGTCCGATGTTTGGCGTTAACCGAACTTCGGTGCACCTCTATTATAGGCCTAGTCAGTAATGAATGTTCACAGTCTTCGACTAGGCCTATATTGTCAGAAGTAAAGTTGTGGTCACCAGTAATATGTGACTACAATACTGCTATCACAAACAAAATTAAAATGTTACATGGTCATTCTGCTATCACACGTGGACTACAAATATATTTTTTTTTTAATATTCAGTTTTGGTATTTAAGGTGCTGCGGTTGTCCCTGAAACCGGGGTAGGCAACACCTGGCAACGCCTCTAAAGACTTGCCAAAATATTGAAGCAGGGTTTTTAACAGGGTGGCTGCT
>Ga0209149_1001035_pt1 | contig 13249 bp, 9 predicted proteins | sample WorMetTyACAVOLI2_FD_187423 | JGI IMG/M metagenome (GOLD analysis project Ga0209149, IMG submission 187423) | Marine gutless worms symbiont microbial communities from Max Planck institute for Marine Microbiology, Germany - Olavius algarvensis... ... | reverse complement strand
TCTCGAAGCTACCAAAAAAACGCCAAGATATCTGCAAGTACTAGCCCAACGCAGACAGTCGCCATTGTTTGTGCTGATTTCACTGCAATACCTATCAAAACGCGGACCATAACGAATACAAACAGAGTACTGGTAGTTGCATTAAGATTTCGTTAAATTGCATAAATCTTCGGTTATAAAATGCTGCAGCAACATTCTCCGTGTACACAAGAAGCTCAGCTGTCGCAGAGAGGCCGCACGATGCTTCACGTCATTGAATATTTCGGTACGTCACTCAAGATCACTTAAGGTCATTCGAAATAACACTTCTGAGTAGAGCATGTGTAAGTCTCTATAAGCATTTCATTATTATTGTATTTCTATTTCGTACGTTTTTGAGATATTCAGCGTCAAGTAATGGCGTGATCTTAAAATCTTGGTTAGAGGTCATTCAGATCATTGGAAGTGGCACCATTCGATAGATCGCATACGAATTTCTGTTGGCGTTCCATAGTAACTATGACCCTATCTTGTATCGTTGCCGAGATGAAGCGAGATATTAGTCGAAAATCGCGATTTTCACACCCTCCATTCGACGCCCCGTTAGTGGTTCTCGTCGGAATATTGCCATAAAGTTTGGTACGCAACAGTTTGAGAATATGTTTACTCGTTTCGACACAATACACGAACGTGACAGACACCGGACGGACAGACAGACACAGCACGACAGCACAGACCGCGCCTATGCAAGCATTGCGCGGCAAATATTGAACTAGAACATAATTACCTGTTCCCCGATTGTTTTCTGTCTGCTCCTGTGATTGCTACGATGTTTGTTTGTTAACTTTGTTTGTAACCATGTTTGTTTGTTAGCTACGTTACGTGAAAACGGCTACAGCTGCTGTCTGTCGTCATGAAACTTTCAGAACATAACGGCTCTGGGATCATGCCATTACATTCGCCAGGTGGCAGCACCCGTCAGTGGGCGCGGGGCGACATTTGCTCTGTCTGCAACCATTTGTTTTTAACTATTTCTAGCCGTATTTTTTTTTACAATTTTCTACAATATGAGTGTCTATCGAAGATGTTGATAAAAGATTCTTTCATACGTTGGAATCTGAACCGTCTGGTTATTATTTGTATGCAGAACGTTTACACAAGCGATAGTCACAAGTTTAGCCTACTACAGATTGCTGAAGATAATCCCTCTTGGAAAAACCCACTCCAGAGACCCCCCCCCGGAAACTAGCCTAACTTTAACGCTGACCCTGACCCTAATCCTAATCCTGAATTCTAATCCAAACCCTAAGTTAGGTTACTGTTTCCTGGGAGCAGTTTCTCCGGGGGGTCGGGTTACCTCGGCGCACCAGTACTGCACGACTACGATGAGATGTTATAGCAAGTTTTGTGTTACGATTCATACGAGGACCTTACGAACGCACGACAAGAAAGTAGCTCGTAGAGCGGTCTCGCGAGACTTGTATGAGTTCGTATTATCATTTTTTGTGACCAGAGCTTAAACGATGTGGGCCTATTTCCAAGCACTGAACCTCGTATGATTTAAAACAACAAGGTACACAACATGCAAGTTTAAGAAGAAGTTCAGCTGTCGCAGAGAGACCGCGCGACGCTTCGTGCCGTTGAATATTTTGCCAAGTCACTCAAGATCATTCGAAATGACTGTTGAGTAGGGCGTATTTCATTGAAACTGTGCCTGTATCTCGTACCATTTCTGAGATATTCAGCGTCAAAGAATAGCGTGACCTTGAAACTGGAGGTCATTGAAAATGGCGCCGTTCGATAGATCATATACGACTTTCTATTGGTCTGCCATTGAAAATATAGCTCTATCTTGTACCGTGTTTTTAGTTATTTGACGTTGAATAATATCGTGACCTTGAAATCTGGGTTAGAGGTCACTCAAGATCATTCAAACTGGTACCATCGGAAAGCTTGGGTGCGGTTTCCTATTCACCTTCCATAGTAACTATGGCTCTATCTTGCATCATTTCCTAGATAAAGCGAGATATTGGTCAAAAATCGTGATTTTTTCATACCCCCTTGCAGTCGACGACCCCGTTCAGGGGGTTTCCGTCGGAATATTGCCGTCTCGTTTGGTATGGAAAAAGTAGAATGGCGGGGCAATCCGACGGTGAAGAAAATTTGTAATCGTTTAGACACAGTACCGGCGTGCGTGTGACGGACGGACGGACGGACAGACATATTGCCACGGCATAGTCCGCGCTATGCATACGCATCGCGGGGTAAAAATCGTATGTTATAGCTTGTGAATTTAGATGATTTTTCTGTAAGGGCAGAGTCTCTAAACGGTACATCAGGATTGGCATACATTTGCTTGAAATAATTTGTAAAATGACTTCTTCAGACGCAGTTCGTCCAATCTTACTAAATATATTACTATTGGCAGCGCGATAAAACCCTCGCTTAGCGGCATCTAATGAACATTTCAATTTTATGGATTGAACAAAATAAATCCCAAGATAACGCATCTCGGTTACCTATGGTATACTGTGGCCGGTTTGTATTTTATATTATTCTATTTTCTCCTTTTTCTCATTTTTTTGTTTTTTATTGTTAGACAAATGTTTTTGTTCAAGGTGTCGAGACTGTTGTCGTCTCTCGCTGTCGTTGCAAGGCAAAAGTTCAACCGTGAAACTCGGAATACGCGACCGTGTACAGTCCATTCATCCTCCTGACCACGTCATTAACGCCAGCGATATATTCGACTCCAGGCATTGAACAGTGGACTTTCCCCCTCCGACACACCCGCGGTCAGGCACACACAACGACAAACACTGCGGATTTGTCCAGTTGCGAGACTAATACCTCGCCCCAGCGACAGCCGGCGAGGTGTTGTGTTTGGTTGCTTATGTTTCTACCTTGGTTTGTAAGTACTTGAGCGCATCCACAGAGACACAGCAGTGAGTCTGTGTGACTGTCCGCGGTGATGGACGTCGAGCAGACTTGGTAGTCGTGAGCAAGAGGTGAACCTCTAGAAGTGGTTAAATTTTGGTGTCGATCCGATTCCAAATGTGCATCCAAGATCACTTTTCCACTTTCCTTAACAACACGAGATAAGGCATCTCACTGCCTGTTGCGTAGCGCTAAGTATTGTAAATTGTTTTTCGCAGACAGATTTTAATTTTGTTTGTAATCATGCAATTAACATCACAGGAAAACGGTTGTACACGTCTATACGTTATCGTCATGAAATTTTCACAATGGACGGGCAATTGCTCTGACGTCATGGCATTACATTCGCCAGGTGGCAGCACCGTGCAATGGGGCGCGGAGCGAGGTTTGCTGTGCCTGGCACTACTTGACGACGCTGCTTCGTTCGGCTTGCGGATGCGCAGTAAGTGACTGGAGACACCAACGACGATGACAGCGCCAGCGAAACAAAATGTAACACGTGGACGTCGGCTGTTCCGTCGATCTAACCGTCTGCGCGAGAAAACGTTTAGCGGGAAATTGTCCGACGGATGGGAGCCTCTGGGGGCAAAATGTCAGGGCGTCAGACCGGGTACGAGGCAAGCCCTCGTCGTACCGTGGCTCGGGGTCTCAGGCGCACGAAATACGTATTAATTCCGGTTGTATTGCGGGCCGACGCGTAATTTCAGCGTCGATGATAGCGTCGAGGACACGTCGGCGCGGCGCTCCGTCCGTCCGTCGCGCCTTGCTGTGGCTTCCGCGGTCGCGCCGGCCCGTGTGAATCTTTGATGAGCCGCGTACGACCCGACCCACGTACGACCCGACCCAATGCGGCCCGTGCTAATAGAAAAGAGCCGGCTGCGGCGACACACGGACAGACGGACGGACGGACCGAAGAATGGGCCGACTGATTGGAGACGACTCGGCGTAAGGAGTGACGTCATCACCTGGAGGAATCAATCTCGAGTCGGCAACATCAGCAGCCGTCGCCGACCGCACGTCTTATGTCTCACTATAATCGTTTAGAGGATTACCAACTATAATGTGTCTCATAGCATTAATATGATCTGTTTTATTTCTTCACAGACCGATTTATACGAAACTTCCTGATGAACGCACAGTCTACTAGAAGCGATTTGTTTCAATCTTTCGTGCGTTCATCAGGAAAACTCACTAAAGTTGTTTAAGCTGAGCGTCGATACAATGCAGTATACTGTAAATTTCTAGATACATTGTAAGTACTTCACTCAGCGGGGCGGCAACATGCACTCACTGTGTTGACGGATCAACCCCCCTCGGACATAACCCCCTAAGTCATAACCTCCTTCATTGCTGCTCTGCTTGGGTCGGTTGGGGTCAGGACTCCGCCTTGTGGGTCGGATAGGGTCAGCAGTACGTTGTAATGCCAGTTTTCAAAATATATTCCCCACCGGGTTCTGTCCTATGGCATTAAAAAGGAAGTCTACGACCTAGGTGGTCCGGGGCGGTTTGACCTCCTGCTGTTGTAAGGCACTATAAAGGGCAAACGATACCAAGGAAAACCTAGACGTCGCGAAGAATTTAAACTTCTGGAGAGACCGCACAAGAGATGTTACGGTCATTAACTGATATCAATCGTCAAAGAAGATTGTCGACCAATGAATGATGGAATGAATCAAGCCGACGGATTTATCAGTGTACAACATTGCTGTGTTGTTGTTGTCTTGAATACACTAAACTCTTTCTTGTCCGTCCGTTGTGGCCTTGTTATGTAGTTCGTTTGTCAAACGTTGTGTTGAATCGTAACTGATTTTCATTCGTTTCAATTAGAGATGGGCACGGGGACAGAAATTGCACACGTCCCCACCCATCGCCGTAGATTTCAATTCCATCCCCACCCGTCTCCGCATAGCTTCATCCCCATTCCACCCCGCCCCGGTCCCCCCCCAGAAAATTCTTTCCATCTTCATAGGCTACCATCCCCCTGTTACTGGCATCGATGTTACTTTGCGTTTTGTCAAAGTTCTTTAAATGAATATGAATGAATGAATAAAATTTAATGAATTTGCATATAGGCCTAATTGTGAACGAAGCATGCATGCAACTGACAACAAAAACATCTAACTGTCTCATCACTACAATCAGTCTGCAGTCGGGACATAGTGTACAGCACGGTACTGCTAATCCAGATTAATCCAAAAATCCGAATTCGAATCCGGATCACTTTTGTTTCAAATTTTGGCGTCGGTGGAGGTTTGCACTCTTTATTACAGACAGAACATCTTTAATTAGCAAGATACAGAACGTCTGATCTGACCGATTTTCAAAACCGTCGCTTGTAATAATAAGGGCTATACCAGTGTTCTATCGAAAATGGTACAAGTGATATTTGCTGTTTTAGAAGTGTCATTCTGAGCCCTTACAACTGTAGTTAAACTTCCTAGGAAGTTTTTAACATTAATTCTTCTTAAGAGGCGTCGTTAAGTTTAGACTGAGGATGTTGAGTAGTACCAATACTGTGGTAGTTATTTGCCAAATTGTCCTATCTGTTATAGGCGAGCAGTCGGAATCTCGTAATAATAAAGTGGTGACGTTAGATTTAGATCAAAAGTAGAAAGTGGCGGTTTCTGCGCATGCGCAGTGGAAATATGGTTAAATAATCTCTTTGACGCGAGTCGTGACACGGCCTGGTCGTGATCTGATAGAAAGAATGCGGTCGTCGTTAGCTGTTGGTTTGGCGCGTTATGTTGTAGGCGTTGCGAAGACACTTGGTGGTCCGTCGCCGTGCAATGCATCTGGTCTGGGTCACGTTGAGCGGCGCGACAGAGACGCAGAAAGAATCGGGTGCTTCTGTGTCAGCGCCGTGACGCTTCATTAGCGAAAGGAAATTGAACATCGAACGTGGGTGGCAGGCGTTCGATGGAAAGAGGTCGGGGTGAGACTGACACTCTGAGGTGAGAGATATAGGGGGGGGGGAGATGTCCCCGTGTTCGTCTTTCAGGTGACGAAATAATCCTGCGTACATAAAATGCTGACGTGCTACTGCCGACGACGAACAGACAGCCACACTGGTGTGTGGTATCCGAATATTTACCCCCCCCCCCGGACAGTCGTCTTCCAAACAGACGTCACCAGACAAAAGCCATCAACTGTTTAATACAATACAATACAATACAATACGATACGATATGATACGATAGTGTGTATTTAACGTGCGGTAAAATAGCTGAGTATAGACAGCTTAGTCTACCACACAGAATAAACAAAAAATATAATGTGAAACTAAAAATAAACTGATGAGCGTGATAGGTACAAGATACAAGTGTAGCTTTGCTGCCGCAGACAGGCCGTGCAATGCTTCGTGTCTGTCTGTAGTTAGCTTCAACAGTACAATACCTCGAACGTAGTCTTATATTATTAGTTACTTCGGCTTCAGATTCACCAATGCGTACAATTAAATTCTGTTCTGTTGTCTCCGGCATATACCCGTCGACTGATAAAAACAATGTCCAGGCTTGGTGAAACAATATTCACTGATGTTGGCACCGTCGTCCATCTGCGTGATACAAAAACGCCGCCGCTGAGCGTGATAACCTTGCTTGACGCTCTAGTAATCATCGCAAGGCAAAATATTGGTAGAAAATCGCGATTTTTGCCCCAGTTAGGGGGTCTCCGTCGTAATATTGCCATAACGCTTGGTACGGAAAAATTAGAATGGTGTGGTTACCCGATGGTAAAAAAATTTTGAAGATATGTTTTAAAATTCGTTTCGACAGAATCCACGAACGTGACAGACGGACAGACATACGGACGCCGCACGACGGCATAGGCCGCGCTTGTGCATACCATCGCGCGGCAAAAACTATATACTGTTCGCATTGTGTATAACCGTATGCATATGGCCGTTGATGAACACAAACGTCAGTTACGGGACATTTACCCCCAAACTGAATTTAACTGACCCCCCGTTTCTGTTTCCGGTCACCTTGCCTTTATATTCTACATTGTTATTCGGGAAAAATAAATGGAATCCGATCAAAATGTATATTTCTGAACGTCGTTGTCCAGTTATCCTTTACCATGAAGTTCTGGTCCTGGTCCCGTTCCTTGTACTTGTCAGTCTTTCGCCGGCTTTAAGTCCTATCTTTGATCCTCAACACCTTGTAAACAACGTTCACTGTCTCTCTGTATGTTTCACACGCAGCTCCTACGGCAAAGTGCTGACGTGCGTGCGGTCGACATTACGATGAGACTATGTCCAAGGGTTCTGTTAAGAAGGGATGAAACATCCGCCGAGGTGCACGTACGGAATTGAAGAGAAAGAAATGTGGCTGACGTCGCGACAAAGGCGGTGAATCAAGCGTGCTGATCGACGTCTCTCGGTGCAATTATATTCGTACGTTCGTTTGATGGACGTCATACCATCATCTCAGCTCTTCAGAGGATAGCATGCTGCTACAAAGGTCCACTGCAAGCTTGCGTAATAATTGGCAAGCGGTCTTTGAAGTTTGATGTGACGACTATTTATACAAAATTTAACCACCCATCTATAGCCATTACAGTAGATGTATCAGGACACATCAGGGCACATATTTCCAACACAGTTTACCTCCGACAAAGGAGGAGGTAAATGCGTTTGCCCGCAATTGTCTGTCTGTCTGTCTGTTAGCAAGATTACTCAAAATCGCGTGCATGGATTTGGATGAAATCTTGCGTGTCGACAGATGTCGGGACATGGACGAACTGATTAACTATTGAGCCCGATCCGGATTATAGTCCGGATGCCGGAACCGGATTGCTTTCTCCGCTATCGTATAAGCAGTGGTTAAATTCAGCCGGAACGGGCCGGAACGGCGTTCCGCCACCTGTGTTTGGCGTTCCACCACCTGAAATTGCCGTTCCACCACCTAACGTTGTCGTTCCACCACCTGGCGATGCCGTTTCGTCACCATACTAAAGTATTCGTCATATGCGCAAGGATGTGCCTTTTGGGGGTTATAAAACTTAAATTTAATGTTAGCTCCTATTTATCCCCAAAAACCGTCAAATTTTGGCCCAAAATGGGACTCGAGTTTTTTTCGACCGAAAACTCTTAACAGTGGGGGTGCTCAAGAATAAACTACCCTTAGGCCTAATCATCATCGTAGCCCCATAAAAGTTGCATAGTGAATAGGCAAATCAGGGTCGGCGATTCAAAATATGACATTTTCGACTAGGAATTTTGACCCACTTCCCCCATTAGCCCCCATATCTCCCAAGTTTTGCATTACAAATATTAGTTTTTTTTGCTTGAAACACACTGTTCTCGTCATCACATACGTCACAAACTTATTTTTATACCACATGGGTATGGAGAGTTGCTTACCCAAAACAACTTTAGAACCAAAATTGGCAGGGGCTGGGCTAGGAGAGCATCCCGAAAATTTTGGGACCCCCTACTTATTTCTGCAAAGATTGAAGGTAGCAACTTCAAATTTGGTACACAAAGTGGGTGTGGGCTGTGGGGAGTACGTTACAGCAGCTTTAGTACCAAACTTGGTAGGGGCTGGTTGGTCTACAGGAGCACCTCAAAAATTGTGTGGACCAGGTACTATGTACCCTGTACCACGTAACAGCTGCAGAAATGTAATAAAACTGCAAATATAATGTAAAAAGCAGCGGTTTATACGCGAGTTAACGGCGAATGACACATCTAAGACTGCAAAAAAATTACCAAAAGGTGATATTACTACGCAGCATGTTGACACTTAGGCGATGTGCTGGTGGGTAATATCACCTTTTTGTAATTTTTGCAGTTTTAGATGTGTCATTCGCCGTTAACTCGCGTATAAACCGCGGTTTTTTTACATTTGTTGTAAAGCTTGGTAGGACCTACCAATGGGAAAATTGTCTTACAACGACAAACTGAACATGCAGACGCTGTGGCAGGTCTCCCACTGCCACTGCCTGGTTTACGCAGAACGGCTGAGCCAGTGTGGTCGACTTGACTGGAGACTTTCTTAACAGTGCTGAACTTTCACCCTTTGTTAAGGTATAACTGAAAATAATGGCTTTTTTACCAAGTCCCGCATTCAATACTCAAAACTTAACACGGTGAAAACGATGAATACTTATGAAAAAAATTAATGCCATTTGATGAAATATTAAGATAAATGTACAAAAATTGGCAGCTATTGACAACAAGTTTGCAAAATTTCACGCAAAACGACTTAATCGAAGTGAAAATATTCCAAAAAGTTTTAGGGGGCTTCTTTTTTGAAACACCCTGTATATCGGTAACGATACAAAATATCGCCATAGTTACTACGGAAGGCGAATAGGAACTCGTGTGCGATCTATCAAATGGTGCCATTTCAAATAACCTTGAACGAACCCTAACCCTGTTTTCAAGGTCACACCACTCTTTGACGCTCAATGTCTTACAAACGGCTACATATACGGGCATAGTTACTATCTCTTTCTCCCTCTCTCTCACACACACTCTCTCTTTGTAGTGCTCTGCCATATGGCAGGTTTCCATATTCATTGACTCCATCTAGACATATCCTGGGCGGACATCTTTAGTTCTTCGTAGCTCTATCTTCAGTAGCCAATCCAAGAGCATTGTCCTTGGTCTCCCGTAAGCCTTCTTCTCCTGTATTTGTCCTTCAGGGGAAGAAAGCTTACGGAAGACCAAGAACAATGCTCTTGGATTGGCTACTGAAGACAGAGGAAGGCAATATCAGCTACGAAGAACTAAAGATGTCCGCCTAGGACAGGTCTAGATGGAGTCAATGAAGATAAAAACCTGCCATATGGCAGGGCACTACAGAAAGAGAGTGGGAGAGGGGGAGGGAGAGAGATATAGTAACTATGGCCGTATATGTAGCCGTTTGTGAGATATTTAGATAGTTACTATAGAAGGCGAATATGAAACCGTACCCAAGCTTTCAAATGGTACCACTTTCAATGAGCTTGAGTGACCCCTAACCTAGATTTCAAGGTCACGGTGTAATATTTAGGCCTATAGATGCTTTTAACGTATTGTGTGCGCATCTGTCGCGCGATGTGTTTGCGATAGCTAAGTTATTGTTATCAGTCGACGGGTACACCACAGAGAACAGAACACAATTTATCTGTACGCACTGGTAAATCTGAAGCCGAAGTGACTAATAACAAGTGTATCGAAGACGATACGAAAGCCGCCGCTCATTAAAGCCTAAATTGCATTTTAAAAACAAAAAAAATAAATAAAATATGGCGAAAAACGATTTTCAATATGGCGGATGGAATTATTACACCCTGCAATGTGGCACGATCATGACATTGATTTCGCCAGGTTATTTTACCCTGCAATGTGGCATGTGGCTCTGGAATCATGACAGTGAATTCACCAAGTGGCAGCACCCTGCAATGTGGCAGGTGACTCTGGGATGACATGCCATGGAATTCGCCCAAACGTCCGCCATATTGGAATTCTACATCTGGTTTCGATTTTGACCATATCACCGCAGTCGACATGTCATTCTGCACCATTCTGTGAAATTTTATCCAAATCGGACCACCCACGGCAGAACAAAATGACATCATGTCGATTTTCAAGATGGCGGATCTAAGCCATCTTGGATTTTATGGGTCTAATAATGGGTTCTTTGAAAAGCCCATGTACGACTTCCTATAGGTCGCAGGTCGCTATTAGAGACCATGGCTCTAAATTGCTTAGTTTTTGAGAATATCGCGTTGTTTGCATTTTGGCGACAGACAGACAGACAAACAGACTAACAGACAAACAAACGAACAGATGGACCGCACCGACGCACTAAGCCGCTCTCGCTGTCACGAGCGGCGGCTTAATTAACGACTGAGTGAAGACAGACACGGTCGCGCGGCCTCTCTGCAATAGCAGAGCTTCTTGTTTAAGTTACAACAGTCTAACGAGTCATTCAAGCAATAATGCTGATTGGGTTAGTGTTGGTCAACCCGCCCGATTCGTGTTCGACTCCGGCGATATACAAATCGTTTACTTGAACTTACTTTGAAATATTAAATGCTGCTCACATCCTACAGTATTGCATGACTGGTTGCTCATATTTGCCATTTTGCCTTTACTCTAATGACGACTGACATGAATAGATCAGTTAACAATAGGCTTCGTTGATGTTCGCGTCGAATTATTTCGTCATCTGTCATTGAACCTCATCAATTAGGCTAACGTGACAACAATAATCAGATAAATGATAGGTCTATAGGCATACTCCCTAAGCTTTCGTCCACTGTGCACCGTTGTTTAAGTTTTCGTCCAGTTTAGTTTTATAGTTTGCTTTTACACCGAATTCAATTTTGTTGATAGTTTATTTTTAATGTTCGTTGACAAGTATGCCTACCTCTGTCACTGGATACCAAACAGGCCGATAGGAACCGGCCAAACGACGATGATTTCCTGACGTCGTGCGGTGTTTGTCCGTCACATTCGTGTATTGTGTCAAAACGGCTAAAGATACATCTAAAATAGAATGCGAATAGGAAACTGTACCCAAGCTTTCGAATGGTGCCATTTTCACTGACCTCGAGCTGTAACCCAGATCGCCATTATTTGACACTGAATAACTCAGAAACGGTACGAGATAGAGACAGTTACAATGTAGGCCTAATCGGGGACACGCCCTACTCAAGGATGTCATTTAGAATGACCTTGAGTGACTTAACGAAATATTTAATAACATCATCGAAAGCAACGCGCGACCTCTCTGCGACAGCTGAGCTTCTTTAATGTTCTCTTTGGCAGTTTGCCACTAAGCAATGCTTATTTGCTTGCTTACAAACATCTTTATTTGCTGCTATTACCACTAATTAATGAAAAAAAACTTAACAGTTTAAAAGGGTGTGTAAGGACGACAGTCATGAACTTGCAGAACTAAAACAACAAAAATCAAAAAGGCTAATATTAATTTTGCAGCACATTGCCATAACGTCAATGTGCTCCTAAGTATTAGCTTTTTTGATTTTTGCTGTTTTAGTTCTGCAAGTTCATGACTGTCGTCGTTACACACCTTTTTAAATGTCGTCCTTACACACCTTTTTAAACTGTTAAGTTTTTTCATTAATATTTGCTGTTTTTGCTCGTTTATCATAACGTTATCACATCTAAGATACGGTGATAGTGCTTTTCAAGATCTCACCAGGTTCAATATCTGCTGTAGTACACCAGATTTTGTTAAAATTGGATAAAATTTTCACTGAGATATGGCGACTTAACGATTTTCAAAATGGCGGCCGTCCGCCATCTTGGATTTTAAAAATTTGCTGTTTTTGTCATGTAGCACTCGTCGACATAGGGGCCTACCGTTCTGCTTCCTCATACAAAATTTCGCTGAAATCGGACAATCGGTCCATGAGTTATGGCCAAAAAAAGCGATTTTCAACGCCGCCATCTTGAATTTTAAAAATTTCAATTTTTGGTCACGTGACTGTCATGGGGTTCAATATCTGCTGTTGTGTACCAAATTTTATCAAAATCGCACATTTTTTCACTGAGATATGGTGATTTAGCGATCTTCAAAATGGCGGCCCTCCGCCATCTTGGATTTGTTGTGACGTCACAATACTGCATCGCCGGACACATTTTCGTTGTCCAAATATTGTCCTGAAATTTCATGTTGGTCGGTGTTGTAGTTTCAGAGATACTTGCAGTGTCATAACTCATAAGTCGGCCTTTTGGCTGTACATAACGGACCATGGCAATTTTGGGGTTGCGCATGCGCTGTATCACGTGACCCTTAGTCCGGGCGTCCAATATAACCACTCGTATGAAATTTTTGACCCATATTTGCCTATTCACTATGCCACTTTTATGCGTCTACGATGACGATTAAGAGGTGTTCTAAGGGGAGCATCCCCATTGTTAAGCAATTTTTAGGCGAAAATTTCGAAGTCCCGTCAAAAATAATCCCCAAAATGGCACTAATTCGGGGAAATGGGGGTCTAGATATTAGATTTTGTGTTCGCGACCCCGAGAAGCACATCCTTGGGCGGAACCGCGTGTTTTGGCGTATTTTGCGTCAAAATCCGTCCAGGGCCCTTGGCTGTAGCGAGTTGCAAGAACCCAAAATTACTAACACGTTTTTGATGCGCAAAGTCACGCATGCGCAGAAACGATACGCCCGGGCGGATCGTGACGAACGTTTGCACAGATGTAGGGGTCCACAACGTAATCACCTGTGCCGATTTGTATGACTATCGCTTACGGGGTTTGGGCGTGGCGAGGTGTCAAATTTTGGACTTCTCCATTGACTTGCGTTGTCGCCCTTACAACACTCTCGCACTACCGTGCGAGTGTGTGATAAATGTAAAAAAACTGCAG
>Ga0209149_1001034_pt1 | contig 13253 bp, 11 predicted proteins | sample WorMetTyACAVOLI2_FD_187423 | JGI IMG/M metagenome (GOLD analysis project Ga0209149, IMG submission 187423) | Marine gutless worms symbiont microbial communities from Max Planck institute for Marine Microbiology, Germany - Olavius algarvensis... ... | reverse complement strand
TGCGTGATTGCCACAGGGGCGTCCCCAGGGCAAACAAAAAATGAAGCCCGGGGTACGTAAAAATGACGACTTTTTGCAATTGTGGTTCGAATAACTGGGAAACTGTTGTAATAGATAGACAGCTGACATGCACTAAAAACGCCATATCTTCCGAACGCGAAGACCGACGAACTTCAAACTTGGTAGACGGACGGAGCCTAGATTTGCGAAAGTCACCATATTAATCCTTCTACTTAGAGCATCCTTCAGCGACTAACGAAAATACTCAACAACACGAGGCATCACACGGCCTCTCTGCGATAGCTGAGCTTCTTGTTATTACCAGTTACTGCGGCTTCAGACTTACTATTGCATAAAATTATGGCTTGGCTACCCGACGGTGAAAAAATTTCGAAGATATCTTTATTCGTTTTGACACAACTCACGAACGTGACAGACACACACACACATACAGACAGACGGACAGACACCGCATGACAGCATAGGCCGCGCTTATGCATCGCATCGCGCGGCAAAAACGATGTACCAGTATTGTACAGAGAAAATTGACCAAAGTCGACTGCAGTGATAACTGGGGTAATATTTACGTGCCCCGGTCGGGCCGTGCCGGTTTTTAGGCTTGACGGCCGCCGCCCTCGTCTATTTCGCAACTATAGCGCTCCGAGCTACACAGCCATAATATTCGCTCAGAATCACGATTTACGGATCGCCGTACTCTAGACACTTCGTTAAAACTAACTACGTCCACAGTGTAGGCGATAACTTCGTTTAATTACCAACTTTACGCAACTACTTCACAACAAAATGAACAAATATCACTTTTTGTTGTTTATATCTGCGTATCACGTGACTGATTGCTCAAATTCCGTGACGTCATTGAGTATTGATCAGTTTAGCACAGCACCAAGCTGTTGCTACGCTGAAGAAAACTCACAAACAACTGCTTTTCGGCGACAAAATACGCAAAACGTTGCATGAATGAAAAACAGTGCTTGCCAAACCCCTCGCAGCATCTATCCATCTATCTTTAACAGTTTCGCAGTTATTCGAACCGCAAGTGCAAAAAATCGCCGTTTTCACGTACCGCAGCCCACATTTTTGTTTCCCCTGGAGACGCCCCTGCGATTATCACGCATTATGTTGCATGGATGGAAAGGCAATTCAATGCTTGCCAAACCCCTTGCAGCATTTACCTTCAATAGTTTCCGAGTTATACGATGCTTAAATCAATGCGTAAGTCCAAAAATCGCTATTTTTACCACATTTTTGCTTCCCCTGGGGATGCCCCTGGGGCAATCACGCTAAATGTTGTATGGATGTAAAGAGAATTCGATGCTTACAAATTGTCTTGCTGAATGTGCCCATCTAACTATAACAGTTTCTCAGATAGAGCGAGATATTTGTCGAAAATCGTCATTTTTTTCATACCCCACTTGCATTCGACATTAGGGGGTTTCCATCGTAATATCACCACCCTGTTTGGTGTGGAAAAACTAGAATGGTGTGGCTACCGATGGTAAAAAAATTTCGAAGATATCTTTATTTTTTTGGCGCAACTCACGAACATGACAGACAGACAACACCGCGTGCCGGCATATACCGCGCTTATGCATAGCATCGCGCGCTAAAAAGCGTCATAACTGATGCGTGAAAGCTCAAAGGTCAATATCATCAGGCCTCACAATTTCACAAAAAGTGCAGTGTAATTGCTGAACGGATAGCTGGACAAAATACAAGACGACGACAAACATAGTTAACCTTCAGAAGTTCAGAGGTGGAAGATTGCTGCCGCACGAAATGTCACATAGACCTACCTATAACTTACTCAGTTTAAAGGTTAACTGTTAAGGTCAATACCTATAACACAGCGCACCCCACCGCAAGCTTTTTCCATTCGACACTTGAACATCGTCGCGATAAAAGTTGGTAATGCAAGGGCTTCCGGCAGCGTACCGGCGGAATTGCGGTGCGTCGCGTAATGATTGAAACCACGCGTAACGGACAGCCGTGGGTGGTGAATGTCAATATCATACACTGACACGGAACTAAAATGTCGGTCATAAAAACGGAAATAGTTACGTTACGTGCATGGGTTGTTACCGCGTGATACTATCATACTGCATATCGCGATGAAACTATGCTGTCGCAAGATGTCCATCTGTCTGCCCGTCTGTCATAATTATTTGTCACACGCCGGTATTATGTCGAAACAGCTAAACATATCCTCAAACATTTTTTCACTTCCGGTAGCCACACCACTCTAATTTTTCTACACCAAACGTTATGGCAGTGTTTTGACGGACGGAGACCCCTAACGGGGGCGTCAAATGGAAAGGGTGTGAATAAATCGCGATTTTCGACCAATATCTCGCTTTGTCTTTGAAATGACACAAGATATGGCCAGTTGCTGTGGAATGCGAATAGGAAACCGTACCCAAGCTTTCGAATTGTACCATTTTCAATAACCTTGAGTGACTTGAATAACCGAGCGAAATATTCTATGACACGAAGCAGCGCGCGGTCCCTCTGCGACAGCTGAGCTTTTTGTAATTTTATGGAACGGTATGGTGCGTTCATGATGCAGTCAAATGCGACATTCGTGTAGGTCTACTAGCTATTTACGCGGCCTACTTTCGTGGCTGCATGGCGCCTAACGACGTAGTCGGTGTCAGTCATTACCGGCCGTGTGAAGGACGGCGCGCGGACCTCGTGGAGCAACACTGCGGCGGCAGGAAGTCTGCAGTGTCGTGACACGTGCAAGCCTGCAAGGTCGATGTCTAATGACTCTAACACGTCTTGCGTCTTAAGCGATGTCACAACGACGACTCGACTGCGAGGAACTGGCATGAATATACTGGCCGGGCGTACTTATATGTTTTCAGTAATGTAGTCCTCGAGGCCTGGCCTTAATAATAATAATAACAAGAGGTCAAAGTAATTTGACAAAAAGCGCCTCACGGGGGGCCCATTCCCCGGTTAGGGGTCACCCCAGGGGGTCGAAAGTTGTACCATTGAATTCCTGGGGTAGGGTTTCCTATTAGTGTTCCATAGTAACTATAGGCCTAGGATGCACCGTTTGGCCACAGTGCACGCTCGTGACAACCAACGACGTCACGACACAGCCTATCTCAATAAGCGCCTCTTTTACTAAAGTAAAGTGAGGCGCTTAATAATAATAAAAGGTCCCAGCCTATGCCGAATGGCTAGACATATCATGCTTTAAACGACATCGTCTGCCGTGCTTTCATCTCTGCTGGAATTCTATAGCCTCCAAAGAGCCGGCAAGTCTTTGCACACAGAATGGTAAAAGGCCAGATGGTCTTTCCCTAATCCCGTGGCAAAATGGAAAGCCTTTGGCCTGGGACGTTACTGGAAAACTGGAAAAATACAGTGATGCGTTCCCTAACTATACTGCTTTCAACCAATTGCAGTAGAGAACCTTTTTGTCCTGAACAGCTCAGCTGTTAATTTCATTAACACCCTGACGACGCATTTCATCTGTCTCAGGAGAAGACAAAGAATCTGCCTGCCTTTTTCAACACATTTCTATCACTATTTAACGCTTCCACAGTATTCTGTTGTTCGAGTCTTTTCCCCATGACGACCACGATCAATAGTCATTCCACGCTATTTTTGTTTTTAACTTTTATTTTTAGCCCTTGGGATCTTTACTTCCTAGAGCAAAAAATTTAATAATAATAATAATAATAATAATAATAATAACGGATTTGTATAGCGCCTTTACGTCCGAAGATACAGAAAATTTGGCCTCGAAGCCAATTTTTGTGGCCTTGGCCTTGAGAGCTGCTTTGACAATTTTTGGCATCAGCTCAAACTCATGCAAGATAATAAATTTAATACTAGTTATTTGATACCAGTTAATTTAATACTAGTTATAAATTAAGATAATTTATGTGTAATTGATAATAAATAAATATGTAAGTAAAACAATCAAAATTCAGTCCGATTACCTATCCTGTCATGGCTGTCAGACTGCTCTAGCCGTACGTATGCTTGAAGGCCTTGGTCTTGGTCTTGGCCGTAAGATTGTGACCATGACTACATCACTGTATGTTGTACACAACGTAATTTACGTGTGATGTACTCTAAGCATCGAAGATTATTAATGTTTTAAAATTTATTTGCACAGAATAGCGCACCGGGTTAACATGTGTGCGCTTTTCACGTACGCACTTGTGCCGACTCCGTCTTGATGTTCCTTTACGAATTAGGCCAGTCAAATAGAGTACCAAAATTAGCGACGTTTTATATACAAACTTGTAAATGCAAATGCAACTGCACTTACGTAAAAATTATTTTTTATCAAATTAATTAGTCTGCGAAAACTGGCATTGATACGTTGCTTATACGTAGAGCGTTAATCGGTCTGAGGAATTTAATTTAATTCAATTCAATTCAATTCAAAATTATTCAATTCAATTCAATTCAATTTTCCAATATTGCGACCTGGCTATTATGCGGCGACAGTGCAACAGTGGCGGGATTTGCGTCATATCGCTGCATCAATTCGGTTTTCGTTTATTATGGCTACGCAGAAGTCCGGGCGACTGGCTGGGCGCCATGGCAGTGACATGTACGCACTTATGGACGAGGTCGTTGTCAGGGAGCTGCTCGGCCAGCAGGTGCCCGTGACGTCACGACCAGCGGGAGGTGGGTGGGTGAGTGTCGGGCTGGCGACGACGCGCACCGACTATCGATCGATGCGATGGCGACTGACGCAGCTGTATGACGTCAATGGAGGCAGCAACTGCGATGTTTGTTGACGATTGTTATCCTGTCGCGCACGTGGCTCGCCGTATTGTACGCGGGAGACCATATGGCAACGTGGGAGGTATATGCTGCTACCCTCTGAGATCGCTCCATGCAAGGGGTCATAATATCGCGTTGGTATATGCACGTTTCATTGTGATCACAACAATCATTCACGAGAAATTGTTGATGCGTGGGTTATACGTCACAGCTGTGGTGTGACGTCACGTAACTTGCTTTATCATAAAGGTTTATTTGTCGCTTAATTGACACCATGACGTCACGTAGGCTAACATGTACCAATTATTTTCATAAAATGCCCGGGATTTCTACATGTTTCTTTTTTCCAGTTTTGTTTCAAATTTGCATGTTCTACTAGTGTGTGTACCGGCGGTAAATGGTTGTGGGATTGTGTGTATTCTGTCACTGTGTTTTTATTTAATTAGGCGCAGGCAAGGTAAACTATTTATTTGTCGCCGTTTCGGTTGTCGCCGTTTTGACCATAGATCTATTGCCGCGCGATGCTTTGCAAGCGCGTCCTATGCCGTCATGCAGTGTCTTTCTGTCAGTCTGTCTGTCCGTCCGTGTGTCTGTCGCGTTCGTGAATTCTGTCAAAACGAATAAACGTATCTTCAAAAAATGTTTTTCAGCATGGGGTAGTGAAACCAGTCTAGCTAGTTTTTCCATACCAAATGCCATTGCAATATTCCGGCGGGGACCCCCTAAAGGGGGCGTCGAATGCAGGTGGGGTAGGCGATTCTGAGTCAATATCTGGCTCCATGGCGTGATAAACGATTCGACTGCCAAGTGCAATATACTCAGCTGCGACGAACCGTGGCAAGTTGTTGACACTAGTCGCTGGTAAGCGGCGTCGTTTGTTTTTGACGGGTGACGACGACGAAGCGTTTATGACAAGAAGCCAGTCAAGACAACAGAGCACACACTCGTAAATTTACGCAGTCGTATACATCTGAAGCCGAAGTAAAAATAATAAATGACTGAGAGTTGCGCGGCTTCTCTGCGACAGCTGAGCTTCTTGTTAGCCTTGCTGCCGTGCTCACTGCAAACTTGCCTATAGTTATTTTGCGCAAATAAATTGATTGATTGATTGACTGAGGTTGGCGATTTTACAAGCGAGCACTGCACACTATCAGAGAAAGGGCACTGAGCAGAATAATTATTGTTGGCATGCACGGCTACAGGCCCATACGTGGCACGACTATGCTGCTGACTGCAGGGAGGTCGTCACGTCATAAATGTGTAGGCGCCTATATATACAGTTGGGTGATTTGATAAAATAGATCAGATTTGGTTCTTAGATGAAGGAATTATCTGATTGGCAAATTACCAGATCAGATTGATGTTCAGATTAGAACACGATCAGACCAGACTCTAAGACCTAATTAATATTCATGATCAGCACATCACTTTTCGCAGACGATGACAGCTATTTATGACAAAGCGTCATCAATGACGCACTTATATATTGACGAGTGGTGCAAACGTATTCAGGCGTGTATTCGTGCAAAAGGACGATAATTTGAACATTTAGGCCTAATCCAAATGTTTGTTTACGTTTTTACGATCAGAAATAAAATCAAGTGATTTCTTCTAAGACTTTACTCTGATCTCCTATAGATTAGCAGCAAAGGTCTGTATTTTTACATTACGCAGTTGCCGATTAGACTGAATTGTTCGGATTAAGTTTGGTCTTAGACCGGATTTTGGACTGATCTCGAATATAAGACCGAACGCTTGTCGTCACTTGAAAAATGTATGCAAATTAGGACTCAGACCGAAGTTTGGTCTAAGAACTCTGATCTATTTTATCACGTCACCCACTGTAATAGTCATAGACTAAAATTTTTTTGGTCACATTAGCATGGGTGTGGTTGAACACGTGAACTGTATTTATGCTTAGGTTGCTTTTGATTTTATTTTATTTTTATCTTCTTGCATACTGTCTCTTTATGGTATTGTATTTGGGCCTGTTGTATCTGGTATTTGCGAATAAACGTAGTCTATACGCATTATCACGCATGTTGTATTACAGAAAATGTAAGGATGCGGATTTTTGGGTGGACGTGAGTGTGACGGATATCGCATGTGTATGATCACTGTTGTTGACAACGACGTTGACGATGTGGGTTAATGCGAACGAAGTTGCCATGGCAACCGCTGCTGTTGTTGTCGTTGCTGTTGTTGGTGCGCCGCCGGAACAGCTTTTGTAAAGGCCCGTTTATAGCGACACAACTCAACTCAACTCGACGTCAAGTTGAGTTGAGTTGCGTCGCTATAAACGGGCCTTAACAGGTTTCACCGTACTTCTGAAAGAGAAAACATCCGCACTCGACGCCGGCCTTGTGAAAGTTTTAGCTTAGCTACCGACCGAGTTGTTCACTTTCGACGCCAATAGACGTAGCGTTATCATCGCAGCGGGTATAGATCCCGGTTATGGATGCGGCCACGGACTCCTCGTCCATGCCACATGCAGCCCGCAGCTCACGTTACTAACTCCTGGACGACAGGACCGTTGACACAAATACTGTAGTGCCACATCGAATTATGAAGTTGTTACACTGGCCGTTGATGGGTGAGCTGTAACATTTGGTACAGCGAGGATGGGCCTGGGCAAGCTGCGGCCCCGCTCAGTCCCCTCCTCGCTGATTTACCAAATGTAACAGCCCACCCATCAACGGCCGTTGTATATCAATCACCGTACTCCTGTATAATGGTCTGTTGCTCTACGGTTTTTACCGCGCGACGCGTATGCATAGCGCGGACTATGCCATGGCAAGATGTCTGTCACACGCCGGTATTGAGTCTAAACGGTAATACATATCCTCAAAGTTTTTTCACCGTCGACTAACCAACCATTCTAGTTTTCCCGCACCAAACGAGATGGCAATATTCCGATGCGGACCCCCCTAATGGGGGCGTCGAATGCAAGGGGGTATGAAACTATCACGATTTTCGACCAATATCTCGCTTTATCTCGCAAATGATGCAAGACAGAGCCATAGTTACTATGGAAAGCGACTATGAAACCGCACCCAAGCTTTAGTTTGAATGACCTTGAGTGACCTTTAACCCAGATTTCAAGGTCATAATATCATTCAACGTCAACTAACTCAAAAACGGTACCAGATAAAGCTGTATTTACAATGGCGGACCAATAGAAAGTCGTATATGGTCTATCGAACGGCGCCATTTTCAATGACCGTGAAAGACTCCTATACCCCAGTTTCAAGGTCACGCCATTCTTTGACGCTGAATATCTCAGAAACGGTACGACATACAGACATAATATCATTGAAATACTAATAGCGACTTATACACACGCCCTACGCAACCGTGTCATTTCGAATGACATTGAGTGAACTTGAGTGACTTGGCAAAATATTCAATGACACGAAGCGTCGCGCGGTCTCTCTGCGACAGCTGAGCTTCTTGTAACCTCAGACAATCCGCCGCCAACTTCAATCAATCAATCAATCAATCAGAAGAGGATTAGAGTGACCAAAGTAACAAATGTTACTGCGAGACCACATATGATGTTCTGGAGCGCGCAGATAGCGTGGGTGGTCGACTGCCACCCACAGACACGACCCCGTAGGTCATAACCACCCCACTTCTTTGCTGCCGGGTTAGTGCCAGTTTAAAAAAAAATTCCCGCCGGATTTTGTCCTTTAGCAGCAATAGGAGGTTACGACCTATTGGTCCTCTATGCTCGTTCTTACCCGGACTGGACATCGTGATGACTTACTTAGGCTATTATTGTGACGTGAATTCGCTCGGCGTCATCCTCGATCAGCGACTGACATTCAACGAACACGCAACTGCTGTGGTCAAGTCGTGTAATGAGCATGCTCGAACGATTAGGCATGTCCGAGATCTGTTGACTGAGTCCGTCGCTCAAACGCCAGCGTGTAGCCCAATCAACAGTCGACTCGATTACTGCAACTCAGCTGTACGGTGCTGCAGAGGTCACTGTTGACAAGTTACAAAGAGCACAAAACAATGCAGCTCGTGCAGTCCTGAGCGCCAACGGCCGAGCCGACGCCAGACCACTAGGCCTACTTCGACAACTCCATTGGCTTCCAGTACCTTAACGCATCTACAAGACAGCGGTGTTGGCGCGTAGAGCGAACACGACTGGTGTCCGGGCCTACTTGAAGGAACACCCGTTCAACGCGTTCCATCTCGTCAGACCCGCTCAGCTGCATCACCGCTACTGTCTGTCCCGAGACTGACCACTGATTTCGCAAGACGTTCATTCTCCTACGCCGTACCTGTCATTTGGAACAGTCTGCCTACAGAAGTCATGCTGTGCGGTTCGGAACATAGTTTTAAAAAACATCTTAAGACATTCTTGTTTAATTGCTGTCACCAGACTCTAGCCGATACCTAACCAGCGCCTCTGCAGCCTTCTGTAGGCATACATGGCGCTTTTTTTCCTGGCATTTCCTGTGGACCTTGTATTAATTGACATTATTTAGGCAACGTTAAACATGTCGATGACGATGATGACGAGGAGGAGGTTTTGTCCGGAGGGCAGGTTTTGACTTCCTAGCGAGTGCGTTCGAGATAGTGTGCCGGAATGCCGATGACGGCGTATGTGAGTTGAACAGCCAGCCTTACATTGTATATGATGTGAACGTCGTCAATTACTCGTGCACGGCGCCGCGATGGCGCTACGATTTCACGTGCTGCCGTTAAGTGAACTTTATTTCGCTAAAGCCTAAATGTACTATACGGTAGCACTAAAACAGGATACAGCAAAAGGGCGGGAAACGATTGATTCATTTCGAATGTTTTCATTATTTCCTCCCGCTTCCGGTCAAAACCTCATCATCATTCATTCATTTATTGTATAAAATACAGATGACAAAACGCAGCTGTAAATAAATGTGAAGAAAAAATAAAAGTAAGTAAGTAAGTAACAATGTACTGATTAAGGTGACACTATCACGTCAAAGACATTGCAGGGCAAAATTAAAAAGAAAGAAAGAAAGAAAAGAAAAGAAAAACAAAACAACAGAATCGCCGACAGTCAGTAGTCGCGGGCAGACAACAGTTATACTGTGCAGTACAATCACGATCGCCTAATTATTGTCGAACGACAAAAAAACACAATAGCATGAAGTAAAAATAATACGAATACAGCAGTTAAGTGAATAAAATATAGTCATGCTCATCAGTTTATTTTTTAGTTTTTCTTTTTACATTTATTGTTCGTTCCGTGTGGTAGACTAAGCTGGCTATCCGTCAGCTTTTTACTGCACGTTCGTCGTTAAATACAGACCTTTACGGTTTACCTTTATCGTATTCGTATCGTATCGTATCGTATCGTATCGTATGTCAGGTGCGATTCGCTGATAGATTGGTTTGATTGTGGTAATGCAATACAAACTGGATTTAAGCTTAATACACAAAGCAGATCATAACGAAAGCGATTTTCCCGCTAAATCGCTCAGGTTCAGTCAACTGGTTTTACCGACCCCTGGGCAGTAGCGGCATTTTAGCGCGCCGTTGCAGTGTTTTGTGTATGTCTATGGCCTACAAAGCAAAGCATCGCGATTGTTGTCTGTGTTATTACCACGCCTGTTATTCACTGTTTGACTTGTATACGACTCACTGTAACAAACAAGTCATTGAAAAGTCATGACCATGGAAAATCTAGTCATTCTACATATGTACTTTTAAGTTTTAATACAACTGATCATGTAGTAAATGATAGAAAATTTTTAAAAGATTTTTTTTTATAAAAACACGTTTTAAATAGTAAAAAGTTTGTAATTTAATATCTCGCTTTATCTCGGAAATGATACAAGATAAGGTCAGTTACCGTGGAACGCCAATAGGAACTGGAATGCGATCTATCGAATGGTGCCATTGCGAGTGACCTTAAGTGACCTTGAGTGATTTAGCAAAATAGGCCTATTCAATGACATTAAGCATCGTGCGGCCTTTCTGCGATAGCTGAGCTTCTTTCTTGTTCGCTAAAGCAGTTAAACATCTGTATGTTTTCGTAGGTTGTGTGTGGCGTGTGTCACAGAGCATGCACGTTATTTTATTCTGTCAGAAATGTCTCCGAGTGTAATCTGTTTGACGACAGGTGTCTTACAGGTGGCCAGCGTAGGCGGCATACACGATGTCAAGCGAATGGTCCCTACCCTAGATACGACTGGTTTGACAACGCAACAGCTTGTGCCGTGACTGCCGTCCTCGTCAGGTGTTATTACAGCCTCGACAAAGAACTGTTCGCGCCAAACAGCCGACGCGTTGTTACGAGAGTTCGAACAACCGGAAACAACTTAGCTGCTGAGTGGGCCTACCGAGCATCAGACTGGCTAGTGGCTAGTGGCTTCAGCTACAGCAGCAGGGCTGAAAGTAGTTCCGACTGTATCTGCGTAGCACACATCGCATGGACACTCATCCTCACAATGCTCACTGCTCACTGCTCACATTCACCAGTGCATCATCACTTGCACAGTTTTTTTGCACACCGACACTGGTTTATCAGCGCAGCAGGAACTGTTTGTATGCATGTTTAGTCATCTCTCCTGAGATGACTAGTACAAGAAACTTATCTATCGCAAACAGATCGCGCGTGAGCTGCGGCTGCGCATACAATACGTCGACGGCAGGCCTGGGGTCACTGAAGGTCATTGGAAACGGCACCATTCGACAGATCAAATACGACTTATTATTATTTTGTGAAGTTGCAAAGGCATGAACGATCAGTTTTCATGCCTTTGTCCTGTGTACGGTGGATCTCTTGTGCCAAGTGGCGTAAACATTGGTTCATTTTTTGGTTCACTCGTTTTCAAAATATCGTGTTCACAAGACTGATAAGTAACAAACGGACGGACGGACGGACGGACATGCAGACGGCCAGCTAGAAAACATTACGCCAACGCCCAGTCTAGACTGGGCGGAAGAGGCGTGGAAATTTGGGACCTGACCAAACATTTGGTGAGGAAGTCCCGACCCTAAAGCCGCCTGTGTAAATTGCTGGTGCAACTCCATCGGACTGGTGTGTCCCACACACTTCTTGCTTGAAGCAATTAGGCATGTGTTGTAACACAAACGGTTGTAACCCTTTAGAGTGCAAAAGCAATTATATTGACAAATCGAATAATACTAAGTTGGTACACTGGCCGTTCATGGGTGGGCTGTTACATTTGGTACAGCGAGGAGGGGACTGGGCGGGGCCGCAGCCCCCAGGCCCCTCCTGCCTGTACCAAATATAACAGCACAGCCATCAATGTCCATTGTGCCAATCACCGTATTTCTACATAATGGTCCGTTAATGCTCTGCGATTTAATGTTGCCGTTAAAGAGTTAATGGTGCTGAAGGAGTACAAGAGAGTTTATTTGTGCAAAGGTAACAATAATATAATAATCATGAACAGTGCATATATAGAGGAGGGCTGCCAGAAAGGTTGGATGCCCGTATCACAGCTGGCCTGGCCACCCAAGTGTATAATGAAATATGTATTTGTTTTTCACATCTTTTGAAAAGGCAGCACAATTATACGCAAAAAATGAAAGTGAAAACTTAACTAAGCAGCAGCATAAAACATTAAAACGTTACTTAGCGCAATCAACACAATGACGACATATTATGTTCTCAGAAGTCGAAAATTTTTGCAGAAATTTACATTTTCTATTGTTAACAGAAACAGACGGCAATGGACAGTTGAACATCTCCATGCAACAGCTGGCGACCTCCTTTGACTTAGCTTTGAAAATTTTCATAAATGCTCCGACAACAATATAATCGTTGCAGACTTTGCCAATTAGGCCCACGGCGTGGCAATTGCCGCACTGATGATCAGGTCTTGCATGTTTCCTCGAAAGTTGATGAACACTCCTTGGCCTTCGTGTCGAGGCTGAAGTCCTTGTTAACTACATCGCCAGACACTGTCGTTTGGAGAAAATTCACTGAATCTGTTATATTATAAGAACGTAATTAAGCTATTCATGAGCACAGTGAACCACTGACTGGCCTGTTACTTATTTTTAGTAATATATCACTGCAATGAACCTTGATAAGCAGTTTGACGAAACTGAGTTGCGTCGCCTCTACTTTAGCAAGTTCAGTTCCTGCACTCAGGGCTTTTTACCACCCGCATTATAGTGATTGCGTAGCGAAGATGGTATTGTTTTCAGTAGCGTCTATTTGTATGCGTGTGTGAGGGAGGGTGTATGTGTGTTTGTCAACCCGATAACTACTGAACCGTTTGAGATATCACCATGAATGTTTCACAGGAGCAAGATACGATCAAAAGCTTGGACGTTTGAGAATATGGCTGCATCCCAACGTAGTGTGGTTCGCGGGTGCTGACTTAACGGTTCTGACGTTCTATATAGTTTACCACTCCGGCAAGTTTTTGGGAGTTCCTTCCTTCACTCTTTTTTGTCTAATAGACTGCAGCTGATGCTTTCTGAAAAATCCTTTTTTTTCTACTTTCACG
>Ga0209149_1001033_pt1 | contig 13253 bp, 6 predicted proteins | sample WorMetTyACAVOLI2_FD_187423 | JGI IMG/M metagenome (GOLD analysis project Ga0209149, IMG submission 187423) | Marine gutless worms symbiont microbial communities from Max Planck institute for Marine Microbiology, Germany - Olavius algarvensis... ... | reverse complement strand
AACTTTTTTCTTACATTTTTTTAATTTTTGCCGCGCGATGCTATGCAAGCGCGGCCTATGCCGTTATGCGGTGTCCGTCTGTCTGTATGCGTACTCGTCAAGTTCGTGAATTCTGTCCAAACAATAAGCATATATATGTAGAATACGAAGCCTACAGTTCCGGTCTCTGACAGAAAGTCCAAGCGATGTAACGAAGAACAACACTGCCGATGACCTTGAGTGACCTTTGAACATCATGTCAGGTACGGTTTCACTGCCGGTAAATCAAACAAAATTAAACAAAAACGCGTATATTTTACAGCATAAAATATAATGCACACGATTGCAACGGCCGGACGTCATAATTATGTGAGCAATTATAGCTACCGGTACTGTCGTATTCCAGCGGAAGGATTCTTATATGACACTGAGCGCGACCTGTCAGCGATATCTAAGTTTCTTGTATAGGCCTACTATAATTACTGGTGTATGCGATGTCTAAAGTAAAGTAAAGTAAGTGTGGATTTGTATAGCGCATCGTCGCGAACACGCCTCTAATGCGCTACCGCTCGGCGCTGATCTCCGCTAGCCAGTGCCTTCAGCCAGGCATTCAGCGAACACTGCAAGACCACGGATACGGGCTGGTGTATTACGCGATATGCCTGTTTACTCTCCCAGCTTTCGCCAGGTACTCATTCTAGCCTAACCACAGAAGGCGGGCTCAGGCTGAGTAGGCCTGGGTGCCTGGTTCTGCGCCGAAGTGGTTTACCCGTCCAAAGACGGTCACCCACCCAAGCACTAACCGGGCCTAGCGTAGAGTAACTATGTTGATCGAGTCCAACGTGTTACCGCTACACTAAACCGGCAACCTTCCGTTACGCGAGGACATGACATAGCTTGTGTTCAGAAATAGCCTAAATGACTCACATATAGTTGGCATGTTCTAGTACTTAGTATATTCAATTTATCGACAGTTGAATATTTGTTTATAAAAATACTAAATAAAACTAAACTTTAAACGTCTATAGCGGAAAAGGCGCGTTGCACAAACCGGGATTCACTTTTTCGGGTAGTTTGTTTTTCACCTCCCGTTTATCAGCGGCATCCTCTTCTTTATCGTCAGGTACAGCGGGCTCAACCCTTTTATCTCGTATCTTTTCTGCTTGATCTGCGTTGTCGGCAAGTAGAAAACTTTTGCCTTCAAAGAGACCAATGTGCCATACGTCGCTCCTCGTTTCTGCGAATGATTAGTGTCAACAAATCATCATCATAATTAATTCATAATAAACTATTAGCATAAATTTGCATTGACGCAACAAATGAATCTCATCTGCAACAGCGTATAATGAGACGACGCATTGAAGCCGAAAAGGAATAAAGTCACTTCGGTGTTTGTTTATGCAATGGGATACCACATATAAGATACGGTCGTTAAAAGTCAATAAAATCGATCATATTTATTTCACTATAACCTAAGTACATAGTAATAACAGAGTGCAATTAAGCATAACATAACATGGCAGGCAACCAGGAAAGCTAGTAGCTCATCGAGCTGATAGCCTATTGTAACGATTGAAACAACTTATATACTAACATGTAAAGGTAGACAAAACACACACTTCTCTGAAATAACGTTGTCATTCGACCAAATGAATACAATTATATATATATATACACTGCGTCCACAAAAAAACAAAGCCAGAAAATTTGTAGCATAATTTTATTTGGGACTGGTGAAATTTCATAAAATTTGGAGGTTTTATTTTTCCTGAGTCTACTCAGGATACAACTGTAGTGGCATTTCCAACCCGAGACGTTTTATTTTAATGACGTCCTGCAGAACTGAAACAGAGACTGGAGAAAGTTGTTGCAACAACCATCGAAAGTCGACCAAGTCGAGGCGTCTCCGTCTCTCTGCTTGTGTCAGGGTTCGCGGTGGACATTTTAAGCACATTTTACGGTGTTTTCATGGTTTATTGTGTTAAGTTAATGCTGAGAATTTTTAAATTTAGGGTTTTACTGTGTGATTGTTTTGTTTATCACCAAAATGTAACTTGTGTTAAGCGTTTTACCAACCTACCAGGTATTGGTATTACGCAAGTGAAATGGAAGACATAATCTTAGGCAGACTCGCAGTTGTCTGTTAAATCGCTGGGCCAAAAAAATTAGAGCGTTTAGTTGCGGTTTGATGACGCTATGCTAAAAAGTAGTTGACTTCGTGTTTTGTGAACACACTGTAGAAATTATTGTTGGCTCCATTAGGCGATTAGTATGTTCTTACTCTTGGCTGGTGATTGTCGAGAGTTGCTCGGCTGCCGCAGCAGGAAGGTGTCTAACATGAGAATGATGAAAGTGACGAAGGCGACCCATGCCAAGAACGGGCGAACACCTGCACAAGTCATGCTACACAAGCGTGTCAAGCTCGAACGAAGGACGCGCGATATTGATATAGCAAATCTGTCCGTCCGTCTGTCCGTTACGTTCCGGTATCAGATGAAAACGGCTTAACATATCGTCACAGTTATTTCACCATACGGTAGCCCAATCATTCTAGTTTTACCAACATCAAACATTTTCACAAAATTCCGACGGTGTCACACCCTGCGGGGGCGCTAAATACAGGTGGGGTATAAAAATTTCGCGATTGTCTACCAATAAGTCGCTATATCTCGCAAACGATAGAAGATATCGCCATAGTTACTATGAAAGGCGAATAGAAACTCGTATGCGATCTATCAAATGGTGCCATTTCCAATGACCATGAACGAACCCTAACCCTGTTTTCAAGGTCACACCACTCTTTGACGCTAAATACCTCACACATGGCTACAGATACGGCCATAGTTACTATAGAAGGCGAATAGGAAACCGTACCTAAGCTTTTGAATGGCACCAATTTCAATGACCTTGAGTGATCTCTAATTCAGATTTCAAGGTCATGATATTATTCAACGTCATATAACTCGAAAATGGTACAAGATAGAGCTATATTTACAATGGCCGACCAATAGAAAGTCGCATATATGGTCTATCGAACGGCGCCATTTTCAATGACCTTGAACGACCCCTAACCCAGTTTCCAAGGTCAGATGCTTTAACGCTGAATAGCTCACAAACGGCTACAGATACGCCATAGTTACTATAGAAGGCAAATAGGAAACCGCATCCAAACTTTCGAATGGCACCAGTTTCAATGACCTTGAGTGACCTCTAAGCCAAATTTCAAGGTTACAATATTATTCAACGTCAAATAACTCGAAAATGGTACAAGATAGAGCAATAGTTATAAGGCGGACCAATAGAAAGTCGTACATGGTCTATCGAACCGCGCCATTTTAAATGACCTTGAACGACCCCAAACCCATATTTCAAGGGTTTGATGCTGAATATCTGCAAAATGGCTAAAGACATGGCCACAGTTGCCATCGAAGGCGAACAGGAAACCATACCCAAGCTTTCAAATGGTACCATTTTCAGTGACCTTGAGTGACCTCTCAGCCACATTTCAAGGTCACGATAATATTCAACGTCAAATAACTCAACTAATAGAAGTCGTGTATGATCTATCCAATGGTTCCGTTTCAAGTAACCTTGAGTGACCCTTGACCTAGATTTCAAGGTCATCTGTAATTAGACCTATAAATGTCCTCGACGTATTGTGTGCGCAGCTGACGCGCGATCTGTTTGCGATAGCTAAGTTCTTGTTCTCTGTAGGGTTGTTATGTAGAAGGGGTATGAAAATCGCGATTTTCGACCAATATCTCACTTTATCTCCAAAAGGATACAAGATGGGACCATAGTTACACTGGAACACAAATAGGAACTCGTATGCGATCTATCGAATGGTGCCATTTCCAATGATCATGAGTACTTTCTCAAGGTCATGATATTCATTAACGTCAAATAACTCGAAAATGGTACAAAACAGAGCTATACAGATAATGGAAGATCAATAAGAAGTCGTATATTATCTATCAAATGGTATTATTTTCAATTATTTTAAATGACCCTTGACCTACATTGTTTCAAGGGCACGCTATAATTCAACGTTGAATGTTTTGAATATCTCATAAACAGTACAGGATAAAAACAAAGTTACAGTGGAATACCAATAGCAATTATACACACTCTATACTCAACGGTAAATTAGAATGATCTTGAGTGACTTTGAGTGACAGCGAAATTCTCAACGACACGGAGCATCGCGCGGCCTTTTTGCGACAGCTGAGCTTCTTGTGAAACTAACATTTATTAACTGTCACCTCACTTCGACTTCCGGTTCTTTGAATTTCTGCACGAAAATTATAATAATATATTGGTTTGACATTATTATCGGTTAGATTTATCTATCAAGTCTGCTTTTGCAACAGTTTAGCGGTTAGGTGAAAAAACATTACTGAATACAGAATTCCACATATTGTCAATTTTATTAGTGAAATAATATTTACATAGGCCTAAGTCATTTAGGGTGAAGGTCGTCGGTTGAGCCAATCTACCGCTATCCACAGTAAATATTTACTGTGACCGCTATCATTAATCTTATCGTAATGCGCGCTGTCTCAGCAATAGCTGAGCTTTTTGCTAAATTTAACTGAACTTCAGATACAAAAAAAAACTGCATGCTGGATATTTTTGCTACGGCTTCATCTAATTTCCGAAAAAAATATTGTAAGCTCATTTTTTTATAAATTACACATTACATACACTGTGAACGGAAAAAAAGAACCGTTTTATTTTCTCCAAAGCTTCTAGAAATATTAGCCAATTTAAATGAAAATTTCAGACAATGTAGCTGCGGAAACGCTGAATTTAGATGCCTGAAAATAATGTCTTTTCGTTAAATTTTCTTTGTTAGCAGCGACGTAAAATGGACGTTAGTAAAAGTGCCGCCACAGCAACTGGATTTACAATGAACATTCATTAAACGGTTGTAAGTAAAAAAGTGTAGCAAAACCGTTGCTTAAGCTGCTTTTTTGACAGAAGACAAAGACTTGATAGGCTAAATACACTGATCAATAAAATCAGTGCGCCGGCGCCTCAGATTCAGTTTTTTTCTGACGTTGTGCGCCTTATAAATTGTTATATTATTATTATATCTTTAACTTTGCTGATCTTTGCAATTGGATGGCAGTGTGTGGTCGACGACAACCAGGACATGAGTCAATGATGCCTGTACTGTTGTTCTCACTGTTAAGTGATTAGTCCGATAACACCTTAAAGAAAGCGGCTTCATTCATACTTGTTTAATTTATTTACGATCATTTACTTAAAATACTAATATTCATCTTTATTCACCATAATTCATGGTAGCAAGGAAATGAGAACTTAACTAAGACAATAATAACTTAGCTAAAACATCAAGCATAAAAACACGTTAAACACAATGTTACAGCACAGCAATAAATTTCTGAAATCGTCGTTTCAACAAGGTACTTGGCAACTCACATCCAAACAGAGTTTGGCAATAATTCACAATCTCCATGTTGAAAGTCTTAAATAATTTCATTAAAAAATCTGTTTATCGTGAAGTCCAGTCCAGTGATTGCATGGTTTTTTTATTTAGCTTACATACATCTAAAGCATATAGCAAGATAGGTAGGCACTCTTGTTTCAGCAGCTGGACCATGACCTCCTCAGAAGCTAATCCACCAACTTTGGCAAAGATACTATTTGCTGCTCGGTAAAAGGACCGTTTGGCCTGGTCGACAGAGCACTTGAATTGGTGGGAGCACACAGTATGTACACCAAGATAGCGGACTTCATTAACCCAGGCAAATTCTCGACCGTTCAGCGTATGTATACTGGAGCACAATTTATCACGTCTCGCACCTATACGCAGACAAGACGATTTTTAACGTTAATAGCCATATCAATTGACTCGAATTCTTGCTCACAAGCCCATAACAGTTTCTGGAGTGTTGTGACCGACCGTGCCAATAACAGAACATCATCAGCATACAATATAATGAATGTACCAGTTCTATTATTTTGTAACTTACCAATATCATCAACATAAACTGCAAATAGCAACGGAGACAAAACAGAACCCTGTCTGACACCCGAGCTTATCTTAAATGTTTGTGACCAGCTATTAACCCGTTTGACACATGCAAGGGAGTAAGTAAATTCCGTTGCTGTAACGGCACTTTTACTAACGTCCTGTTTACATCGCTGCTAACAAAGAAAATTTATAAAACGACAATTTATTTTCACATGCGTAAATTCAGCATTCCTTCAGCTATACTGTCTGAAATTTTCATTTAAACTGACTAACATCTCTAGAAGCTATGAAGAAAATATAACAGTTCTTTTTCCCCGTTCATAGTGTAGATATAAAAACAAAATCTGGTTAATCCAGGATTTTATAACTTCATGTATGCATGATCATACAAACGAACGAGACACTAACCACCGAACTGTCGTCGGATCTGACGGCTGATCAAAGATAATAAGTACATGTTGATCGTCGTTGAAGACGCGCACGAGTGTTGTTATTAAGCTAAAATAACAATTACAAACTTGTACGTTGCTTGCTGCATATACTCGTTGTAGATGGTCAATGAAGAAATATTCAAAATGGCGCCAATATAGACGGCGATAATATTCAATACAAACTTATTCTTGGAAAGAAAATCTGTCAGGTGTTTTACAAGAAGCCCAGCTGTCGCAGAGAGACCGCGCGACGCTTCGTGTCATTAAATATTTTGCTAAGTCACTCAAGGTCGCTCAAGGTCATTCGAAATGACACTGCTGGGTAAGGCGCGTGTAAGTCCCTATTAGTATTCCATTGAAATTATGTCTGTATCTCATACCGTTTCTGAGATATCAGGCGTCGAAGAATGGCGTGACCTTGAAAACGGGGGTAGGGGTTTTTTAGTAATTGAAAATGGCGCAGTTCGATAGATCACATTCGATTTTCTATTAGTCGGTCATTGTAAGTATAGTTCTATGTTGTACCATTTTCGAGTTATCTGACATTGAATAATCGTGACCTTGAAATCTGGGTTATAGGTCACTGAAGGTCATTCAAACTAATACCACTCGAAAGCTTGGATGCGTTTTCCTACATTCGCCTTTCATAGTAACTATGGCCGTATCTTTAACCGTTTATGAGATACTCAACGTCAAAGTATAGCGTGACCTTGAAAACTTGGTTAGGGGTTGTTCAAGGTCACTGAAAATGGCGCCGTTCGATGGACCATATACGATTTTCTATTAGTTGTAAATATAGCTCTATCTGGTACCGTTTTTGAGTTGTTTGACGTTGACTAATATCATGACATTGAAATCTTGGTTAGAGGTCACTGAACGTCATTTAAACTGGTACCATTCAAAAGCCTGGTGCGGTTTCATATTCGCCTTCCATAGTAACTATGGTTCTCTCTTGCATCATTTCCAAGATAAAGCGACATATTGGTCGAAAATCGTAATGTTTTATACCTCTCGCATTCGACGCCCCGTTAGAGGGTCCCCGCGTCGAAGTATTGCTATTTGCCATCCAGTTTGGTGTGGAAAAAAACTAGAATAGTGGGGCTACCCGACGGTGAAAAAAAAATTGATGACCGAATACCGGCGTGTGACGGACGGACAGACAGACATCTTGCCACGGCATAGTCCGCGCTATGCATAAGCGTCGTGCGGTAAAAACGACTTACTCACTCACTCACGGAATCAAAAACGACTGCTAATTGAAATCGACACTGGCGTGTTTAGAGCTGAGTGATGGGTTGAAATAATCGATTCTATTTGATATAATAAAATTCGATATTGACATGGCGAGTGAGACGGGATGAAGCGTGTACACTATGGTCCATAAACAACGTGCCGCGTACATTCGACGACGTCTCTTCCTATTCTTAACCGATTTCAATAAGCTTAGATTAATTTTTCTATCACAGCGTTTAACCCTCGAATGGGCAAATTAAAACCGCAGAGCAACGGATCATTATACATCAATACGGTGATTGGTGCACTGGCCGTTGATGGATGGGCTGTTACATTTGGTACAGCGAGAAGGGGACTGGGTGGGCTGCGGCCCCGCCCAGTCCCCTCATCTCTGTACCAAATGTGCCACCCATCAACGTCCAGTGTACCAACTTCGTATTATTCGATGCGGCACTAATTACCGCTGACCATTAAAGGGTTAAACAAGAATATTTACAGTCGATAATTGTAACACAAAATTTTAACTATTGCTTTAATACTTGGAGTTCTATTGTGCCGTGGTGTATAGTTAAATGGGTGGCATCTCCTGGCGTAAAAGCAGTCGTGTAGTTTCATTAAAGTGGCTATGTTTTAAATTTTAGCCAGCGTTACGTAGTAAACGATCGGCTATTGAGATCGCTTTTCCGTCCGTCTGTCTGTGATGCGCGTGTCGGTGAACTATCAGTAAGTAGAGGAATTTTTGCAGAATCTTTACACCACCGGATAGGCCTGGTAACGGGGCCGGTTGTAAAGAGAAACAGCGAGAAAATATTCGGCTGTTGTGTGAACAACTGGTATGACGGAGTTTGTACCGCGCGACGCGTATGCATAGCACGGACTATGCCGTGGCAAGATGTCTGTCTGTCCGTCTGTCTGTCTGTCTGTCCGTCCGTCGGTCACACGCCGGTATCCTGTGTAAACGGTTACACATATCCTGAAAGTTTTTTACTATCGGGTAGCCCCACCATTCTAGTTTTTCCACACCAAACGGGATTGCAATATTCCGACGGGGACCCCTTTAACGGGGGCGTCGAATGCAAGGGGGTATGAAAAAATCACGATTTGCGACCAGTATTGGGCTTTATCTCGGAACTGATGCAAGACAGAGCCATAGTTACTATGGAAGACGAATAGGAAACCTCACCCAAGCTTTCGAATGGTACCATTTTCAATGACCTTGAGTGACATCTAACTCAGATTTCAAGGTCACGATATTATTCAACGTCAAATAACTCAAAACGGTACAAGATAGAGCTATATATATTTACAATGGCGGACCGATAGAAAGTCGTATATGGTCTATCGAACGGCGCCATTTTGAATGACCTTGAACAACCCATAACCCAGTTTTCAAGGTCACGCTATACTTTGACGTTGAATATCTCATAAACGGTTAAAGATACGGCCATAGTTACTATTTTAGACGAATAGGAAAGTGCACCCAATCTTTCGAATGGTACCGATTTGAATGATCTTGAGTGACCTCTGACCCAGATTTCAAGCTCGCGATATTAGTCAACGTCAAATAACTCAAAAATGGTAGAAGACAAAGCGATATTTACAATGGCGGACCAATAGAAAGTAAAGTCGTATGTGATCTATCGAACGGAGCTATTTTCAATGACCTTGAACAACCCCTAACCCAGTTTTCAAACTATTCTTTCCGCTGTACATCGCATAAACGGTTAAAAACACGGCCATAGTTACTATAGAAGGTGAATAGGAAACAACACTCAAGCTTTCGAATGGTACCAGTTTGGATGACCTTCAGTGATCTATAACCCAGATTTCGAGGTCACTATTATTCAACGTCAAATAACTCGAAAATGGTACAACACAGAGCTATGCTTACAATGGCCGACCAATAGAAAGTTGTATATGATCTATCGAACGGCGCCATTTTCAATTACCTTGAACGACCCCTACCCACGGTTTCAAGGTCACTCCATTTTTACACTGAATATCTCAGAAACGGTACGATGTACGGACACAGTTTCAATGGAATACTAATAGGGACTTACACACGCTCTACTCAACAGTGTCCTTTCGAATGACCTTGAGTGACATCGAGTGACTCAGCAAAATATTTCATGTCAAGAAGCGTCGAGCGGTCTCTCTGTGATAGCTTAGCTTCTTGTTATGTAGAACGGGTATCACAAATATCGCGATTTTGAACCAATATTACATTGTATCTTGGAAACAATACAAGATATGACCATAGTCACAATGGAAGACGAATAGGAACTCGTATGCGAGTGCCAATTCTGTCGCACGGTACCGTTTTCGATGACCTGGAGTGACGCCTAACATAAGGTCACGATATTCTTCAGCGTCAAAATCGACAATAGCACAAGATAGATCTATACTTACAATGGCAGACTGGTAGGAAGTCGTAACGACCTATCGATTTCTGTCATTTTCAATGACCTTGAATGACCCCTAAGTCAGATTCAAGGACACACCTTTATAGGACGTTGAATATCTCAGAAATCGTACAAGGTAGAGACATAGTTACAACGGATTACGCAACCAATAGAATGACGTCATTTCCAATGACTTTGAGCAACCCATCAAGGTCAAAACATTCTTCAACGTCAAATAACTCGAAAACGACACAAGATAGAGCTATACGTACGATGGAGGACTAAGAGGAAATCGTATCTATCAAATTATGCCATATTCAATGACTTGAATGACTCCTAACCCAGATTTAAACATGCCAATGATGCCATTATTCAACGTTCAATGTCTCATAAACGTTACAAGACAGAGACATAGTTACTTACGGCATACTAATGACAGCTTACATCTAACGTACTCAATGACGTAAATTCGAATGACCGTGAGTGACTTTGAATGACAGCAAAATTATCAACGACATGCAGCATCGCGCGGCCTCTCAGCAACAGCTGTTCTCCGTGTTTATTTCACGAATGATAACTTGCCTACGCCCAGCTATTCGCGCACGTTACTGCTAGCAGTTTTGCCAGCGATGACTTTCAAAGATGCCAAAGTAAGTAAGTAAAACCGATTAACTTGTCCATAAATGACAGTGCCACTTCGCGGGCACGACAACAATAACTACGGGTAACAGAGTTCGACAAGCATGTCTTCAGACGAGATAGAAGACGGGAAGTGAGATAGCACGTAACGTTCGGCTTTCTTGTACTGTAAATAAGTGGGCGTTTGTTTTCCTGATTAAATAAGTCACAATTTATTCAAAGTGTTTAAAATGTATACAACAGTCGATAAAATCAAACTTACAATACGCCCGTATTGTCTGCAGTGAATTTCGAAATTAATATCTAACTGTCTTGCTATATGCCTATATATGAATTTGAATTTTTGCTCTACAAATCTTTACACTGTACTGAGTAATAAATGCACTGAGTGAACATATTATACTAGAAGTCAGATTGACGCCACTGGAACGACAAGTATTATATTGTGTTTTTTTTATTTTACACTGTGTTCACTTAATGCAGCCAGCACTGTCAGATACTCAGACAGCACTAACCTATAATGGCAGTCAATACAACGAATCGATTCGCCAGTCGAATCTATACTAAAATAACTGACTCGCACAGTCCTAGCGCAGAGTTGCAGTGATCGAATGTGAATTATCATTGAGTGCTGACTGCTGATATTGACTAGCATGTTAATAATTAAACACGCAGGTTAGACGCATGGCGCGCCTTTGCCCCTACTTCACCTTTAGCTGCAGCTGCCGCTGGCACTTACCGGGCATTCGCTGTCTTATCTTACTGCCAGTTACTAGCCTCCATTCCATTCCATTTATTCGTGTAAAAGACAGTTGTCAGAACGCAATGGTACATCAGTTAAAATTGAAATATAACAGTACAATTAACATGCATTTTTTTTGTACAGCATCCTAGTAATAAAGTTCTTTTCCGCTAAATTCCCCCTCTTCTCCGGGATCGTTCTGTCATTACAACGTGTTCGCAAGTTGTAGGTGATGTCAACGCGCTTTGATAACAGTTCATGAAGAACATGGTTATTGTTACGCAAAACACAGTCAAATAAGTTATCATCTGCACGTCAGTTATTTCGTCAGCGGTCTGCTGTGACGGATACAGTCCTGAACGCGCACCATGGCGGAGGAACGCTTCCACTCGTTGACGATCTGTTGCCGACGCGAAGCCCCACCAGGCAGATGAAGCGTATATAGTTTAGCGACAACTGACTTGTTTTTATCTACAAGTTAATCTCTCTTCAATACCTAGGCCGATATATTGCAGTAGGCCTATTTGTTTTTCCGGTGTTGTCACAGTCACTTCTGCTAGATAACCAACCAACATGCTTTGGTTTGAAAATCACCGATCGGTCATTTCGACTGCATCACTTCATCGTTTGAGTTAGCTTTGTGATGCATTTCGTCAGCCTCATCCAAGTCAGACTACTTCTGTTTCATCTCTTTATGCACATGTCAGCTCATCATCGTTATACTCACCACTCTCACCAGCCATTATCCTTACGGGTTGTATGAATTTGCAAGTAATTGAATATGCAAGTAATGGATTTTGGCAGTAAATCGGCTGTCTTGGAATTTGCATGTATAGGACTTTGACGGTAAAGTCAAATTTGTAGCGGACGTTGGAATCTGTAAGCAGTGGAATTTGGCAGTAAAGGCAACATAGATGGAATGTGCAAGTAAAGGAATTTGCCGGTAAACGTAAAAGGTACGGAATTAGCAAATAATGGAAATTAGCAGTAAATGTTTGAGGTAATAGAATTTGACAGTAAGGTTAGTTAAACAAGACACTGCTGCACTAAAGTCGACTGAGAACTTAGTTAAAATGAAGTACACTGCTATAGTTTGCAGTAAAATCAATCACGATAAAAATCGTTAAGTTACGCTCAACCTAATACAGTTGCATAACGATAGTTATGTCAGATCGGCACAATGGGCAACGAAGGTGCATGCGCTGCAGTTCATCAGTGCATCGCCTACAAAAGCGGGAGTGTCCACATGGAACCAGTGCCAGTGGTGCTTGGGCTCCAGCAGACATACTTCGCAAACTGCACGCTCTGCAGTCGTTACTGGCGGCGCGACAACATCAGTCCTTGGTCTATTTTTGTAGTCCCTTTACAGTCAGCTTTGTCGCACTTAAAATATATTACTCCTTTTTTTCTTACAGTAGGGCCTACTGCGAGTACAGATGACTGTTACATGCATACTTAAATCCACGCGATTTACTTAGCCGTCGTAGGCCTACTCCATATTAACGCAAAGTCCTGTACGCGGATATCAGGTCCCGTACAGTAACTATCAGGCACACATTGTGCAGAACGGAATGGGTTCAGAGCTGCTCTGCGACTAGTTTTCGACAGCATGAACGTGCAATCCGCTAACAACAAAATTGACGACATTATCGCTATGAAGCGCGACCAGCAGCTCGACGTGATGTGTCTGTGCGAAACCTGACATGACCCTGATTCAGTCAGCATTCGGCGTCTACGTGCAGAAGGGCTACACGTGTTGGAGTGTGCGCGTCCCCGGACGAAGGCCAAACAAACATCTCTCGCTCCTGCTCATGGAGGCGTCGCAC
>Ga0209149_1001032_pt1 | contig 13257 bp, 8 predicted proteins | sample WorMetTyACAVOLI2_FD_187423 | JGI IMG/M metagenome (GOLD analysis project Ga0209149, IMG submission 187423) | Marine gutless worms symbiont microbial communities from Max Planck institute for Marine Microbiology, Germany - Olavius algarvensis... ... | reverse complement strand
GACGTTAGATGTAGAGATGTGTGTAGAGATGGGTAAGTAAGTAAGTAAGTAAGTAAGTAAGTAAGTATCGTACATTTATAGAGCGCATTACGTGAGACACCCCTAATGCGCTAAATGGGTAATATGTAGAGTCTGTGTGTCCGTCAGCACGATAACTTGACAATTACAAATCAGTAGATTAGATAACCGAACGTTACGCTCCGTCAACGTACTGGGTTTTTTCGTCCTTAGTAATAACATAAAGAACGGTTTTATCTGATGGCCTTGTAATCTGGATTAAGGTTCATCCATAGTCATTGAACATGATGCCGATCGATAGGTCATATACGAGTCCCTGAGCTATTAGGCGCTGCAAAAATATTGCCGAAAAGTTCAAGTATCTGCGTATGGTGCAACAAAGTAATAGACAGACGACAAACGGACGGCTCATGACATAAGCCAAACGTAACGTAACGTAGTAACGTCCGCTAAAAACTATTGCAGATATCTGCTTTCTGCTTGGTAGTCACGTAGATTGCAGAAAAATCTCGGACGCATTCGCACGACAAGATCACAGATCAAGGTTAAGGTCATTTTCAGGAGGGTTTAAGGTCACTTGGAAACGTTATGAACTATTCCGTCGCGGGTAGTGGGATTCCAACCGTGATGAGGATGTTGTGTCTTGCACTGATTTTTAAATATAGGCATATACTGATAATTGACCGTAACGTTTGGCTATCTATATTATTTGGGCGAATGAAGATGCTTGCTTACTTGCTTGTTTAACGACGACGACAGCCGTAATAGTTGCCTTCCTTAATCGACATTTCCAGAGCTTTTGAATATTTTATATTGGTGACAATAGTCGCTAATTGTCTCACGCTGGCCATCAGCACTCCATACCCGAAGAACGACTCGGACAAAGTGAATGGCGTCCTTGTATGTACATTATCGTATACTAGGCCATATATTATATAGTGCGATCAAAATTTTGAAACTCATTACCATAAATTTAAATGGCAGAGAACAACGCAAAATAAGCTCATCTGCCGCACATAAACCACGCGATGTTAACCACACAGTCTACAAGAAGCTCAGCTATCACAGAGAGACCGCGCGATGCTTTGTGTCATTCAGTATTTCGTTTAGAGTCACTCAAGGGTGTCATTCGAAATAACACCATTGAGCAGGCCATCTGTAAGTCCCTATTATTATTCCATTGTATCTGTATCTCGTAGCGTTTCTGAGATATTCAGCGTCAAATAATTGCTTAACTTCGAAATCTGGGATGGGAGTCGTAATTTTTTCATATCCGCTTTTTCAGCGTCCTCGTTAGAGGGTCCCCATCGGAATATTGCCATGCCGTTTGGTGCAGAAAAAAGCTAGAATGGTGTGGCTACCCTACAGTTGGAAAAGTTTGATGATATATTTAGCCGTGTCGATATAATACCGGCTTGTGACAGACGGTCAGAGACAGACATCTTGCTACAGCAAACTCCGCGCTATGCATAGCATCGTGCGGTAAAAATGTCGTAATTATCGTTCTGCTTCCGACAATGACGGTCAAATGCTGTTATCAACGACGTGCGACGATCGCATCGTGTTGACAACACCTTTGATTCAAATACATCATGACAGAATAGCGAAAAACACATGAAAAATATAGAGCTGGACAGCACGGGCGATATGGAGTACGGGAGTGCAACGATGCTGTCCATCTGTTCGTCTGTCTGTCTGTTTGTCTGTCGCCAAAATGCAATAAACGCGATTTTCTCACAAACTAAGCAATCTAGAGCGTGTCATACTTAGTGTCATTTAGTGTTGCGTATGTTGTTGTATTGGTTTTGTAGTTTTTAAGGAAAATTAACTCAAACAGCAGCCACGGTAATGACTATGTATTAGCAGACACACGACAATTGCAACGACACTGCAGCAACTGGACTGTTCTATCTACGCAGACAATATATGACGCGCGACGCTAGCAATCGCCGCAACAGCAGCAGCCTAACAGTTCAGTGATGGCTATGGTCTCTATTGACGACCTATAGGAGTCATACATGGGCTTTTCAAAGAACCCATTATTGGACCCCTAAAATCCAAGATGGCTGAGATCCGCCATCTTGAAAATCGACATGACGTCATTTTTTTCTGTCGAGGGTGATCCGATTTGGATAACATTTCTCAGACTGGTGCAGAATGTCATGTCGTCGACTGCGGTTATATGGTCGAAATCGAAACCAGATGTAGAATTCCAATATGGCGGACGTTTGGGCGATTCAATAGCATGTCATCCCAGAGCCACGTATCACATTGCAGGGTGCTGCCACTTGGTGAATTCACTGTCATGATTCCAGAGCGACATGCCACATTGCAGGGTGTAAAAATCCCATCCGCCATATTGAAAATCGTTTTTCGCCATATTTTATTTTTTTTGTTTTTTAATGCAGCTTGGGCTTTGACGAGCGGCGGCTTTCGTATCGTTTCCGATACACTTGTTATAGTCAAGTCTTGCGTATATCGGCACACTGCAGGGTAATGTGCCGACTGCCGATACGCAAGACTTGCCGATATCCAGTAAGTAAGAATTAAGAAATATTAACATTAGAATGTGCTGTTATGTTCGGACAAAGGCAAATTTCCTTAATGGAGTAAAATAACCGTTGCGACTATTTTCGCCATCTTTTTTTTCATACGAGACCCAAGTCCATAGACTACCAGGCGGCATAAATATGTTCGTGAAAAATTCGCTGTTTGCGCATTTTTACGCGCGTCAGAGACAGACAGACTAAGGCAAGAGGTTACTTCGTAACACTCGCTAAAACTGTTAGTTTGTAAAGTAATAGTAATTGTACGTTCGACAGCCTGCTCCGGGATATCTTTCTCTTTCTCCTTTGGGGTAGTACACGCTCCCACCGCATGCCAGCGCTGAGGCCTGCATCACAGGCTGGCCCAATGCGCAACCCCAGGGAAGGGACTAGTGTAATGTAGCGCGGCACTATCCGGCTAAGCTGATGGTGTGTGTAGTGTGTAGTTGTTGTGCGACCTCTCCTTATAGAGAGGTGTGTAGGGCTAAGGGAGGGATCAGGAGTGGAGTGACCTTGTGCCATGATATTTACTTCGCTCGGCTTATAACCACTGTTTCTCTGGCGGCTAATACCTACTGCATGATGGACAGCCTTAGCTCATGCGCACCTCGGACCGTGGGGCCCTGGATCCAATTTAGCGGTGCGTGTGAACAGAGCCATTGATGACCGGCCAGCGCATACAGCAGGATGTCATCTGTTATCAGTGGTTCAAGCAGCGACTAATAATGAGCGTCTCTAAACCCAGCATTAGCCAACGGTCACAGACTAAAGAGGACACCATCGAACCCTCTGTGCCTGCCCCAGAATTTAATCTCAAAGCATACGTCGCTATTACCTGACACAATGATCCAGCCAGCCCGGGCCTTGAACCCAGATTCGCCGATCACCGTAGCCAGGCAGCGCGTACCGCGACGCTACCAATAGCGCCTCCGGGGCAGGCTCTGCGCCGGGATCTACGCTCCGTATGTGTCTGCATCTATTTATAGATAGTCACTTTGCATAAGACATAGACCTAACATATTAGATTTAGCGGGTATATTCAGACGATGGCAAATTACGTTAACGAAATAATCTTTGCGAATGTCTTCGCATATTCACAGGAGACCCAGGTCCGTGGACGCGCGCGTGTGAACGGGCTGTACTTGTGTGACATTTAGTCTGGTAGCTGCTGGAACAACAGGTCTAAGTCGTACGTAGTGTCGGTAATTGAGCTGGCCTCTCGCCTGGCACTGATTATTGGCGTCGTGATTACCACACGAGTGCGTATACCGTCGACCGTTGTTCGGTAACTATAGCAAGCCTCACACGTGCACGAATTTTGTTCTCGCAATGCCCCGATATATGGCATGCCAAGTGGTGCCATTTTGGTGGCACGAAGTCTGTCAATGTAAAGTAAATGTAAATGTAAATGTAAAATAATACGCACTTCAACAAAAGTTCTCAGAGGTGTCCGTAGGGCTGTGTGAAGAGCTGGGATTTTGACTCAGCTATAAATTGTCCACGACTAATGGATGATGAGCGGAACTGTGATGGAAGCGCGTTCCAGACGGTTTGGGCTGCAACGTTAAGACGGCAAGATGACGCAGAGCTTGCGCCATGTCGTGCCATCTGTCACGCATACGTTACGAACTGCTCACGAAATGCGTGACACCCAATGTCACGCATGTGCACTAAAAAATTCCGTCGTGACAAGTCGTGACACCTTGGAAATAATTTTTTGAACATTTCAAAATTTTCGCCACGACGTGGCACGCACTACTTCACCTGACCCGCATCGCCACGCATCCCACGCACGCTGTGACGAGTTTTTCTCTTATTAGTACACCAAATTGCGTGGCGTGGCGCAAATGCTTTGGCGTGCCAGTGTGAGGATTGCTTATGCCAGAAATTAGGAACGTTACCTGCGGCAACAGTTCTGTGTTGAAAGCAATGTACGTCCAATGTACGAGGCGGTTGTTTCCCTTTCGACGTTTTGTCGCGCGACTGCAGCCTAGCCAGCAGTTGCGCGGCTTATACCGTCGTGCGGTGTCTGTCTGTCTGTCCGTCTGTCACGTTCGTGTATTGTATCAAAACGAGTAAACGTAACCACAACTTTTTCACCATCGAGTAGCCACACCACTCTAGTTTTTCCACATCAAACCTTCTGGCAGTATTCTGACTAAAACCCCCTAACTGGGACGTCGAATGAAGGAAGCATGGAAAAATCGCGATTTTCTACCAGTATCTCGCTGTATCTCGGAAATGATACAAAATAGGTCCATAGTTACTATCGAATGCCAATAGGAACTCTATGCGAGCTATCGAATGGTGTCATTTCCAATGACCTTGAGTGCTCCTGATCCAGGTTTCAAGGTCGCGATATTTTCAACGTCAAATAACTCGACAACGGTATACAGTGTACACGCTTCAGTTTTGGTACGCTGATTGACACGAAGCTTACAGAAGCCAGGCCCGAAGCCAAGGGGGGGGGGGTCGGAGCGGTCGGACGACCCCTCCAGCGCTAAAAGGTCACTTTTCTGCGAACTGTTCGAGCGCTAACATCTTGAATATCGTCCGTCTGTGAAATAGAATTAATAAAATCGAGTAGACTGACCATGTAGAGTCGAGCTTTGACCACAAAGTAACGTCATCAATCATTATTATTTTAAAAATCGAGGTTTCCCCTAGACCTAGACAGCCACTGTGAACTCCAATTTTCAAACCACGATAAAAAGTCCAAAATCTGAGGAAAACGACCCCCGTTATCAGAAGGCTGGCTACGGGCCTGGAAGCGACGGACAATGGCGCTGGGATCATGCCGTTCGCTAGGCGGTAGCACCGTGAAATGGGGCATGGGGCGAGGTATGCCTCGGCTGGCATCACTTGCTAGGCTATGTCTGCGCGCCAACATACGCAACGACTGTGATCGCAGCTACAACGTTTACGCTGTTCAGTCTGTCCGAAAGACGACGTTAAGATTTCGATTAATTCGACCGATTGCCGGTGCTCTTTTCGCGTAGGCCTACATACTTGCTGGAGTAGCTAAATCAACCGGTTTTTTGACGCCATCGATCAGTGTTACCGTATCGTATCACACACGCAGTTGATCAACGCTGAAATACGAGATAGTTTCGGTGCACATTTCTGGTATGCTGTCGCACGCACGTGTTCTAGTTGATGTCTACACCCGGTCCGTATTAATCTGTGTTCCATCCATCCATCAATCAATCCAATCATTTGTTTAAGCAGTGCGAGCAGACATTATAAAAAAGAGAAAATCAATTAAAACATACAATATAGGGCTGGATGCCAAGGCACACGTAGGACTGTTAGACCGCTTACACGTGGCCCATAAAAATAATACTAAAATTAAAACGATTTACAATAATTAACTCCGAAACACACATACTCACAAACATATAAAACACATAAAACATTAAGAAAATGTAGAAAATAGAAATTAATTCAAGAATGTGTGTTATTAACGCTTTCCAAGTGTAATAGTTTGCTAGCCTCAACGCATTTTAGACGACTTACAAACAACGATAACTCTTTTGCTGAGACTACGTCTTCACTTAGCGAGTTCCATACATCAATCACACGAACAGCGTACAAATGTTGTCTACAGTTTACTCGCGATGACGGGACATAATAGTTTGAGCGAATGGCCGCGCGTTGTATGGTCATAGTTGGTTGCGTGGCACAGTTGGTAGAACGTCGGTCTTTGACCGGCGAACTTTCCATGTCCTGCGCTCGACCTGCAGCTGATGGGTGTGGGTAAACCGTCCGCTGTAGGTCAGCCAACCAGGCCGACTCAGCCTTTCATCCTTTCGGGGTAGATAAATGAGTAGTAGGCTGCAATTAGATATGCGCAACCTCAGTCTGGGGAAGCGCCATCCGGTAAACGCTTACGAGGTAAAGGCAGGCATTGGTGTAATTGCAATTTGCAGGTAAAACTGTGTGATCCATGCCTGAGCGCCTTGCGTGTAATACAAAAATGAGCGCTATATAAATACACTTATCTTTACCTTTACCTTTAAACAGTAATAAAAAAATCTATCACAAGGTAAAAGAATATAACTACAACACTAGCTTCACCTAATCCGACACGACAAGGATCTACAAGAACCTACAAGATTGTTACGATCTGCGTATGTTATTATAATTTTATTATTATTATTATTATTATTATTATTTATTATTATTATTATTATTACATCCGCCAATTATGCGATCGGTGCTGTTTTCAGTGTGCAGAATTGCTGCAATGGTATAATCAACCGATTTCATTAAAAGTTGGTGTTATGATTGGGCCTACCAATCAGAAGAACTGATTAACCTTTGGTGGTGATCTGGTCCCAGATATCGATTCTGGATTACTTTTCAACTTCCATCACTATTTGCCGAATAGGGGATTTTAGGAGATTTATTAGCATTTCTCATACAGTCACCGACCGATTTTCACGATACTCGGTGAATTGACTGACGCCGACAAGATAATGAATCCATAACATTTTGGAAGCGATCCGGTAGATATACGGGTCCAAATACGGATTAATCCGGAAATCTGGATTCGAATCCTGGATCACTTTTGGTTGAGGTTTAGACGCCTTGGCGAAGGTTTGCTCTCTCTGAGCACAGTCTAATTTGTATAATAATTATTATTGTGATGCTGATGTAGCGTGATCAATGTTGACGATGGTAGGAGAAACTGGAGTACCCGTTTGTAGTCATCTTCACATCGGAAGCGATCATAAAGATCATAGCGTACGGGTTTGTTCTCCACGACGGCGCCTACTTGCGCAGCGGCTGGAACATACTCGATTTCGTCATCGTTGTCGTCGGGTAAGTCACCAGCTCAATAGTCTCCGAGTCGTCAGTTTATACGTACGAGAAGCTTAGCTGTCCCAGAGAGGCCGCGCGACTGTGACTGTCGTTGAAACTTTGAAGTGTAGCTTAAGGGTCACTCAAAGTCATTTAAAATGGTACCATTAGAAAGCTTGGGTACGGTTTCCTATTCGCATTCTATAGCAACCGTGGCCGTATCTTTAGCCGTTTCGGCACGATACACGAACTTGACAGACACCCAGCCATGCAGACACCGCACGACAGGAAGAGCCGCGCTATGCAGCCTCGCTAGGCTGCAGTTGTCGTGCAGCAAAATGTGTTGGATTCCCGCGCAAGTTCTTACTGGCATCAGTGTTGTACGAGTGCCGGTAAACGCCAGTGTAATATTGCGCTCACAGTTAAAGCGAGCGACATGGCTATGCATATCCAATGGAAATCTGTCACATTTTATTTTTATTGTACTTTCGGCATATTATTTAGTATTAATTGTAACGGGTATTATAATTAAAACAAGCAGTGTGGCCGCCGGGTGCGGCCGACACGGTATGCCCTCGACCGTCTCCAACCCTCACCTTTGACCGTTTGACCTCGAAACTGGTGTGCGAGTCGTATCAAAGGTGGGAAACCTTCCTTCCAAATTTGGGCACGCTAGGCCTTTGGGTTCTCGAATTATTCGCTATATACGCGACGGACGGACAGATGGACAGACAGACGGAGAGACAGACGGACGGACGGACAAAAGCAACGCTTATTGCCCCCTTCCTTACGGTCGGGCAATAATAAGGAAAGTGATGACAACTGTGGGAAGTAGAGTAGGATGTGTAAAATTTGTTATGTGAAATTATGTTATGCTCGATTGAGTTCGCTCGGGGTCTTTTTATACCTTCATAAACCAGTGTTAATCTATCATACAGGCAACGTAGTCCCCTGCTCAGGGCCCAACAGGGTCAAAGAGCCCCACGGAGCCAAACAGTTCCCAATGGGCCCAATTTGTCATCATTTTATCGCCCAATTATATGCATAAAATTTTGTCGACTGGGAGCTATGCACCTTCGTGATGTCTCAGGAGGGTCTCAAAACTGGGATGACGAGGGCCTCTTTAAGCCGACCCTGACAAAGACACATTATAAACAGTAGTTACTTGCTACGAAGTACACCAATAATCTGTGTATAGATGATATCAGGTGTATAGAGCGCTCGTTGCTGATGACATGTTTCAGTATCGTTAGTATCTGCCTGCCGTACATCACCGACAGTCAAGTGTTCGACGTCAAAGCTCTACGAGCGTTCCGCGTTCTTCGACCTCTCAGGCTCGTCTCAGGTGTTCCCAGTAAGCGACATGTCAGTTTCAGTCAAACGTAATGGTAAAGGTAAAGGTAATTGGGATTTATATAGCGCCTTTGTTGTAATACACTCAAGGCGCTCAGGTACGGATCACACAGTTTTATCATACCCGCCTTTGCCTCGTAAGCGTTCACCAGACGGCGCCACCAGTGGTAGTGGTAGCAGACATCTAATTGCAGCTTACTACTCATTTTTAGACCCCGGAAGGATGAAAGACTGAGTTCGCCTGGTTGGCTGACCTATAGCGGACTGTTTACCCACATAAGTGCATTTGCACTAGCTTTATTACGCCGCGTTAGCCAGGGGACGGTTCTATTGAACATTTTAGGGGCTAGCCCCACGGCTCGTATTTGTGAGTTTGTAATACGGTGTGAATGGCGGTATTACACCATCATAAAACTAAAAAAACTACTCGACCCAAAGGGGTCGAGAATGATGCCTCCGCCAAGCCTCCAAATCTATTTCTGCCTTGTGTGACCTGGACCTTTGACCTCCTGACCCAAGGTTGATCACTGTCACTTCATACTCTTGCCCCGTCTGCCAATTAGCATCAACACCAGTTCACTCGTTTTCAAAAAAAATCGTATTCAGAAGTTTATTATCTGACGAAAGATTAACGGACGCATGGACGAACGAACGGACATGTTCTGGGCTGGTAGAGGCACACAATTTGGTGCCAAATCAACATTTCAGGGTCTGTTCCCGCTGGCCCCATCCTAAAATCGCCCCTGTCGTTGCCTCCGTCAAGAAAATTATGCATTTGTCTCGGTGTATTTGTCTGCGAGCTGGATACTCAGAAAAAAATTGAGAAAGAATTTTCGTGAAGTTTTCGACACGGCAAATCTTAAGCGAAGAAACAAGAACTTAGCTATCGCAAACAGATCGCGCGTCAGCTGCGCACAATACGTTGAGGGCAACTATAGGCCTAAATTTTACACCGTGACTCTGTAATCTAGATTAAGGGTCACTCAGGGTCACTGGAAACGGAACCATTGGATAGCTCATACACGACTTATTATTAGTCGAGTTATTTGACGTTAAATATTATCGTGACCTTGAAATATGAATTAGAGGTCACTCAAGGTCATTGAAAGTGCTACCATTTGAAAGCTTGGGTACGATTTTTTATTCGCCTTTCATAGTAACTATGGCCTATCTTTAGCCATTTCGGAGATATTCAGCGTCAAAGAAAGGCCTGACCCTGAAATCTAGGTATGGCGTTGTTTAAGGTCATTGAAAATGGCGTGGTTCGATAGACCATGCATGACTTTCTATTAGTGCGCCATTGTAACTATAGCTCTATCTTGTACCATTTGCTAGTTATTTGACGTTGCAAATTTCGTGACCATGAAATATGCCTCGAAGGTTACTCAAGGTCATTAAAACTGGCGCCATTCGAAAGCTTGGGTGCGGTTTCCTGTTTGTCTTCTATAGTAACTATGGCCGTATCTGTAGCCATTTGTGAGATATTTAGCGTCAAAGAATGGTGTGACCTTGAAAACAGTGTTAGGGTCGTTCACGGTCATTAGAAATGGCACCATTTGATAGATCGCGTACGAGTTCCTATTCGCCTTCCATAGTAACGATGACGCTATATTGTATCGTCTGCGAGATATAGCGACTTATTGGTAGAAAATCGCGAAATTTTTATACCCAGCCTGTTTAGCGCCCCAGAAAGGGGCGACGGCGTCGGAATTTCGTGAAGATGTTTGATGCTGAAAAAATATGACGATATGTTAAGCCGTTTTCATCTGATACCGGAACGTTACGGACAGACAGACAGACGGACAGAATTGCTATATCAATATCGCGCGTCAGTATGCCGACGCGCGATAAAAAAATGAATAAATTTTGTGGATGATCTAGGTTCGGGTCCACAATTATTGTCTTTCTGCTGACGTGCGAGCGCTACTTCACTATTTTGTTGCTAAATGTGGGCTGTATAGCCTGATTTCAATACATCACTTTATTTGCTCGGAAACATTGTACATTGAACTAAAGGTTGGTTCAACGAGACTGTAGTATTAGAGCTGGACATCAAGACGCAGAACAGCCTGGCGCTTACAGTTGCCCAATGTATATGAACAGTTAAATGACACACATGCCATATCAGTACAACAGCGCTGACGCTACGAACACTTAAGAGGAGTAGATGGAAGAAACTCAACTGTCGCAGAGAGGCCCCGCGACGTGTCTGTCGTTGAGACCTCGAAATGTAAATTGGAGGTCACTCAAGGTCATTGGAAACGGCACCATTCGAAAGCTTGGGTACGATTTCCTATTCGCATTCCGTAGCAACTATGGCCGTATCTTTAGCCGTTTCGATACAATACACGAACATGACAGACACCCAGCCAAACACCGCACGACAAGAGTCGCCAGGCTGCAGTAGCGCGGCAAAAACAATACAATTCAGTAACCGCATAAAATTTACTGAAAAGGTAAAATTAACAGTGGACGATAGAGAATTTCACACATCATTAACCCTTTAATCGCCACATTAAAACCGCAGAGCAACGGACCATCATATAGCAATACTATGATTGGTACACTGGCTGTTGATGGGTAGGCTGTTACATTTGGTACAGCAAGTAGGGGACTGGGCGGGCCGCAGTCCGACCAGGGCCCTCCTCGCTGTACCAAATGTAACATCCCACCCATCAACGGCCGGTATACCAACTTCGTTATTCGATGTGGCACTCTGAGTCTAAAGGGTTAATACAGTTTGCGAAGAAACTGGATCTAACAGAACATCGGCAGTTATGGTTTATATACTTTGCACGTATGTCCACGTGTTATGGAGGAGGAAGAGAGGATAATAAACCATCAGATGCCACGCCAACGAGTCTAAAACTATTTTATAACACTGCTTCAATCTATGGGATGTTGCCGCAGTTCAAGTTATAGCTGTAGGCGTTGGCCATGTATTGCAGTATTCTAAGACCATAAGCCTCTTGCCGAAACGCCTCTGTGTTTTTTCGATGGCCCGAGTGTCATGTAGGCTATGATGTACCGGTTTAACATTGCGAAATAAAACGATTTTAGTATTCCTTCGCGGAGGCTTGAACTGACGTTGGGAGACCAATACACTGACGGTCCGAGAGTGTAAAAAGTAAGGAGGACCGCCCCCGGTTCCCATGGTGATTGAAGGTTGCTGTACAACTGACTAATGGACGGTGTTAAGCGTTAGACGCCTGTTTGTGTCAGGTCTCCAGGTGGTGTTGAATTCCATTCTTAAAGCTATGGTTCCACTGCTGCACATCGCCCTGCTCGTTTTGTTCGTCATGATCATCTACGCCATCATCGGTCTTGAGCTTTTTTGTGGAAACCTTCATAGCACCTGCTACATCAACGGCACCGGTAAATGCTGCGACTTCAATCACACAAAAACGTGCTTTATTTGACGCTCAATTTTGTGGTCATTTTCTTTTTTGCTATCATTGGTTGTAGCCGCGTGTCCAAGTAAACCTCTGAAGGTTGCTGTAGCGATGTTTTTACGGGTATTTTTTAGAAATTCGCTATTCTTACTTATTTATTTTTATTCTAAAAATCCATTTGTATCATTTGCGCTATAAAGCGAGATATAGGTCGAAAATTGCGATATTTTTCACACGCCCTTGTACATATTACCCCTTCCCCCCTGAGGAAAGCTGTCACGAATATTTTCGCCCTGTTTTTTTCACCATCGAGCCAGATGGATAGCTACAAATATGGTGCAAAATGTTGCGGAAAAGTTCAACCCTCTGCGTAGGGTGCACCAAAGTTACAGACGATATACAGATATACAGATAGACAAGTGATAACAGACGGAATTGCGATAACAATAGCTGAACGTAACGAACGCAACAAAAGTTTAACTCTCACGAATACGTACAACCGATATTTCATCAGCGGCACATTTAACCCTTTATTGGGCACACGTAGTTATAGTGCCACATCGAATAATGTAAAGTTGGTGTGGTACAGTGGTCGTTGATGGGTGGGCTGTTACATTTGGTACAGCGAGGAGGGGACAGGGCGGGGCCGCAGCCCGCCTAGGCTCCTCCTCGCTGTACCAAATGTAACAGCCCACCCATCAACGGCCAGTGCACGAATCACCATATTGCTGTCTGTTGCTCTGTGGTTTTGATGTGCTCATTAAAGGGTTCAGCTTTTGAATCTGTTTAGTATGGAAGATTGGTATTTGTATTGCAGTGCGTAATACTGTTGCCAAATACACCGTCAGCAGATTACAGTTAGAAAGAATAGTCAGAAACAAGCAAAACTAGATGAGTAATGCAATCAGCTTAATATCATATTTGTGTGAAATAAATTGTGCTGTCTTAATGGGGGGAGGGATGACCGAGTGGTTAGCGTCACCGGACCGGGATCGAAAGGTCGTGGGTTCGAATCCCGGTGTCGCTAGGAGTGATGGGCAGTGATCACTCACTCACTCACTGCTGCGCTTGACCAGCTGAGGGTCGTAGCGTCCTCCACATCGAACGATCCTGGCCCGCGATCCAGGCAGCACCAACAGATAGGC
>Ga0209149_1001031_pt1 | contig 13258 bp, 10 predicted proteins | sample WorMetTyACAVOLI2_FD_187423 | JGI IMG/M metagenome (GOLD analysis project Ga0209149, IMG submission 187423) | Marine gutless worms symbiont microbial communities from Max Planck institute for Marine Microbiology, Germany - Olavius algarvensis... ... | reverse complement strand
TCGGTATGCACTTTGTGTGGTATTAAGGCTTGGCTAACAGTAGTTTGCTGAAAAATTCTATTATTTCTGAATGTAATGTAAGAAGGAACTGATTAAGGTGACGCCATGCGACAAACACTGTGGGGGGCCGTACATACATAGTCAAGCAAAAATGTTGCAGTGTTCGAACTGGAACTATAATAATTCTGGTGTCATTATTTTCTTGTTGATAATTTTTCAATTCTTAATGGGTTCACTGTTGTTTTCATGTAATTGTTCAGGAAATAGACAGAATGAATGAAGAAAATGAGCGTCTTCGAGACAGAGTTAAACAGATCGAGCGGCAGGTTCGTGCCTCTTCTAATGTAGAACATATACAACGCGTTGTTATATGTTACATACTAGTAGCCTCGAGATATTGTGCAGTAAAACAAAAATCTCGACACTCAAAATACTAAAACTTTCAACAAAATTGTGACAGATGTCTGATCAATCAATGAATCAATCAGTTTTATTTGCTGATTTGAGTTTTTTTGTTAATCATGAAGTTGATGGATTAACCAAGCCACCGTATTATATAACCAGTGTACTTTGTGTGTTTCGTTGTAAAGACGTTGGTGATTCAGCAGGAGAAGAGTCAGCTTCAGTTGGAACTTGAAAGAGCCAACAAAGAGCTGGCAGCTCAGTGTGGCAAAGCAGTAAGTGGTATTGCTGTTGATTGCTGCTCATCGTCTCCACTTACATTTAAGAACACGAGCAACTTCTTTATCTTGCATATTTTAGTTAACCCTTTAATGGGCACAATAGAACCGCAGTGATTGGTACACTGGCCATTGATGTGTGGGCTGTTACATTTGGTACAGCAAGGAGGGGCCTGGGCGGCCTCAGCACTGGGCAGCTTAATTGCTGCCTGCTCCGCATGGAAGAGAAGAGAGAGGGGCCTGGGCGGGATGTGGCCCCGCCCAGTCCCCTCCTCACTGTACTATATGTAACAGCCCACCATCAACGGCCGATGTACCAACTTCATATTATTCAATGTGGCACTATAATTCCCTCTGCCCTTTAAAGGTTTAATCCAGAGTTCCATCTGCAATATATATCAACAATTTAAGTTAATATTTGCTGTTGTTGAGATCTTGTAGTGATGCATTTTTTAGATGTCATCGGCATGCTGTCCATTGCTATTAATTACCTCCGACACAGGAGGAGGTAATTGCGTTTGCCTGCATTCGTCTGTCTGTCTGTCTGTCAGCAAGATTACTGAAAAACATGTGCATGGATTTGGATGAAATGTTACATGTCGACAGATGTCGGGACACCTTTTGAGCCCGATCCGGATTCTAGTCCGGATGCCGGAACCAGATTACTTTCTCCGATATCGTATGCACTGCAACGCGGATTTTTATTACGTCGGGAAAATCCCGCATACAGGTATTGGGCACCCATCGCTGCAGTGACATGTGGTTATAAAATGGTTTTATTCCTGCGAGCCATGGGAACAACTTTGTACATGCGCTCCACCGAGTGCCCTTCTAGTTTGCTCTGTGACTATCACTGCTCCACTGCTTGTTTGTGATACGTCAATGTGACATTAGCTGTGAGTGATGTTTATTGAATTTCAGCCGGACACTTCGTCTCAAGACTTAGATAATCTGCGTCAACAGATGGCTGGATTGAAGTCAACTCTTGATGAAGTGAGCTCCCTTTTGTTCAGTCACAGTAGAGTCGCCCAAGTAATTTTGGCTCAGCAGCTTAGAATTAGCCTAAAATTTTGATTTTTGAATGAAGCAGCATGTTGACCAACAATATTTGGCAAACTAACAACCTGCCGACAGTCGTGGCTAACTAGTGTTTCACAACAAAAACATCTAACGCAAGAAAATGAAAATAGTAACAGCAGATTGTTAGCAAAGCAGTCGGCAAATAATCATATTTTCCAAAAAGTGTCGCATTGAGTTTTGTACAGAAGCTTATTAAAACACAAGATAGGCCTAAAGTGCCACACTTCATGCAATGCTACTGAGTCTGATTCTGCATTTGGAACTTACTGTGAAGGGCAGTTGCTGAAACCTGTGGCTAGTATGCTTCACATCTTGACTTGAGTTATTTCTGATCTTTCAATTTTAAAAAAATGGCACAAACATGAAATGGTCCGTCTTCTATCTTTCACATTTTCCATCCCATGTAGAATATATTTCTTTTTTGCTTCACGATAATACGGAACAGATTTTGACGAAATTCACGGGAGGTAATCACTACCATGAACAGATTAAATTGTTACATTTTGGGCAAAATTGGAACAGGAACAAGGGAACAGGATATGACACAAAATTCAAATCAACATCAGTCGGTTTAGTCACCGTGTCAAAGAGGTGCTGAGGTGTAGCGAATGAATTCACTGCACAGACTACAGTAGATGTGAGAGCGGACATAATTTCACATTTATTTAGATTTCAGTGACAAATTGTATATAAATATATTAAGAATTTTACAGTAATTTTCTTCATTTGTAGGACTATTATACAATATCTTTCAACAGCCAACACAGACACCTTCATTTGTCCATTCATTTATTGCATCTTTTTGGCAATACTGATACATAAAACATTTACAACAATTGTTGGACAAATGCAGCAGCGGAGGCATCATATGACCGCGTGCGGTCTTTAGCTCTGTATTTCTGCATATAAAATTACGAGGGTCATTCCATAAATACGTTACAGAAAGACATCATTCTGTTAATTTTCAAAATATAAAAATTTGGAAATATAGGTTTTGTAGGGAATTTAATTCCGGACATATACTGGAATTTTTATGATGATGACGTCATTACTGTGATGTCATTTGTACTTAGAATCTGGTCAGTCACTGTAGTATTTTGCCCAGCAGTTTTCTTTTGCAACTCGCAAGTGTTGAACAGCATTGTGAGTTAAATGAGAAAAGTGAACAAGCAAACATGTTTAAACGTCAAACATTAATGTTTCATTTTTCAATGTATCGTCCAAATTCGTGTAAACATTTATTCCATCACAGGTCAGTTTGACCGCATGAGGGAATCGACCACTGCAATTGTTGCATCGGTCGTCGAAACAACATGGCGACCAGGTTCTTCCTCATCAACAACACTTTGTTGACCATGAGCAAACTTTTTACACCAAACACGTATTGCTGGTCTTGTAAAATACTTGTCACCATATACTGGATGCATCTCAAGACTGAATGGCATTTGCGCTAAGTCTTTTGCCCACAGCAAACGAATAACAGAAGGCTGTTCCTTGTGGGATAATTTTAACGGCAACGTTGACATTATCTAACGTTTATAAATGATGTAACAGTGACGTCATTGTAATAAAACTCATAGCTTGTACACAGAATTAAATCCCCTACAAAATCTATATTTCGGAATTTTCATAGTCTGGAAATTAACAGAATGACGCCGTTTTGTAACTTATTTGTGGAACGACCATCATACTTTGATACTGCTGTTTCTTAACCTTTTCGGTGCTTTGACACTACTGGTTGGACATCAGGAAGGGCATCTGGTCATAGATTCCACTTTTGGAGACCTGTTGGAGAGATGACGTAACCCACAGTAACTCCAGGATGAGTGAGTAGGATTCAGTGTCCCACTCGACACATAGTAGGTCATTTTAGAAACGAGAAATTATTTCAGGAATGTAAGCTAGTTAAACAGTAACTGAAAGTAACAGTAATGACTACGTGAACTGTTTCTTTTAGTGTTTTAATAATTGTCGCGTTATTATCACGTTGTAGACATCGACTCATGGTAAAGCTCAAGCAGCTGCCATGCAGTCCGAGTTGACTGATGCCAAACACGAACTGCTGAAAATCCAAGAGATGTTGGAAATGGCAGAAAAGGTAACTTTTTCTAGAGACATGCTGCATTGTTCACGTAAAGTAACAAGTGAGTACAGTTCATAAGAATAGTCGTTATTAGCACATTTTGTCAGCAAAATGTTCTGTTTGTACAGTAAGTAGAGACAAGAAAATTGGTACTGCAATAAGAAGCTTTTGTTTGACTTTGGCTTCGTTAACGCAACGGACGATGATTGTTTTTGTTCACAACAGTTCCGACGGTTTCACTGTGTTGTCAACAGCCGTGGTCTGACACTTTAATATTTTAATATTTGAACATATTTTTATGCCCCATCGGGGACATTATGTTTCCACCTTGTTTGTCCCGGTGTCTGTCCCAATGTCCATCCTCATGAGTGTCCCTTGCCAACATCAGCTTACTCGCAGGGTGAGCCGCACTGGCCATAAGCCAGCAGACTGGCCATAGGTCAGTAAGGTCAGCAGGCTGGTGGCAGCATCACTGGCTGTAGGCAAGCCACGATGGCCATAGGCCAGCATGCTGTCCATGCAGGCAAGTCCATTCATGTGCCATAACTGCCATCATGGACTTGCCCGTAGGCAGACGAGTCCATTCCTGTGCAAAAATGGAATAGTCCGCAAGGCGGACAAGTCAATTATAGAGTGCCTGCTATGGGGGCATCAAATGATAACGGCCAGTGTTTAGCTCTCTAGTATTATTTGAAACCATAATATCACCCCAGGAGGCGTCGCGTCTGGAGCACGATCTGAATACCGCAACACAATAATATACACTGTGGGGCATAAAAAACGTGGCAGTAAACTTTTTGCAATAACTTTTGCGAATATTGGCCAATTTCAATATTTTTTGCATCAAAATAACTAGAAATGAATAACGCATTTCAGCGTACCAAAATGTCTTACTTCACCTTATGTATGTCAGCACACTACCTTACAAAATCAGAAAACAACGCTTTTTCAAATTTCACGTAAGCACTGAAACGTTTACATTAAAACATTAAAATACTGACATAAAATTCTCACAAGAAGTTTATAGGCCTAAATTATGTTCAAAATGTCTGCCTTCAGTGTCAACACAGGCTAACAGATGACGTCGCCACTGATCAATGACGTCATCGACAATGTGCTGTTCCAATCCACACCACATGGTGATAAGACGTCAGTAGTCGTCAGTAAACAATGACGTTTTATAACGTCATTACAAAAACACTGTTAAAATAAATAAGTAAGTAAATGAATGCATTTTGTTACAAATTTATTTCCAGTTATGGGAGTACAAAATTTGTCAAAATTGGTTAAGATTTACCAGAGTTATTGACAACAGTTTGCTGCCACGTTTTTTATGCCCCACAGTGTAGTGTTCCATAGTTTTTGAGATATGACCAAGGAGTGAACGGACACACTGACGTTGGCAAGCGTCAGGTATCTGGCCCTTACAGTGGGCCAGCAATAATGTATTATGTATATGTATTACTTTGACTGATCATACAGTGTTGCTGTTAGCATTCATTGCTTTTACTAACTTCTTTTGTGGAAACTTATGCTCCCGTTGTACTTCAGTCATAAATCTTATAAAAGATTTTTCAAATATTTGTCATCGGTACATCAGTATTTTAATTCCATGTCATTTTGTAGCGTTATTTTTTGACACACAGAGTTGCAACAAGCACGTATTATATCAGAAGCTGTGATCTCTGCTGTTGTTTTCTCTTGTTGAAGGAATTGGAGAAAAAAGTGAGCCAGACGGCACCATTCCAGAACCTCAAGCAGATGTTGCAGAAGAAAAACGATCAAATCAAAGATCTGCGAAGACGTCTTTCTAAGTATGTTTACACGCTTTTATTTGTGGATTGTCACCTGTTGTGTATTGCCTGACGAGTTACCTTTATGGTTATTTGTGTTACATATGCTAACAAAGTGTTTATGTATTGTTCTAGGTATGAGAAAGTGGATGACTAGACAAAGGTGCAATTGCTGTAGTGCACATCGCATCTAATGCGTATTTTCTGCGTTTTTACACTAACAGTTCTTACTACAAAGACGTGTATCATTGTAATGGTCTGGTGGTACGATTTCAATGTGTTGTTTAGATATCTATTGCATTTTGGCATTTGTCGTTATTATGCCGCCACTCACGATAGCGAGAGCGGCTTAGTGCGTCGGTGCTGTCCATCTGTTCGTTTGTCTGTCTGTCTGTCGCCAAAATGCAAAAAAACACAATTTTCTCAAAGACTAAGCAATTTAGAGCTATGGTCTCTATTAACGACCTATAGGAAGTCATACATCGGCTTTTCAAGGAATGCATTATTGAACTGCTAAAATCCAAGATGGCGGAAAACGCCATCTTGGATGTTGACGCCTGAAATGCAAAAACGTGATTTTCTGGAAAACTTAACAATTTAGTAAATTGTAATTTGGAGACTGGTGCAGAATGACATGTCGACTCCCTGATGTGGTTGAAATCAAAACCAGATGTAGAATTCCAATATGGCGGACGTTTGGGTGAATTCAATGGGATGTCATCCCAGAGCCACCTGCCACACTGCAGGGTGCTACCACCTGGCGAATTCAATGTCATGATTCCAGAGCTACGTGTCACATTGCAGGTGTTGCCACCGGGCGAATTCAATGGCTTGTCATCCCAGAGCCACGTATCACATTGCAGGGTGCTGCCACTTGGTGAATTCACTGTCACGATTCCAGAGCCACACGCCACATTGCAGGGTGCAGTCACCTGGTGAAATCTGTGTCATGATCGTGCCACATTGCAGGGTGTAAGAATTCCATCCGCCATATTGAAAATCGTTTTTCGCCATATTTAATTTTTTTTTGTTTTTCATGCAGTTTAGGCTTTGACGAGCGGCGACTTTCGTATCGTCTCGGATACACTTGTTTCTTAACACTGTTCTGACACATTATGCTGATGCGAAACATACCCACGCTGACCATGCTAACCCTAACCGTCAAGTGTTATAAACCGAAGTCCAGCAACCAGTGTATCAACTTGCTTGCGACCGTCACATTGGTTTGAGGACACCCGTGGTGTGAGTGAACGTCAAAAAAACGGCGAGATATTGGTCGAAAGTCGTGATTTTTCATACTCCAGCTGCGTTAATAGGATCCGGTTCGAATTTGGCTATAATCTTTTGCGTGCAAAAACTAGCAGGTGGGGTTACCAAAAGGTGATAAAGTTTGAGGAAATGATTATCCGTTTCGATACATTCGACGTTGAAGTTGAAATTTGACCCTGTGACTTTGACCTTTGAGCTTCAAAATGAATGGAGATGTAAGGGTCGCCAGATAGTAACTACCTACCAAGTTTGGTAGAAATATCTTCAGCCGCTTTTCTCTGTCAAGTGCAAACAGTCACACAGACGTGACTACTGGACGCTGTACCCACCACACTTGTCTAACGTCACCGTCAGCGTGGGTAAATATTTATTATGTACAGTGAAGATCGCCTGTGAACATTACTTTATTTCATGATCTACTTTCGTCTCCTATCTCTCAACACAGTGTCTAAAGTGAAATAACGTCCCATAACCCACTCCACTGAAGCGTGACCGAGCGTGACCAGTTGATCGCGCTGTTCGTAGGCCCGTGTTGGCCCTAGCATGACGGTCATGAAATAAGTACGTTATACCATAGTCTGGAGTAGTATACACTCATTACACTCGTGTATACCACTCCAGGCTACGGTATAACCTACTCGTAGCTGTATTGTTTACTTGTTGATGTAGCTGAACTAGCACTTAGGCATAATGTTCGAGTTTGAGTGTGTAGTAGTTGTGACGATGTATTTGAACTAAGCGTATTTATTATGTTCAGATCAGATGAGTGTTTGATGTCGGCAGTGACGTCGGTGTATTAATGTGCCAGTAAAGTTATCATTTGTTGTGGTCTCTGATATTACCAGGTGGCTCATAAAAACGTCACTAATAATTTTCTGCCTTAGAAAAGACACATTATAGTAAGCCTAGGCAGAGTTGCTTTGGCAGTTGGATAGAGCACTTTACTTAGTTGTCACGCCAGCGACGTCACTGAGAAATACTGGATGAAGTAGACAATAGACAGACACCAGAGGCTTTTGAACATCAATGCATCATCAACAGATGAACATCAATGTGTTCATGCAAGACAGTTCCTACGACAGAACACTCCATACTTCACAGCTGCTGATGAATAGGCATCATATTCTCCAGATCTTAATCCTTTAAATTACTGCATTTGGGATATCCTGCAGGATTTGGTGTACGAAGGCCGACGACTTCCGTTTGCAAATCTACAGGACCTCGAAGAGGCAATCAAAAACAATTGGAAGGAGGCCGAGCAGTACAACATCATTGCAAAGTTGAGGACGTTTTTTATGAGCCACCCGGTATTGCACAATCAGCGTATGGAGTCGGGCTATTTACTGCAGTCATCATTCAACAAGTTGCTCGCAGTTAGTGCGGGTGTTAGCAATTTAGTCCATTTGCGGATAAAGTAACTTCGTGGTCTTAACTGTTGTCCAGCGCTCCTAGCTACAGCCGAGCGCCGTCCACAGAATATCTGTAGTCAGCTACAGAGATCCTGTGCGCTGTCTATAGGCCTACCGCAGCTAATTGAGAGCTCGACTTATGTCAATCTTTATGTTTTAATTTTCCTCTTTTAGGCCGCGATATCTCCAAGACTGCAGAGCCGATCTTCACCAAATCTTCTAGGAAGATGGGAAATGCAATAGAAAAGTTAAGCTTCTGGTTTATGAACTCTTTCAGGGGTGGTAGGGAGGCTCAAAAAGGTCACTTTCGCTTGGGACCCAGCTTCGCCAAATGCAGCATGACGGCAAAACGGATTTACTTATCGAAAAAGAAAGCTGTCTGATTTTGGTGGGATAATTTATTTCTCTACTGAACGCCGAAAACCGCGCGAAAATCTGGCAATAGATTGGAATGCATGGCCAAGATCCTTTGGTGCATTTGTTCCAAGTCGGGGCATTGCTTAGTACAGAATGTGAGCTGGTTTCTTTCGCTAGGTTGCCTACTTTATAATACACCTTAGGCCTACCAGTACGACTAATTTAGACTTCAGCATCTGACTTGCATCTGTCTAAAATTTAGACTGATGTAGTCAGATAGGCCTACTGATCCGCATCAACACGCAGTGACGCGGGCCCAGGACGAAACGGCGAGTGGTGCACCGGGGACGATGCAGGAAGAGAGCTGAGTAACAGCCGATGAAACAACGTCAGGTGGAGGAAAAACAGATACACCTGACAGTCATCAGCATACTGATGTAGTTGGAGACCGTGGGAAGCAACAACCTTACTGATGTCGGCAGTGTACAAGGTGAACAGCAGGGGGCCTAGAACAGACCCCTGCGGAACCCCATAGAACACTGGCCGAGTTGACGACAGACTGCCGTCGAACACCACCTGCTGCGTCCGTCCTGTCAGGAATGATGTCATCCATTGTAAGACGCTGCCAGTAAGGCCGAAACTCCGCTGCAATCGTTGCAGTAGCAGTACATGATCTACGCAGTCAAATGCAGCGGACATGTCGAGCAGAGCAAGCAGCGTCAACTGTCGAGAATCAGCGGCCGACAATGCGTCTGACTGTTAATACGGCACTTACCGGTACGGAAAATTGCGTTCATGAGCTTCATGAGATCTTGATTTTTGACCTTTTGACCTCGAAATTTTACCGCGATTGACACACAGGAAATTGCATACAGAACTTTTGCAAATTACCTTAATTTAATTAGCTGTTGTACATGAAACTGCCTACCCGTCCGTTACTTAGAGCAGTGTGTAATGACTACATCGCATCGTATGCGCCCTGGACACTAATATACGTCTACGATAATTGACTTTCTCTTTGATGATCGAACCGTCAGTGCATGCACGCACCGACGAGTTGTCGGACGCACAGATTGCCGGCGGAACGGCGACACTTGTGCAGCCAATTTTCAACTACACAGAAACAACGCCGAGTCGGACATGGATGCGCGCTGTCCCACTTGCGTTCCAGTTGAGCCCGAAGGCGACCGGGCCGCGTTGCGGGAGTCTGCATGTGGCTGTCTGGCGCTGTGTCGGTAATTAGCTAGACCCCGTTTATGTACAGTACATGCATGCGATGTGATATGGTGGTCGCCGGAGGCTGAAGCGACTGACTTATATCAAAAACCCCTGCGTCACTTTTGCCGATTGAAAGAGACCTGAATCAGTCCGCCGGGGGTTGCTTCTTGTCGCCCAGGCCTGTACGACCGATCAGTGGGCGACCCCAGAGCGACTGACAATTTCCTGGTTCAGCAGCGCGTGTCTATAGGTGGCGCCCTCTACCGTGTTACGCTTTCGTTAGGATAAAATGAAAGGTGGCCCCGTTTAATTGGCCCACCCTGTAGAGGCAATGTTCTGCCAGACACCGCTGGTCGTCGTTGTTCATCATCTGTTTTGTCAGTTTGGCTGCGAAACGCATCAACGACGACAGTTAAGCACGACCGTCAACTTTTAATACATCTCATCAGTAAGTAAAGTTGCTGAGACAGAAACCTAAATTTAATTCGACGCAATTGTCCAGGAAACAAGATGTGTCGTCGTGAACGTTGGCCGATATGATAGTAGCTGTAGTAGTAGTAGATCCGACAATGTTTAACGTGCCGTAACATGTTTCCGAAACCATTAGAAGGGCGCGTGTACACAGCTAGGCTAAACGCAGATGCAAGCCTGCTGCTGCGAGTTGGCCGTTGCAGCGGCGGGTCGCCGCCAGTTAAACGACACATCGGCATAACGGTGTGTCAGCACGTTCAGTACGGCACAGGCACGGGACAGACGGACGGACGGACAGGGTGTAATGCGTAAGCGGCCTCCAAGGGAGGGCCACTAAAAACGTATCGGCTTTCGATATGATACTGTGTGTAAAGCCGTTACCAGCTCGTGCAATTACAGATTACCATGGGTCAGCAAGGTGCGCTATGTAGATGTGTACTTTGTCAAGTCTAGGACTCTGAAGTGCTCCTGAGACTCTGCTAAGCGCGGGTTTTATCGTGCGGCCGATAGTATCCTAATTAATCGTGGTACGTACGTACCCGCGTGTGTGCCCGCGACGGTGTGGCACACGATGTCGCGGCAAAGCCGCGCGCGGCGAAGCCGCGGCCTACGCGGCGAAGCCGCAGGCCACGCGGCGAGGCCGCGGCCTTGCGTCATGTTGCGGCAAAGCCGCGCGCGGCAAAGCCGCGCGCGGCGAAGCCGCGTATAATCTAGTTTTAGATAAAGTTGGTAGGATTGCCTCCGATTCTATACATTTGGCTGATATAAGTTGAAGAATGACCTCTTCGGAGCCTCTGAAGAGGTCATTCTTCAACTTATATCAGCCAAATGTACAGAAACAATTTATTTGACCAAAGCGCAGCTACAGTATCTTGATTTTGTAGTAAATCGGCTTTTCATGAAGTTAAAAAAAATCAACAGCATGCAAACTGTCGAACTCTGCCGTGTGCAATTCAATTTTGATTTACCCACTGTTATACTTGCTCGTATAAGATTTATGAGATTTATGAACAAAGCGTACTCACAGTTTGAATAATAGTGAAGACACTTGGAGTGTAAAATATGTAACTGTTTGCAATATGTATCTACCTATCATTAGTTAATATTTAGTTAAGGTTTCTGTTTTTCTTATGTAAGCTCCTACTACCATTTTATGGTCTATAAAATGGTTATGGTGAATAAACATTCTCAAAAACAGTCAATTCCGACGATACAGAACGCTGTACGTCGTGGCGAATCTACAAAACACGGCTGTAGCCGCTGCTGGGAATGCTCTGGTGATGTTCGGTGTCACTTCACACTAGTTCACGGTATACTTCAACAATTTCATGTCGTTGCAACAGTCGTGACCACGTGACCGTTATCACGTGATATGACCACGAGCAATTGTCGATTACTGTCGTCAGTGTTGATAGTAAAATCCGATTATTTTAGTGAGACTGCGTGGTTGGTTCACTGCGCGATGAAGCCAGCACTGGGTGCGACATGAAACTCGGCAGTTCGGTCGACGCACTTGAGCAGTTCGTTGAGATAGTTCTGTACGGCAGACATGGCCGCGACGATCGCCGGCGAACCGAAGCCGTGCGTCACGAGCGAGAAGTTAGTGAGATGGCGCTGGACGTTGGCGTCGAGCGACGTGGCGGCCGGCGGCAGACCGTTAGCGGCGGGCAGCAGCGGCCGAGCACCGAGCGGTGACTGGTCGCGCACCAGCAAGTCGATGAACTCCTTCACAGCCTGCCTGCAGCACAGCAGACGTCACATCTTGACACCAGACTGTCGTCAGAAGAATACTCTAGAACCGAACTACTACGTACTACCGTCCCAATAGCCGACACGATATGTGGCAGTGGCACGCAGATTAACCCTTTAATGGGCACAGGCAGTTACAGGCTTAGTGTCGCATCAATAATATGAAGTTGGTACACTGGCCGTTGATGGGTGGGCTGTTACATCTAGTACAGCGAGGAGGAAACCGGGTGGGACCGTAGTGTAGGCGTACTAATCACCATACTGCCGTATAATGAATGGTCCGCTGTTCTACGGTTTAATGTGCCGATTAAACGGTTGAATGATATAATTAATTAACAGTTGCTAAACGAATTAAAGTAAATGACAATGACCTGATGGCCGATCAAATCTACAACTCATTCTATAGGTCGATTACTATATCAGAAAGTGACCTCTGGATATAGGCCGAATGGCAATTAAGCTACAGTTTAGTTTCATTTACCGCCGCAACTGCAAAATCATGAGTTGATTCACATGTACTATTGTTTCGCCTTCATAAGCCTACATAATGCTAACCGTGACCGTGATTGACTAAGTTAGTGCTGTGTATTATTTATCCTCTGATTCGTTCACGATTATGGCGCTTTATAAATTTACTTACTTACTTACTTTCACGACACGTTTATATTCTAGCATTTGCGAAACAGGATTTGGAACTCGCATCATCGCATGGCCCAAACTTGCAAGTAAGAAACTAATGTAAGTATCTCTGATGTCACAGAGAGGTCGCGCGATGCTTCTTGTCTGTCTAGTTAGCTTCAACAGTATACAATACCTCGAGCGCAGTCTTTTTATCATTAGTTACTGCGGCTTCAAATTTACCACTGCGTACAATTAAATTCTGTTCTGTTGTCTTCTGCGTAACGTTGAGGCTTCCTGTCATAAACACTTCGTCGTCGTCCATCTACCGCGAACAACAAACGATGCGGCTTACTGCTACCAGCAATGAGTGTCACCAACTTGCCACAGTCCGGCGCAGCTCTGTATAACACTTGCCGTTGACAACACGAGATGAAGCCAGATATTGGTCGAGAGTCGCGATTTTTGCCTACCCCACCTGCATTCCAAGCCCCCCTCCCGTCAAAATATTGCCTTAACGTTTGGTATGCG
>Ga0209149_1001030_pt1 | contig 13258 bp, 12 predicted proteins | sample WorMetTyACAVOLI2_FD_187423 | JGI IMG/M metagenome (GOLD analysis project Ga0209149, IMG submission 187423) | Marine gutless worms symbiont microbial communities from Max Planck institute for Marine Microbiology, Germany - Olavius algarvensis... ... | reverse complement strand
AGGGAGACGCCTACAAATCCGGCTATTAGCAGTTTCGGATAAAGCCTGAAACATGTCTGGTTAACTGCATTTGTAACTGACTGGGGTTATTTGAATGGGTCCGAAGGCCCTTTGGCTTAAAATGCAGTTCAAATAGTTACATGAGGAGTGTACAGCCTCACCGGGAGATCTGTGATTCTTATATTGATGATATGGCCACATTTTCTGAGGATTTTCCAGGGCTTATAGGATTTTCCATCTCATTTAAGCCACGTTCGTTTGTTCTTAACGGAGATCCGAAAATCTGGCATGACTTTGAACCTGGCTAAATGTAATTTTGCTAAGCCAGAATTGACTGGATTTTCAGTTGGTTGTGTGATTGGCTCGGGTCGTCATGCTCCAGATTCTGAAAAGGTATCTGTTGTAGCCAATATGAAAAGGCCAACCACTAAAAAAGAGGTTCGTCAAATGCTCGGTTCTTTTCTTATTTCATGACTTATATTAAGGATTTTGCTCTCATAGCTTATCCTCTGACTGAATTAACAAAACAGCATCAGCCCTACATGGTTGTGTGGCAAGAGATGTATGAGCAGGCATTTACTGCACTGAAATCTTGCTTGGTAGATGCAGTGAAATTGCATACTGTAGAGCCTTTTGGTCTACTTGTAGATGCATGTAATATTTCAGTAATATGCTGTCGTATTCAGTGGACTCGTATTCAGTGGACTCCTGAGGGTGTTGAAAAGCCTATTGCATTTGCTAGTTCCAAACTGTCACAGACTCAGAGGAACTGGGCCACTATCGAGAAAGAAGCATACGCGGTCATCTATGCATTGCGTTAATTCCGCAATTTTGTTTTTGGAGCACCAGTGACTGTATATTTTGATCACAATCCATTAACGTACATAAAGGATTGTGCACCAAAAAGCGCTAAGCTAAGTCGTTGGTCGCTAGCATTACAAGAATTTGAAATTTTAAGCATAAGTTTAAACCAGGTCGCAAAAAATCTGGAGGAGCCGATGAACTATCGCACTTCGTCGCTTCTGGTGGGGGCATCTGTCACGGCTTACTCGTCTAGTGAAATTCAACGGATGGCGTTCCATAGACGTTGGAAGCTGGTTCCTTGAGAACGGGCTGCTTCTCAACCCAGCCAAGACGGAGGCAGATCTGTTCGGGACTAAGGCCCAGCGAGATAAGATACCGTCTGCGAGCGGCATTGACATCACAGGGACGGTGGTCCCGTTTCGCGACTCCGTCAAGCTGCTTGGTGTCACACCTGACTCAGTCCTGACTATGGACCGACACGTCACGGAAGTCATACGCAGCTGACGATGATCGGCCACAGCATTCTGTGGCCGATCATAGTCGAGTGTCAGCAGCGGTCGGATGTGCGCGTGTGTGATAGCTGTCATCTCGGCTGGATTACGTCAACGCACTGCTGCACGGCACATCGGTCTACAACATCAACAGGCTGCAGATGGCGCAAAATTCGTTGGTCAGGACAGTTTGTCAAGCCCCTCGGTCAGCCAGTGCCACCGAGTTGCGTCGTCAGCTTCACTGGCTGCCAGTTCGACAGCGGATTTCCTACAAGGTTGCTGTCATCACCTACAAGACACGTTCCACCAGCAAACGGGCTTACCTCTCTGACCTCCTGCAAGACTACCGACCAGCCCAAACACTACGATCATCGGACAAACTGTTACTGTCTGTACCGCGGATGGCGTTAGCGTTCTCCTCGAAAGCCTTTAGCGTCACCACCCTTTCAGTTTGGAACTCGCTGTCATATCAGTGTCGATCTGCTGAACTGTTTAGCTCGTTCAGGCGTATCTTAAAAACTGAACTGTTCGATATTGCTTATAGTGAACGTAACCAGTCTGCCTAGTATCCACCAGTATGCGCCTCTGATTCGCTTGCGACGCATGGTACAATACAAATTTGTTTTGATTGATTGATTGATTGAAGGCAATCCCTACCTTATATACCCTGCCGATTGCATCATCCAACTACACATAACCACTCCAAGAGTTTGACCTCGATTTTGTGTTTAAGAATGTGGTGGCAGATTGGTTGTCCCGTAAGTCGTGTTAACACTTGTATCTGTAACTACTTGATGTGTGATCTAGCAATCATGTGTGATCTGGTAATTATGTTGATGGTGACCGTGACAGTTTCAGAATTTGCTTGTATTTGTATATTGATTGTTGGTAGTAATAATATGGTGATGGTGTGTGATCATCGTACTACTGTGTATTACCTATTTTGTGTATTTTGCCTCGTGTGGTAATACCCGAGTATATTGTATATGTATTGTTGGCCAAAAAATTGGCTTCCAGTGGAAGCACTTTCTTTTTAGGTTAAAGGGGGAGGTGTCAGGGTTCGCTGGGCCTTCCTAATATTGTATCACTGAATCATGTTATATGCACATTCTTTGATTTTATTATAATATTTGATATACATTTCTGGTGCCTTATTAGCCTAGTGGGACTTAAGCAAGAGTAGGGCCAACCAGTCTGATCTCAGACTGCACTCAGTATGCAGCCTACCCGTGACTACATCTACAACAAAACAAAAATAAAGTAAAACTGTTTTGCAAAAAATTTTTTTATTACCTCCGCCAAGGCGGACGTCATACGATGAGGTCGTTTTTTGGTCATTCATTTGTTCCGTCTGTCATTCTGTCTGTCTGTGTGCAGGATTACTGCAAAAGTACTCAGCCGATTTCATTGAAACTTGCGTTTCAAGCTGTTTGTTCAACCGCCGTCAAATAGCTTAAATGATACCCCGGGGTTAGCCGGGGTATAATTTAGCCGGGGTATCACCATTTAGCCGGGGTATCACTCTCCTGGCATTGATAACATGGCCGATTGGCCACTCCCATGTTATCAATGCCAGGAGAGGCCTCGTGGCTTCTGTAGAATGCCAGAAAACTCTTGAGCGACTCCGCTGGTGAAACTTACAGCGGAACTTCTCGCTGTCTTCTCGGGGTCTGTGCATCTCCACGCTGTTAGCCTTTTAGCCTCGGCATGCACTGCCCCAAATCCGCTTTGATAATTTAGACAGCGAAGTCAGTTGCTTTGAGTGACGAAAAAAATGTCTGAGAGACGTCGATAACGTGCAACACACAGCATACATCAGTCCATTGAGCACAGCGAAGCGTCGCATGCAATGCTGTGACTGCTGCAGATGAAAATGCGTTGTTTGCGTTCTAGAAATAGTGCGTGCCTTCACGTACGTCATTAATCAAGGTTTGGCGCTATACTGGGGAGCGTCGCGCTGGTCGCCTGTTGAAATCATGGCAAGTATACTACAATTTTTATTCTTTAATATTTTAATAATTCCGAGAGCTAAGCACTCACAGAGATATCAAAAACTGTTTGTCAGCTAAGTACGGTACGATACGATACGATAGTGTGTATTTAACGTGCAATAAAAAGCTGACGGTAGCCAACTTAGTCTACCACACGGATAAACAAAAAAATTAAAATGTGAAACTAAAAATAAAATGATGAGCGTGATAGGTCCGGTCCAGTCCTGTTATCGTGAGGCAGTCCAGTAGGTAAAAGAAACCTACTGTAGGAAGGATTTGTTGAAAAGTAGGTTTTGAGCCTGGAGTGAAAGAGTGAAGGAGTGATGGATTACGAGAGTGGGGATGATGACAGAGATGACAGACAGAGTTACAGTAGTCACGTTTAGAGTGAACTATGGAGGTGGCAATGGTGCTGGCTGTTTTGAAGTCAAGGTTATTTAAAGGTTAAAGGATACAGCGAAGTTCTCGGATATGATAGTAGCAAGACTTAGAAAGTGCAGTGATTTGAGAACGTAAAGTGTTCGTCGAAAATAAAACCAAGGTTGCGAGCGGAGTGGGTTGTAGTGAGAGAGCAGTCCTGTATTTGTTGTTGTTTAAGTCCAATAAGAAGAAATTGAGTTTTAGAACAGTTGAGAGTGAGAAGATTGGCAGTCATTCAAGAAGAGATCTGTTGTAGAGCATTTTGTAAGTGACTGATGTTGGAGTGGAAATCTGATGGATGGAAGGAGAAGAAAAGTTGTGTCATCTGCGTATAGGTGGTGATTTAAAGAATGAGATGAAACAAGAGTACTGAGTCGGATTGTATACATGAGTAGAGGGCCGAGAACTGAGCCTTTGGGGACACCACAGAGGCAAGTATGTGGGGAGGAGAAATCATTATTGCATTTGACACGAAAACAGCGAGAGGAAAGATAGGATATGAACCGTGCAGTGCCATGAATGCCAAAGCAAGAGGATGGACGAGTGAGTGAGATATTGTGGTCAATGGTATCAAAGGCGGCCGATAGATCGAGAAGGCAGAGTGCAGAGACAAGAAATTTTTCGTGACATTGCACACGTGACATAATCACGTGTGCAATATTTCGTGACTGCCGGTTAAGGGGTGTGGATCTGGTGAGAGGGGTAAGTTTGCCTTCTCCCATTGACTTGACGTGTCGCCCTTACAACACTGCATCATCGTGTTGTTTCTGCTACCGTTAAAAGCTAGCAACTTCCAATTTGGTATACAAGTTGGGCTTGGGATTAGCTTACCAAGAAACAACTTTTACGACCAAAAATTGGCAGGGGTACGGGCTATTGGAGCATCCAAGAAAATTTCGGACCCCCTATTTATTTCTGCGGCAGTTGAAGCTAGCAAGTTCAAATTAGGTATATAACTTGGGCTCGGGCAGTAGCTTACCAAGAAACAACTTTTAGGACAAAAACTGGCGGGGGTTTGGGCTAGGGAAGATTGAAACATTTAAGACCCCCTAGTTTTAACACTGTATTGCATAAAAACCTTGTCTTATTGACGGCAGCAGTAAGCATGTCAATATTTGCTGGACATCGATTAATTTACCATCATACCAACTTACTTACATATATAGCCGATACATGTACGATAAGTTTGTTTTGTTACCGGCTTTATTTATTACTTTTGTCTATTCAGATGACCTCACTTGTTTATTGTGTACAGGAAGCTTACTCAGTAGCTCGACAGTTCAACCTACTCCCTCCGATCGCCGAGCAGTGCGAATACAACGTACTGCAGCGTGACAAAGTCGAACTTCAAATGCCAGAAATGTACCACAAGATCGGTAACTATCACTAATTCAAAATGTTGTCACTGGCCATTTGATAGCGCTCTTCTTAATGTCTGCAACTGTCACACACAGATGACTTATTAGCAAACCATGTAAAAGGTGAAAAGTATAGAGACGGAATGCTAAGGGGGAGTAAGGTCTCAAAGGACTCTTACCACTCCCCTGTTAAAAAATAAATAAAAACAATTAAAAATTTACAAACTGAGTCAGATCGACAGTGGACAATCTACGTTTAAAAGTGGCAGTAGTTTTACAATTAACAACATGCAAACTGTTCCAGGCATTTACGTTGCGACATACAAATGAACTGGAACGACAATTCACATTACAATGCTGTTTTATGATTCTGAATGGATGGCCACGACTACGGATAACATTACAGTTAATGGTGTCAAAGAGGGAACCTGCATCAATGTCGACAAAACCATGTAATATATTATAATACATTACCAAATCGAGCTTCAATCGCCTCATTTCCAGTGTTTCGGCTTCCAGTTTGTTTAGTCGCTCGCAGTAATGTAACATGAAAAACCCCTTTAATCTTTTTGTAAATTTTTTTGGACAGATTCAATCAACTTGTCTTATGAGCGAGACATAGCAAGGAGACCACACCTGGCAGTTATACTCCAGGAGTGGTCGCACGTAAGTCACAAATGCCTTGAACAGTAAAAAAGGATCTTTAGATTTAAAACATCTCAGTATGAGTGAAGCACGCTGATGTGCTCTGGTGGTAATATCATGTATTATGACGTTTAAACTTCAATTCATGATCAACTATAATGCCAAGGTCTTTGACTTCGGTAACATTTGGTAATACCAAATTATTAATATTACACTTAAAGTGCTCATTACTGTGACCGAGTTGTAACATCACACATTTTTTGGCAGACACACTAAGTTGCCATTTAAGGAACCAGTCAAAAAGTGCATCAAGCCCACACTGCAACACAGAACTACTGTCAATATCACCAACAACAAGATAGATCTTCACATCATCGGCAAACATTTTAACATTTTAACTTCATGACATTGTTATGTCTACCAGATGTATGTCAGTGTTTCCGTGAAACTTGTTTTCGCAGTCATACTCAGCCATTATTTTTTGCCATCACAGATAGCCCAGTAGCGCTACACTGTGTTAGGCAAAGTCAATGGAGAATCCCAAAATTTGACCCCCTGTAAAATTTACACTCTGCCCACGTAACTACTTCGAGGACATCTACCCCTGTGCCAAATTTCATTGCAATATCTTTACGGGGAGCTTTCCCCCAAATATGTGAAATATTACGCTTTTGTGACTTTTTTTTGTTGTCCTGTCCTGTCCAGTGCTGTCATGTCCTGGTTATACTTTTTTTTCTCCCAACTCTGCCCAGGTCGAACCACTGGACGGATTTTAACCATTTATGGCTTAAATGACGCGTCGTCACGCAAGGATATGCCATTTTGGGGTTTGGATGACCACCCACAATATTAAGGGGTTCAAAACCCACAAAAACCCCCCAAAAAGGGGCGTGGAGCATTTTCCAGCCAAAGTGGCAAAATTATAAAATCGTAATATCTCCGGCGGGGAATATCGGATCGATACCAAATTTTGGCGTGGTAATGGAACCGCATAGTTGACTTCGTGGGTGGTCCCGAATAACAAAATTCATATTCAAGATGGCGATTTTGATGTAATTCGACACAGATTGGTGAACCAGATTGCAGTCTGATGACCACAAATTGACATTTTTAAAATTCAAGATGGCGGTGGCCGCCATCTTGAAATCGCTTTTTTGGCCATAACTCCAGGCGCAAATTTTCTAAGTCCCGTCAAAAATTGTTCCCAAAATGGCGCTAATTCGGGGAAATAGGGGTCTAGATGTTAGATTTTATGTTCGCGACCCAGAAAAGGCAAATCCTTGGGCGGAACGGCGTGTTTCAGCGTATTTTGCGTCAAAATCCGTCCAGGGCCCTTGGTGCGCGAAGCCTGGGCGGATCGTGACGTGATCGCTTACGGGGTTTGGGGGTGGCGGGGGAGGGTCAAATTTTGGCTTTCTCCATTGACTTTATTGGACAGGGAATGCTGTGACGTAAATTGTCATGTGACTTTGTAGATTGTTTTTGTTTAAAAGCATAACTCATCGACCGATTGTCCGATTTCGTCGGAAACAAAACGGCATGCCGACAAAGGCCACATGATAAAAACTGCAAGTTTTCAAAATCCAAGATGGCGGACGGTCGCCAATTTCAAAAATCGTTAAATTACCATATCCCAGTTTTCAAAAGCGCTATCGCAGAATCTTATATGTGATATGGTAACGATAAAAAAGCTACAGCTAATATTACTTAGAAGCATGTCATGTTAAAAGCATAACTCATCGACCGATTGTCCGATTTCGTCGAAAAAAATTTCCTAAAATTTATATTCAAGATTCAATGCCTTGACAAAGGCATGCCAAACGGCATGCCTTTGTCGGCATGCCGTTTTGCTTCCGCATACTTTTGGAACCAAAACGGCATGCCGACAAAGGCCACATGATAAAAACTGCAAGTTTTCAAAATCCAATGACAAAAAAGCTACAGCTAATATTACTTAGAAGCATATTGACGTTATGGCAATGTGCTGCAAAAGTAATATCAGCCTTTTTGATTTTTGCCGTTTTAGTTCTGAAATCGGACAATACGTCGATGAGTTATGGACAAAAAAGCGATTTTCAAGATGGCGGCCGCCGCCATCTTGACTTGAATTTTTAAAAAAATCAATTTTTGGTCACGTGACTGTCATTGGGTTCAATATCTGCTGTAGTGTACCAAATTCTTCAAAATGGCGGCCGTGAGCCATCTTAGATTTGTTATGACGTCACAATACTGCATCGCCGGACACATCTTCGTTATGCAAATATTGTCGTGAAGTTTTTTGTCGATCGGTGTTGTAGTTTTAGAGATGCTTGCAATATCATAAGACAGCCTTTTGGCTGTACATAAACCATGGCAATTTTGGGGTTGCGCATGCGCTGTATCACGTGACCCTTAGTCGGGGGTCCAAAATAACCACTCGTATGAATTTTTTGACCCCTATTTGCCTATTCACTATGCCACTTTTATGCGTCTACGATGACGATTAAGAGGTGTTCTAAGGGGAACTTTTGCACAGGTATAGGGGTCAACGACATAATCACCTGTGCCGATTTGTATTACGATCGCTTACGGGGTTTGGGCGTGGCGGGGGGTCAAATTTTGGCTTTCTCCATTGACTTGCTTCGAACCGCATGGATGAGTTCGTGGGTGGTCCAGAATACAAAATTCATATTCAAGATGGCAGACGGCCGCCATATTGCAAAATGTTGGAAATGCTATAACTTGCCTATCAATGGAGCGATTTGGATGAAACTTGGGTGGTCACATCCCACCATGTCCCCGACATGTCCACCATGATGCGGTTGTCATGACAACAGCCGTTGCATAGCAACGGAGCGTTGCACATTCAGCAGTTATGGGCGTCTGGAGGCAGAACGCGTGAACCAATTTTGATGAAATTTGGTACAAAACAGCAAATTAGGACCAAAATGGCAGTCACTTGATCAAATATTAAAAATTTAAAATGGAGGACGGCCGCCATGTTGGAAAATATTCGAAATGTTATAACTCGAACCAATGGACCAACTGAGACCCAACTTGGATGGTCACATCCCATCATCTCCCTGTTATGTCCCCACGATTCGGTTGCCATGACAACGGCCGTTGCCCAGCGACGGCGCATTGAACATTCTGCAGTTATGGGCGTCTGCAGGCCGAACGCGTGAACCAATTTTGATAAAATTTGGTACACAGCAGCATGTTAGGACCGCAATGACATCAAGTGATCAAATATTAAAATTTTTAAAATTCCAAGACATGTCCGCCAAATTGAGGTCGCCATGGCAACGGCCGTTGCCTAGCAACGGCGCTCTATACTTTCAACAGTTATGGGCGTCTGGAGGCCGAACGCGTGAACCAGACAGCAGTGACAGTCATGTGATCAAATATTAAAAGTTAAAATTCAAAATGGCGGACGGTCGTTGTTGGAAAGTATTCGAAATGCCATAACTCACCTGCAAATGGACCGACTGGGACGCAACTTGGGTAGTCGCATCCCATCATGTTCCCAATATTGGAAATGCTCTTGGGTGGTCCGTCCAAGCAACACCTCTGCTGCAAAACCGTTTCCTTGGTATTTGGTCGTTACTGCTAACCGCACAGTGAAGGGTCTGGTTTTATGGGATGTAGAGATCAAAAACATCCACAATTTTGATGAAACTGTGCCACTGTGGTACAAAAAAATATAAAATCTGGTAGAAAAACAGCAAATATTAATACAAAAAAAACCCTAGAAGTTTTATCACTGTTAAGGCCCGTTGTTCATGACACATCTAAAACAGCAAAAATCACTAGTACTCCACTGGGCCATGGATGTAATATATGACTTCTATTATTTATTATTTATTCAATGGAGTACTAGAATAAACTAAGTGATTTTTGCTGTTTTAGATGTGTCATGAACAACGGGCCTTAACAGTGATAAAACTTCTAAGGTTTTTTTTGTATTAATAGTGCTTCTATAAGTTATTTTTACTTAGGCCCCTAAAATTTTTATGTAAGGTAATACAGTTCAACGCGAAACTGACTTTTGAAGTCGGCTATTAGCTATATTGGCTAAGATAATTCGACTTTCATGAAGTTGGTACATGCAACGAGCTATTAAACAAGAGCTATCCAAATCCATGCTCGCGTTTTTGAGTAATCTTGCTAACAGACAGACAAACGAATACGGGTAAAAACATATACCTCGTCCTTTGTCGGAGGTAATAACAAGAAGTGTGGCCGCCGGGTTCGGCCGACACGGTATGCTCCCGCCCGCCTGTAATGACACAGGTGTAGCATTTTGTTTCCCGAGTGAACAAGACGCAGAGATGAGACGTACATACGAGTCAGACGATCCCTAGACACGGATTCCATCAAGACGCTCGTCCATGCCTTCGTCATGTCGCGAGTGCACTACTGTAACGCCGTTTTCGCCGCATCACCAATATATATTACTGATATCAGCATGAAGATCAGAAACGGACAAGAGGTTTTCTGCTGACCACGGCATCTATTGTCAGTGTCAGTGTATTTCGGAACACATTTCCACCGCTATGTGAGAACTTCCGTTTGTATCGTTTGCATATACCCACTCCTTTGTCAGATGTAACAAGAGGTCAAAGTAATTTGACAAAAAGCGCCTCACGGGGGGCCCATTCCCCGGTTAGGGGTCAACCCAGGGGGTCGAAAGTTGTACCATTGAATTCCTGGGGTAGGGTTTCCTATTAGTGTTCAATAGTAACTATAGGCCACAGTGCACGCGCGTGAGAACCAATGACCAAGGACCAACGACGTCACGACACAGCCCATCTCAATAAGCGCCTCTTTTACTAAAGTAAAGTGAGGCGCTAAAAAATGTTAAAAGCAGTCAGCAAACAAGTCAGTAAGTAGCTCAATACTGTGAATGCAGCTGATTTCACTCTTGGACAAACGAATGTGTGGCAATAAATTTTTTACGCCGATGACTTTGGCATTCTCTTGCGAAGTTTTGCACGAAAAATTATGAAAAAGTTTGAGCATTCACGACGACCAACATATTTCTGAAGAATATTGATTCCTGTATAAACTGTGTCACAAAACGCTCATAATCTCTAACTGAAAGACAATGCTGTCTGATCATATGATCACTGCTTGTACGGTAATACAAGCTGTTGTATAAGCCATTGGCCAAAGTAATGGGGAAGCGCGATTTTCGACCACCCACAGCGCCAAAACCACTGGACCGATTTTAATAAATTTGAAATATACACCGTGTCCAGAAAAAAGGTGCCACTGATTTTTTTGCTGTAACTTTTACAAATATTGACGGATTTTCATAATTTTTCGTGCAAAACTTGTGTTTGTCGGCGTAAAAAATTTATTGCCACACTATTCGTTATGTTGCTACCATACCGTGTGAAAGTCTCAGACACAAAAGTAACAAAACACAGCAGAAAGTCAGAGGCTCAAAATTTATGTTCAATATATCCACCATTCACGCGAACACATGCATTCAAACGACTACGCCACTGCGCAATCGCTGATGGTTTCGGTGGCAGTGTCCAGTCTTGGTGCTACACAGCTGCACTTCTTATAACCAGGGGTTAAGGTCAGCGGTGACTATTACCGGAATACAGTTCTGCTAAATATGCTTCTGTTGGATATCCGCTCTGTTTTCGGAGATTACTACGTTTTTCAGCAAGATGGGGCACCAGCACATCGTGCACGTGACACTGTCACCATGCTGCAGATAGAGACGCCAAAGTTTATCCCTCCTAATTCGCCAGATTTGAATCCGGTGGACTACAGCATCTGGGGTATGCTTCAAGACAAGGGTCTACCGCTCGCGGATCCATGATCTGAAAGAGTTGAAAGAACGTCTACTGATGGAGTGGAGGCTGCCACCATGCACTGCCACTGCGGCAGCGATTGCGCAGTGGCATAGTCGTTTGAATGCATGTGTTCGCATGAATGGTGGACATTTTGAACACAAATTTTGAGCCTCCGACTTTCTGCTGTGTTTTGTTTGTTTCATCGATACTGGTTGCCTAAATGTGATCGATATAAACATGTGCAAAGTGCTAATATTGTGTAAAATGTGTTACTTTTGTGTCTGAGACTTTCACACGGTATGTTAGCAACATAACAAAAAACACAATAAAATAAAAAAATAACAAAATAACACAAAAAGTTGTGCACGAAAAATTATGAAAATCCATCAATATTTGTAAAAGTTACAGCAAAAATATCATTGGCAATTTTTTCTGGACACGGTGTAGAACTACACACCAGACACTACCCGGCATGCAAACTTTGACTTCGATACGGCGACGTGGGTGGTCTGGGCGAATAGCCAGTTTGCCACTGTCTGGGGGTGTCTTTTCTTCTTTTTTTGGTTTCTTTGCCAAGGCAACAGGTCGCACTGTACGTCAGATCTGGACCAAAGAGGGCTCAAAACGCGTCGTTCCGCTCAATGAAGTGCCTTTTGGGAGTCTGAACTAAATTTTGGAAGTAAAATCCCCCAAAACTGAAATTTTGGGGGCGTGAATACGACTTTTAAGCCGGAACGACAAAAAATTCAAATCCTTATAATTTGAAAACTACTTAGCCGACCATGACAGAAAGATGCACCGAGGACATGCAGAGATGACCACGTGACCAAAAGTTGAAACCGGAAGTTAATTCGCGTGACTTCATCAAATGAAGTCTGAAGCATATGTGCGTCGATCTCGGTGATTATCACAGATATTTAAACCAAATTTGGTACAGAACACATATACCGCACTATCAACACACCGGAATGGCCAAATTCACACAAACTAAAAATGCAAGATGGCGGCGGACGCCATCTTGAATTTCGGAAAAATGTCAATAACTTTGGACTGGATAAAGATATCTTGCATCAAATTATATGGGAAGATGCACCACGGCGACGTTGAGATGACCATGTGACCAAAAGTCGAAACCGGAAGTTAATTCTGCTCCACAGTTTACGGCAGCGCCTGTTGGCTGCGAGCTCCGGTTCTTTCGACCTGTCACGCCGACTGAAGTCATCAAATTGGTGCAAGCACTTCCGGACAAGCAGTGCTCGTCGGATCCTCTACCGACGTGGCTGCTGAAAGCTAATGTCATTGTCCTGGCACCATTTTTTTGTCGGCTGTTTTGCTGGTCACTGCAGCACGGAGTTGTGCCATCGAGGATGAAGTCAGCCTATGTTACGCCGTTATTAAAGAAAGCTGGCATGGACTCAGCCGATCCGACATCCTATCGGCCGATCTCCAATCTCTCTGTGTTGTCGACTGTAACGACTTGTGTCCCAGCAGCTTGTGGCATACCTTAAATTTGCTGCCAGACCGTCAATCGGCTTACAGAGCATATCACTCGACAGAAACTGCCGTCCTTAGAGTTCTGTCAGACATTTTGCTAGCGCTGGATTCCCGTGACATTGCCGTCTTAACGCTGCTTGACCTGTCAGCTGCCTTTGACAGTGTGGATCATGCAACGCTGCTCCAACGTTTGCGAACATCCTACGGTCTTGGAGGATCCGTCCTGGCTGTTTGCGTTGTATCTCAGTAATCGGTCGACTGAG